>MDTC01130320.1_pt1 | contig 10138 bp, 6 predicted proteins | sample 811181 | NCBI WGS metagenome assembly MDTC01 (sample SAMN05326644, study PRJNA326480) | marine metagenome | isolation source: seawater | place: Pacific Ocean: North | collected 2011
GAAAACAGTTACAAAAAGTCACAGATTGAATATTTAGTTATGATGCAAGAATATTACAACGAACATATTATTAACTAAAAACCTTTGGCCATTCGTTCATTTCTTTTCCAACTATAAAATTGGAATGCTTGTACTTATTCTTCAACATTTGTGCATCTTTTCTATTATCCGATAGAAACATAACAATTCCATAGTCGTCTTCTTTTCTCATAACTCTACCAGCAGCTTGTATAGTATCTCTGCATGTGTTGTATCTGTAATGTGAATTGAATATTTCGATGCTGTTTTTATTTGTTTCTTTGTAGTATTTTTGGAATATACTTGTATAATAAGGTTCTTCTATCATTCTAAATCTGTTAAAAGGTTTCAGTATTACAACCATACCGATTCTTCCTGGCATGTTAAGTCCGGTCCATAGTTTTTCAGCTCCGTAAATAACATAGTTATTTTCTGTTCCATTTTCAAACTTTTGAAATAGTCCAACCTCTTTATTATAGTCCACATGTATATGGCTTCTAAGGCTTTTTTTCATATTGAAAATTATACTCTTGTAATCTTCAGTATTATTGCTTAGAACCAGTGTTGCAAGAGGGTTTTTCGCAACGGCTTTTGCAATTAAATTTATTCTTTGATTGTTATAATTTCGTTTTTCTTCCATACTTAAATTGTAAGAATATTTCTTCATAGGTGGAACGTATATTGTCATCCTACTGCTATCAAATACTTCTTTTGTTGTATGACAGGAAGTGTCATCTGGAAGACCAACTTCCGAGAAAAAATCTTCAAAACTAAACTCTGTATCTTTTTCAGGGTGTGATAAAGTAGCACTCATAAGCATTGTTCCTTGCTCTATTTTACTCCATAAATTTTCATGAAGAATGTTTGATTTTTCCATATACGTCATTTCATAGCTCAGACCACTTTTACTTATTTTAGGTATAAACTTCTTGTACAGAACATCATCATTGATCCAATCTATTTTTTTCAAAGCTTTTGAAGCAATTTCTACATCTGTCATCATTTTATGAGCGTCATTTACAGAGCTGTACAGATTTTCTAATGTTTCTTCTCCTTTTTTATAAATTTTAAAACATTCATTCAAGTATGCTTCTTGTTCTAAAGATCTCATTTTAGTCAGTTCATTTAGTGCAATTTCTGCTTGTAGATAAGCCCAAGCTTTGTTTTTGTTATTGGTACAATCGTCTTTTCCTGAATCTCCCAAAATTTTCTGTACCTCTTTGCACGTTTCTCCTATGATTTCTTCGGATTTTTCGTTAGGTAGGCCCAGCACATTGGATACATGTCCTATCCTACTCTTAAGTTCCGAAATATTTGTTATGTTCTCAAATTCTTCTTCTTCTTCGTTGAACTTATCTAGTAGTTCTTTTATTTTCGAAACTACGAAATGACGTGTTTCGTAACTGAACTGAGGATTTATAACAAGTTTTGAAAGTTCATGGTAAACACTTCCATAATAAGACATATATTGCTTGTTGTCAAATGCAAGAACTGCTCGATCATCTTCTGGAAAATTATAAAACACCTTCTTATCAAAACAACCTGATATTAGTTCTGTATTCAAAGAAGCCCATTTCTTGAGTGTTTCTTCCAGTTTTGAAGCATTAAAAGAACGTTGGGTTTTTCCTTCAAACAGTTCCTGGGCTCTTTTCACAATATTGTGTGCCTCATCAATTATTATAAAATCTTTTGGATCTATAATATGTTCGATTCCTGCATGTTCCATGTAAGAAAACAATGCATCCATGTTTGTAACGAGAATTCCACAAATTTTCGCAAATGATCTTATTTTACAAGATGGACATTCTAGATTTTTTGCGAGGAAAGCGTTCAAATCTTTATGAATTTCTTTTCTAAAGTGTACTTTTAAATCTTTTCGACAAGTACACTTTGTCTTCTTTTTGTCACACCCACCAGAAGCAGATATTTCATTCCATATTAGGGGAATGTTATGGTCAGGAACTCCTTGAGATTTCATCTTGTCGAAAAATACATCTCTGTAAGACGTTGTGAAAAAATCATCTTGAAGACTTAGTGTTTTTACGTTTATTCTTTTCATTTCGTTTAGTATTCCTACAACTTTGGAAGCGATTTTTTCTGATCCAGTTGACAACTGTAGTATACCTGAAGCATCGTCTGCCTTTCGTTCCATTAATTTTTTAAGTCTTTCTGGACAATAATAATTTCCTTTCCCAAATTGACATACAACCGTTGAACGTGTTTCATGTACATTCCACCTTGAAAAATCACATACAACTTGTTTTTGCAAGGATTTAGAAGATGTAATATAAACAACTCTTTTAAAACCATATTTTTTTATGGCAACACTTGCCGCAAAACCAGCCAATGCAGATTTTCCTCCACCGGTTGGAAGATCAATTACAAATTTGTTACCTTCTTTTACTTGTGTATGAATATATTCCAACATATTTTCTTGTACTTTTCTAGGTGGCATTCCCAAACTTTGGGTAAATTGTTCTACATTATCTTCAAAATTTGACTCTTCGATTCTAGGCTTCTTTAATGGAGGCTGATCTGCATCGTAAGCATAGCTTTCGATCATATCCATGTCTTCTGTATAGTTTGATCCTTTTTTTATTCGCCTTTGTTCTTTTTTTTTCGTTTTTTCATATATTCTTTTTTTTTTTTAAAACATTTATAAATATGAAAAACTTGATAGTATTTTTCAGCATTTTATCAATTGTAAAATTGGAGAGTATTTCCCCAAAAAATAATTTAAAGTTAACGCCAGCATATAAAAATTATGAGTCCGTAACAAATGAAAATAGTTTTATATTTAATCATCTATTGTGTAACTGTTATACAAAGGATTTAGCATACGGTTTTAATTTAACAAAGAATCGTAATGTTTGTATAGAAATAAACTCTTATTACAATCGTGTGAATGAATATGAAGTATGTAGTGGGTTTGAATGGAATATTGTTGGAACAACAAATGAAAGATTTTACGTAGAAAATCGTTTGAAAAATACAAGACTAGTTTTAACTCTCGATGAATGCAAAGAGGAATGTCTGACGAATTCAAATAATAGATGTGTTGCAATAATGCATGTATTATACAAATCCATCAACCTATGTCACCAGTTTCAATACAATCAGTCAACTGGATATTTCGGTTTTTCTTTTATCAATCCAAACGAAACTACAACTCTCTTGACCCTGGAAAGACACAGCGGGTACGAAAATATTACATTCGATCCCGAAAAATATGTGGGAGCTTCAACTTCATCTGTTAGCAATAAAGTGGTTTATCGACCACTTGATAGTGGTGAAATCAGTCCACTATCACCACCGTCACCATCACCACTACTCCCTTCACCGCCACCTCCTCCTGGTAATGCAAGAAGTTTTAGATTTTTACCATATGAAACTGTACGTTGTAGTGATTTTAATTTTGAAAACACTGATATATCTACAATAAAAGTAACATCTTCTAGAACAATTAATGTTTGTAAAATAGAAAACGGAACTTTTGTTAAAGATTACACGTTTGATAAAAACGAAAATTATTATGTTCAGTATACTGGAAATTCAGTTCCGTATATAAATGCATCAATTCCTTCTTTTTCTTATTTCAATGTCACAATTACAAAAGATGTCAAATTAAATGGAAATACTTATAAGAGTTACAAGCATTTACCTATAACGTATGCAACCACGTGTAACAACTTATTCGGTACGGGAAACAATACCGGTATAAAAGTTCATGTAGATTCATCATCGACTTGTATTGGCTTTGATGGTGGTTTCAATCCAAACTATAACATAAGTAAATATAAGTCATACGTGGTGGAGATTGATGATTCGAGAGAAGACGTTTTGGTTCAAAACTTACCGATTGAATGTACATATGACGGAACTTATACATGTTACGACTATGATGCTTCGTGTTCACATTGTCCGCATGCACCCCCATCCCCACCGCCTCCTTCACCCGCTCCGCCCAACCAAGCATATCGCTCCAAAGTTACGGTAATGATTTCATTTTCAACTGTGCCGAATTTAAATAGTATAAAAACTGATTTAGAACGTGAATTCCCAAGTGCAACATCGATTTCAGTATCGTACTCTTCTTCTTCAAGAAGAAGGCTTCAGTCAAACACTGTAATCGTACAGATGTTTTTTGAGACTCTAAGTCTTTCAAACTCAGCTGTAGAAATTTTTCAAAATACAAATACTACCACAATTTCTTCTACGTGGTTTGCAGCTTCAGGTCTCACAGTAAACAGTGTGAGTTCTCCAACTGTTAATGATGTAGAATTAATTACTCCTCTACCACCTCCTTTGACACCACCACCCTCTCCACATCCTTCACCTCCATCCCCACCACCGTCAATGTGCCAATCACCTTGGGTTGAAGTTCTTGCAAACCCAGGGGGCGGCGTCGATGTAACCAGGTGTTACCATAGTACTCAAATATGGAACGGATTATTTAAACTCTCTTCTTCTTCTTCTGCACCATCTAATGGATGTTGGGGTACATGTTTGCATTCTTCAAATAATAACAATGGAATATGCGAAGATGGTGCCGCTAGTTACTCGGTTTCTCAATTGGAAGTTCATCCACAACAAAATACACTTTGTTCATACGGAACGGATTGTGAAGATTGTGGAAACAGAACATATCATAACGCATTTAAAGAACTGCCCGCATTCACGTTTAAGGAAAATTTAAATATAAACTCGACGATTGATGTAAATTTGGTGAATAATGTTCAATGGATTAACAAGATTACTCATATGGAAATCTACAATGATATTTGCTTTGATTTTCATTGGTATTCAAAAACTGGATTATTGAAAATGTTACATTTTACGTTACGTTTTGAACCAGACATGGTGGATTGTACAGCCACATCTTGTGGGACTTCTACCACCGAGTTGATGGCAGGACGTTTTACAAGAGCACCCGACAGGGGTCAAATTGATTTTTATTTAATAAATGGTGAACCCATAAATAGATCACATTATCCATCTTTAGGAACACAATGTTTAAATTTTACAACAGGAAAAGACGGTCCTATAGACTTTAGGCTGCAATTAAAAGCTTATGTAACTGACTTTACACCCCCCCTTCCTCCACCGTCACCCCCACCGGCACCCTCTCCGCCACCTCAGATATGTTTTGATATAACACATACCACTACAACTTCATCATGCAGTTATTCACTAAGGCGCGCACCTCCAAATGAAGGTACTGTTGTTTGGAACGAAGCATTTCCTACTATAAAACAAGGAACATATAGGGTTTGTACTATATATGATGATTTACAGTTTCGGGGATCACAAACAGATAGTTCGAATTGGAAAGACAGTTGCGGAACCATTACAATTGCTGGACTTCAAATGCCAATCAATATTGGAAACAACCTAAACTTCATAGAAGTCGAAGACTGTATGAGTTTTCAGAATGTGCCGCCACAGGGAGGTTCGACTTATACTTATGATCCGGATGGACCAGATGGTCAGTGGACTTCTAGAAACAATTGTTGATTATGACAAATCAAATATTGGAGCACAACGACTACCAAAGCGTATTGAAAACGACTGATGATAACGAATATCTCGTATCAGAGCTGAAAAACTATTGCAAAGAACAAACATGTGATACTTTTATAGTATCTTTGTCAGGAGGTGTAGATTCTATGGTGATTGCCACTATTATAAAATACATTGGTCACAATCTTGTTTGCATTCACATTAATTACAATAATCGAGAAGAGTCTACACAAGAGGCCGAATTTCTAAAGCAATGGACAGAAGAAAACGGCATTCCATTAATTTATGAAAATATTACAACTATGAAACGAGGTGAAATAAACAGAAAAGTTTATGAAGAAGAAACACAAAAAATAAGATTTGAACTTTATAGAAACGTTTTGAAAAAATATGAAAACAGTTCTATTATTCTTGGGCATCATGATGATGATATTATAGAATCTGTTTTTATGAACGTTTGCAAAGGACGATCCATACTGGATTTAACAGTTATGAAAAAAGAATGTGAAAAATTGGGTGTAAGGATTTCAAGACCATTGTTAGGAACAAGAAAGTCGAAAATTTACGAGTTTGCACACAAGTACAATGTGCCGTATTTCAAAGATACTACGCCATTATGGTCGATGCGTGGAAAATTTAGAAATGATATAAATCCTAATTTAGAAAAAGCATATTCTGGCTTTTCAAACAATTTGTTATCAATTTCAGAACAATCTGATCAGTGGTTTTTGATGGTAACAACTCATATAATAGAACCATTTATGAAGACAATCGTATACAAAGATAACAGTGTAAAACTCGATATAGAAAAGCACAAAAAATCCCCTGAATGTTTTTGGAGACATGTACTTCAAACAATATTCTTAAAATACGAAAAGCGAGTGCCTACCAGAAAAAGTATAAGAGGATTTTTGAATTCACTAGAAAAAAATGGAAACTATGTACTGACAAAAAACTGTACTTGTTGTATTGAAAACAGTAAACTAGTTTTATTTTTTAATTAAAAAGGAGCTAAAAAAATAAATAATGTTTAATTATACAAAGAGTGTTGTATACATTTTGCGGACCATCCTACACCGTCGGCAAGAACAACTACGTTGGCGAGCAAAAGACTTCCTATCAGTGCGTAGGGTGGTGAATTTGCTTCAAAAGTACCAGCGACCATTAATATGACTGCAATTGAAGAAATCCAAAGACAAGAACATGTTAATAACGATCTACTTAAAGATGGAGATACCATATAGTAATACGCTGAAAATGGCCATAATGTAGAAAAACCCAAAAACAAAACAATAAGTAAAGAACGAATCCATCTAAATCTTAGAATAGACGTTCCGTAATTTGTTTCTGTACAAATCCAAATAAGCCACATAATATAACCAATTGCTGCTAGAAGTTGAAAAGCAATTAGAGAATATACATTGTTTCTACTCATACCAAACCAATATGGCGAGTCAATGTAAGAATGAACAATACCATCAAAATGAAATGTATCTGTAATGTTTCCAAACACTAAAACATAAGAAAATGCAATCGATATACCGAGCAATGACGCGAATGAAAAGAAAGTCCAATCAAACATTTTTATAGTTGATATTTTTTTTTTAAATATTATTCAACGTCTTATAAATAAATTTACCATAAACTATTTAATCAACGTTTGAAGTGTAAACTGGGTTGGGCAAATCAAAGCTCAGAGATTCAGAAAGTTGTTTCATTAAAATATTATTCCAACACTGTTTTAATGAAACTATTTGACATTCTGAAATTATATGATATGTTGGTTGTGTATTGTATTTACAGTGACTTACATGTTTGTGACAATCGTCGCTGTTGTCATACTTTTTGAGACAAAATGCACAATAAAATGAGTTTTTACAATACTCACAACTTAAAGAAGCACACCCTTCAAAATCTATCATTGGTCGACCACAACATGGCCTTTTTATCGTATAATTACCACTTAAAGTTATATTGTTTTTGTTTATTGATTCTTCAACGTCCATACGAGTACGTTCTGATGTAAATTTTCCCCACAAATCGCCGTCTACGGTGTTTGCTACATGTTTTTCATCAAGTGGTACTTGACATTTTAAACACTTGGGTTCTTTTGTCGCAACTGTTTGGTAAGTAATGTAAGAATTTAACCCATTTTCAATGCATTCTCTGCAATTAGAATGCCCATTTGCACAAACAATTCTTGAGTCCGAACAGTCATCACACGAGACGCAATAAAAACAATCTATTTTTTTGTACAATTGTCTCAATTCGTCATCTCGTTTTTCAACAATTTTATTGTACATTTGCTCAAAACATTGGGCTTTGTATTCTAATGCTTGGTTTATTTTTTTTAGTTCATTATGTTCATGATAAAATTCCCTATAAGTTTCTTTGTACTGTTCACGCATCTCTTCTTTTAAATTATTTTTTTCATTTTCTACAAGTTCAGAAATTACTCTTTCCAACTTTCCCCAATTTCTATTTTTAGTGTCGTCTTCTTCGAAACGCCATCGTTTTCGTTTCATTATGTTCATTTTATTATTTGATTTATTATTTTATTATACTTGTTAATTTTTTATTTTAATAGTTCAACTTAACTGTTCAATGTAAAAGCGTGACTGTTTTTCTTCATATGAATTGTTTGGTACGGAGTTGGATACATGTCTGTATGTCAAACTGTAGGCAATTGATTCTTGAAAATATTTACCATCTTTAGCACCCTTTAGACTCGCATGATAATAATCAGTATACATTTTCCCCCAAAAAATGTATGCTGAACAACGTTTTGTTTTTATCTGTATACGTTCATCATTACGAGCGAATTCCATATGTCGGGAACTTCCTAAAGTTAATCCAACAACATATGGTAGCCAGACATTCCCGTCATTGTGTAATCCTAGTCCTTCCCCGATTGGATATTTATTTGCCGTACAAGATGTAAACTTGAATGGTAGTGTTGGTACTGTTTCTCTAAATAGTTGATTTAAATATTCTCCAACAGTTTTAATAATATCAGGTATTTCTTTTATGTTTCGACTATCCACAGGAGAGTCACCCCATCCATAACGACGGTTTTTTAATGTTGCCCACTTACCAAACAAGTCTTGCCAATCTTTAATGTTTGATAATAAAGACAATAGTTGCATTTCCGTGTCGAATGTTATCGCATTTTCTATAAGGACCAGTTCTTCGGTTATAAATTTAGGTTTCGACGGAAGTCTATGTACCCATGCGTGCATTGTGATTTTATTATTACAAGTGGATTAATCTGACGTACTGATTTTTTTTTTACTTAAAACAAATGAGAGATGTTCTATTTTTTTATAGATCTGGTAGTGATCGAGAAAATGAAACAGACGAAGAACATGAGGGTGAAGAATACAAAGAACAAATAACTTCAATACAAGAATGGGAGAATCTTTCGTCTGAAATAAAAAAAGAAAGACAGTACGCACTTTTTAATTCATGCTATAAAATATTGCAACATTCGGGTGTGACGAGACCTAACTTTAATATGTGGGGTGATTCTCGTGGAGGTGGTGACTTTAAACTTCTTGCTTCTTATATACTTTCATGTATTTTTGTGCTTGGAAATAATGAAGACATAGATCTCGCATTTGGTTATTTACTACCTTATGAACGTAATATAATTGCATACCCAAATTTATTATTATCAGTTCAACAACTTTATATTAGAAAAGAGTTTAAAAGCTATAATATAACTTTTTTTGATAGTTACATTTTTAACTATATAGACTATGTTGCTGAAGTTGTAAAACTGTTTGTTTTCTTGGAAGAATTACACATAAAATTACAAGATGAAGAAAATTTAGAAGAATCAGACGACGATGAAGAAATAATAGAAGAATTGGAATATGATTATACATATTTGATAAACATGTTTTCAAAAATTAATGAAAATATGCATAATATTTCAAATCATAAAAAAGTAACAATTTCAATCATTGATACAATTGAAAACGTTAAAAAAGAAATAATTTCAAAAATTAAAACTCACAATATTTTAATTTTTAAAGTGATAAAACTGTTATCAGGGATAGAATTAAGTGAAACTACTGTTTTTACTAAAGATCTAAAAGGATTTATTATTCCTGAAATATCAGAATACGAATTTGATCATTTAGAAAATTATTCTTATTTTTCAGACATATTTTCTGTTTTGGACACACTTGATAAAAAAGAAATAACTACAAATAATTCTCTTTTTATGGACTGTTGTTTAAAAGCTGTACTAGCTTACGATATAGGATTTACAAATAGTGGAGGAGATACTGGTATAACCTCTAATCCTAGATGGTCTTTTTTGTCCGAAGATCCTCTTTTAAAAGCTATACGGAATCACGAACTAATATCTACTGTTTGGGTAGGACATGAAATATCGTTTCCGATTGATACTCCATTACATATAACATATTTTTATAGTTTAATATCATCGAATCCACTTGATACAACGACTATAGTTCCTATAGCCACGCCTGAATTCCCATGGAGTTTGTTAAAAGAAAAAGGTTTTTTGTATGCCAAACATATGTATTATACAAATATTTATCCTAAAACTAATGTAGAAAAAAATGAAAAA
>MDTC01206599.1_pt1 | contig 10137 bp, 8 predicted proteins | sample 811181 | NCBI WGS metagenome assembly MDTC01 (sample SAMN05326644, study PRJNA326480) | marine metagenome | isolation source: seawater | place: Pacific Ocean: North | collected 2011
GTTCTAAATTGAGGAGATTCAGCGTAATCGTTTAGGCTTTTCCAGTACATTTTTCCTGAATCAGCAGCAGTGTCTTTATTTTCTTGGATCATCGGTGGCAACCAGTGCAACTAAGAGGTGGATTGATCCCCCAGTTTTCTTTTATTTCGAGGCCTGCATGAATCTGTTCCAGATCGGCTTCGGATTGATTGCCGGAATGAGTGCCGGAAGCTATAGTCCAAGCTAAATTTGTAACTTCAGAGTTGGGTCTAAGTGCTTTCTCTGGATTTCGGTGACATTCAAGGCAAAAAGACATGCTCAAATGTTTCGCATGATGAACAACTTCCATTTGATCAATACGTCCATGGCATTCAACGCAACTAATTCCCCGGTTCACATGGATTGCATGGTTAAAATAAACATAGTCAGGAGCCTTGTGTATTCGCACCCATGGAACCGAAGGACCTGCGGTAATAACTCCATCACCATTGAGGTCTTCATCTTCTGAAAGTTGGCCATCCCTGTCCTTGTCTTCGCCATAATAAGATTGCCTGACAACTTCCAGTAGCGGCGAGTTGGCCTTTACATTTTTATGGCATGACATGCACACATTGGCGGATGGGATGTTAGCATGGGATGATTTCTCAACACCGTGATGGCAATAGCGACAATCTAGTCCAAGTTGCCCAGCATGAAAACTATGATCGTAAGGTACTGGTTGAATAGGTTGGTAACCAACTCGAGTGTACTTGGGTGTTGCGTAGTATGTAATTCCAGCAACGATACCGCCTCCCAGTAGGCCAATCGAAACAATCAGTTTAATCGGAACTGTATTAACCCACCTAGGAAAAAGATTCTTCATTCTAAATTTAAATCCTAGAGATCAAAGTAGAAGATCGGAGATCAAAATTGAAAAATCCATACACCGAGAAAAGGACAATCAATAAACGAAAGTTATAAGCTTTGAAAGCAGGCACTATTCGATCATACGAAACAAGGGTAATTGGAACAATATTAAAAAAGCTAAAGACCTACTATTAATAAAACTTAATAAAAATTATTAGTTGTAGTTCATAAAACAAGTTTGATTGATTAATGATACCAAAACTTTTAAGAACAAAATTTTGAAAATTTTATCAATAAGAAACGACATTGTCGTGATTGGAGGAGGAATTCCTGGAGTATGTGCCGCAATCTCAGCAGCCAGACAAGGTGCAAATGTTTGTTTAGTCGAAAAAAATTCTCAGCTGGGCGGAAGGCATACCCAAAATTTTCGCTTTCCTTTCGATCATAATTTTCGAACCTCATTTCCCTCTGGTAGAGAAAGCGGACTTTTAGATGAGATATGTCTGGAAGTATCCTATTACAACAAAGAAAAAAGCTACCTTGGATTGTCTCGAGTACTTGACGATCTGGTTAGAAATGAAAAAAGAATATCGCTCCTTTTAAATCATCACCTTACCGACGCAGACATGAATGGAGATGAAAAACTGATCAAGTCACTCCGGTTTATCAATAATGATCTCAGTGATTCAAAACTTACAAAAGGGAAATATTTTATTGATTGCACAGAATCTTCCGAGGTTAGCAGGTTAGTCAATGCTTTGGAACCCATGGCAAAGCAAACTTCGAATGATAACCAAACTCCTCAATTTGAATTCGAAAGGGATGATTCCTCCATGGTCATTACTTTGGCAAGAGGTCCCAATGAGATCACTTTTGAGCCTCCAGAATGGATTTCCCTAAAGTGGGAAGAAAATTCGATTTTGGCAAAACTTGAGATTATGGAATCTCTCAATCGATCAATCGAGGGCGATCACTTAGTCGAGTGGAAAGGTCCTGTTAGTAAATCCAAGATAAGTTCTAGCACGCTGGCGTGGTGTGTCTGGGATTACTTGAAGAACCGATCATCCATTTCCTCTATACTTGCCCCCTATTTCATCCAAAATATTTCAGAATATCCTATCTCAAGGGATAACCATCGTGGAAAAAGCGTGCAAGATTTAAGCTTGAAAAACATAATGTCTGGAATGGAATACCCTGACTCCATTGCAGTAGCCAGAATACCCATCCCGGGTAAGGAGACTTTGACTTTTTCCAGCAGGGGAAAAATTAGCCTCCCTCACCCTTTTGAAATTCCATTAAGAAGCCTTAGGTCTCAAAAAGTGAGTAATTTGTTTTGGATTGGAGACAACATACTCTCTCCATCCGATGAAAGTATTTTTTTGGGGCATACTCCAACACTTGCCCTTATGGGATGCGCCGGGGGAGTCTCAACTGCCCTGCTTGCTAATTCTAAATCTTCATTCAATCACGCTTCTTTTTACAAAAAAGTACGAAGTGCTCTCACAAGGACCAATCAACAAGTAGGAATTGATTTTATTTCTGATCCCAAAAATAAAGCAAAAGATGCAAAAATTTTTGCATCATCGACACTCCAAGGTTTTACGAATGGAAAGAAGGGGGTATCAGGCCCGGTTCAATATTTCAATAATTGCTTGCTACAGTTCCCGATTGTCAGTTCGAAAATCCAAAAACTAGAACTACTGCTCGATATTCCCCGTGAAAGTAAAGTCGAATTCAAACTGCATCAAGGCTCTTCAAACTACTCTGCTTTTCCAGGTAAATGTCTTTTTACCGACACTATTTTATTCCCAAAAAACAACCTCCAATGGGCTACTTTTCAACTTGATATATCTATTGAAAAACCAGGCTGGCACTTTGTAGAACTTAAGTCCGATTATGAATTTGGAATCCATTCTCAAATGAATCCTCCTCCTGGAGTTAGTTTCCTGCAGCCCACTTTTAAAAACAGCCAAAAATCAAAAAATTCCTTTTCAGATTTCGAACCGATTCAAACCAAAGAAGAAACTGATTCCATTGGTCCAAACCTTAGAGTATCCCCTCCCCAGTCTGCTTTTTCAGCCTCAAATGTGATCATCCCTTTTTTTAGACCCACAGAAGTTCCAAATCTTTGGGTATCCCAAGCTACTGACTTTAAATATGCAGAGTTCATCGAGTTAACTTGGACTCAACAAATTTCGATCTCGTGTGTTGAGATAAGTTTCGACGCTTCATTTAATTATTATTATTCAAATTTCCCCAAATCTAATTCGCACAATGCTATTCGTTCTATTGTGAAAAATTACAATCTTTTTTTTACGGATAATAACGGGCATGGACATAAAATTCTCGAAGTCAGAAATAACCGAAAGCCCTTGGTTATCCATAAATTTAAAAAAATAGAAACCGCATCTCTAGAAATTGAAATTCTCTCTACGAATGGCATTGAAAGAGCACAAATTTTTCAAGTTCGTGTCTTTTAAGCTTAATCTTATCAGAATCTATAATTTTTAGTGGATAATCCTTGCATGAACTGATTTTTTACAAATTATAAACTTTCTATGAAAGCCCTTTCCGTCCTTTTTCGAATGCTTAGCTTACTTGGCCTACTTGCTCTTGCCGGGGTACTGTGGTTGAAATGGGATACTTTAAAAAATCAATCTCACTCTTTTTTAGACGAAACTGTTGATAATGCTTACACCATTCTTCAATCTTCTAAGGAAGCACAGTGGAAGGATGTTTCTTCAAAGAAAAGCATCGTCAGTGATGTCTTTGATGCGAATGAACAAATTGATCAAGGAGCGGACAACCCACTTGAACAAGCTATTTCTGATCTGAGGACATCTGAAGATGCATTACTTCGTAATCCTGACTATCGAGACAGTTTAGAACTCCTCACTAAAGAATTTGGCTCACAGGCCTTACTTTGGGATAAAGACTCAAAAATATGGATTAGCAACCCAAGTGTAAAATTAGATGCACCTGCTGGTTTCAAAGATCCATTTGAAGATGAAACAAAATTCCCTAAAAGTGATGTCAAGAACGATGATGGTACCGTCACAAACGGGGTTTCTAGGCAGAATAGATTAAGAACTGTTATTGGTATGTTTTATAAAGATCGAAATGATAAATTTACTGAGATTAATAAACTTAGGACGATGCTAGTTAATCGAGATGTTGAACTTCGAGAATTTCAAAATTTATTTGCTCGTGAACAGGAAGAGAGAAAGAGATTTGAAGACGAAGCATCGGATTTAACCGTCCAAGTCAAGGGATTAGAAGCTGACCTGGAAAATGAAAAAAAGGAGGCTATTGCTTATAAAGAAGCTAGTACAACTCAAATGGGTGTTCTTGAGGATCAGGTTTCCGGTTTACAACAAAAAATTCAAGATGATCAAAAACAACACGAGGTTACCTTGCAGCAAAATAATGAAGATCACAAAAGGGAACTTAGTAAGGCTAACGCTGAATTAGTTAAGGAATACAATCGCGGTCGGGAAGAAGCCACACAAGAGATGCTTGCTAAACAATCTGGCGGAGAAGTCGTGGATGAAAATAAAAAAGAAAAAGCGAATCCATTTATCGTTAAATCAGATGCCCCTCCTGTACTCACTCAAGCCGAAATTATTGCGGTTAATCAATCTAAAGAGATTTCTGAAATTGGTGCACCTTCAACCATCTCAAGAATCGACAATAGAACTGGGATGATCCTGCTTCCACTCGGAATTGAAAGAGGGGTTGAACAGGGTAATGTATTCACTCTCTGGAAAGACCAACGAAAAGCCGCTAGGATTAAAGTACAAAGTGCGCGGGATGGTTTTTTACTTGCTTACATTTTACCCCACTTTGGTACACCGGATAAATTAAGACCTGGTGATAATATTCATGTGGTTCCTGACGAAGAAAAATTGTAATCGGATATGAAATCGCTTATTTTCAAAATTATTATTAAACTGGTGCTCATTTTGATTCCTTTTGCTACCACAGGATGTTTTACTGCATCACCCGATGATGACCGAATGCCCCAAGGTCGCCCTGCGAGTTGGGAATATAGCCTCCCCGGAGGTTTTGATCGTGGTGGTCTTAGATAAACCACTTCTAGAGAAACTCGTTCTTAACTAGGTGATGCCTTATGATTGCTCACCAGCAAAATTATTTTTGGTTGCAACACCAATTGGCAATCTCGATGACTTTTCACAACGAGCTGAAACCACTCTCAACCATTGCGACCTGATAGCTTGTGAGGATACAAGAATCTCGACTAAGCTACTTTCTAGATACTCGATTAAAAAGCCATTGGTTTCATATCGTGAAGAGAACGAAAAAAAACAAACCTCTTTTCTTACGAATCAAATTAAACAGGGAAAAAACATTGCTCTACTTTCAGACGCAGGTTTGCCAACAATTAGTGATCCAGGTTTCCGTCTAGTTCGAGAATGCCACTTATCCGGTATTGAAGTCGTTCCAATACCAGGTCCTAATGCCGCAATCACTGCCCTTTGCGCATCAGGTCTACCGACGCATCAATTTTTATTTCTCGGTTTCCTTCCAAAGAAAAAAGTGGCAGCGAGTAAGCTTTTGCAAAAATGGAACGATTTCTGCGGATCTATAATTCTATACGAATCAAGGTATAAAATCATTCGCACCATGGGCATTTTTCAAGATTTATTTGAAGAGGAAAGATATATTTGCATTGCTAGAGAACTTACTAAGGTTCACGAAACCATTCTTAGTGGACCCATGGTAGAAGTTATTGATCGTATGAACTCTGGAAGTACAAAAGGAGAATTTACCATTATCATAGCTCCTAGAGGTTATTCTTTTGAATACAGCGAAACATAAAGTTGCCATTATTGATCTGGGTTCGAATACCTCAAAAATCTTGGTCGCGAATCGATTTGAGGGTGAAAAAGTGGAAGCTATTTTTCAAAAGAGCCTGCCTTGTAGGATTTTATTGGATAAAGATGATTATATTCCGGATTCTGGTCTCGAAAGGATTATTAAGACGGTAAGCAAACTTCATTTCGAAGCGGTGGAATTTAATCCTACCCGCTTCTGTATTGTCGCAACTGAAGCTTTAAGAAAGGCTAAAAACTCCGCTATGGTTAAGCAAAAGATATTCGAAAAAACCGGTCTAAGACTGAAAATACTTACTGGGAAAGAAGAAGCGACCGGGATTGCATTTGGAATTTGCTCCGATCCTAAACTTAAAAATGTTGATGAATTTCATGCTTTCGATCTTGGAGGGGGCAGTATGGAAATCATTGAGTTCAGCAAAAGCAATTTAAGCACTGTAGAGAGTTTGCCCCTTGGTGCCGTGACTTTGACCAATCAATTTATTTCAAATCCCAAACTCTCATTAAATGAAGAAGAAACTTCTTCAATTTCTCAGTATATTTCCCAGTGTTTGAAGGAAAACATTACCCGTGAAAACCCATGTGAGATTTTAATCGGGACAGGGGGATCCCTAGTGTACTTGCGAAAATTGCATGAGTTTTGTAACCCATCGGTTCAGGATGGTACCACGCTTGCTTTTACTTTTAAAAAGTCTTTCATTGAAGACCTTACTAAAACGATCTGCTCCCTAAACCTTTTGGAAAGACGCAAAGAATTCAATTTTCTTCCTGAAGACAGGTTGGATATTATTCCCTCGGCCTTAATCACCATTCTAGAAGTTATGAATTTTATGGAAATTGATGAACTCACCCACTCTTTTCACAACCTGCGTTTTGGCATCGCCGCAAATCCGGAAACTATGGATTAGCTTTGTTCTTTTAAGTCAAAGACCGCGTAGGAATACGGTGAGAATACTGCATTCGAGCTACTAGCCTGTATCTCGGATAAAAAGCAACGAGAACCATGCCATTTTAATGGATAAAGAACGGTTCTATCTTGATCGACAAAATTAATTACCAAAAGGAAGTTCTTTTGCTTACGATTATCTTTTATCTCTAAACCTATTGTACCTTCGGGAAAACCTCCACAAACACGATACGAACAATCACCCATTTTCTGAGGTCGTAAGAAAGTCCCGTCTTCAGACAACCTAAATTTTATCATTTTCCTAACATCTAGATTGAGATCCGAATAATAATTTAAATCTTCATATTTCAAGACATTAAGATCCCCGCGCTTGTAAGTATTCCTGACACCATCTTTATTTCTCATGAAATCTTGTCCAGCAGAAATCATGGGAACCCCGGGAGAGAATAGAATTATGAAAATAGCCAAGCGGTTCATTTTGACTAGATCATCAGGAAATTTCTCAAGTTCTCCCTTCTCACCACTAAAAATTCGATCTACAAATGAATAATCATCGTGGGATTCAATGTAATTAATCGACTGCCAAGGTTGTGCATGGGAATCCAGCTTACCAGTCAATAATTGAATAATTTCCTGCTGGCCCCTTCCCTCTTTCACAAGAGATAGAACTTGCTCCCTGCATTGGTCACTCCAGAGAGCATAAGTCATTTCATTCATGGAATTCGGCAGTCGTCCTCGAAAACTCCAGGGCTCAGCGATAAGTATAAAATTTCTTTTAATACTTTTCATTTTTACCTCAATTTCTCGGAGAAGGTCGGTACCTAAAAGTTCTGCCAAATCAAACCGAAAACCATCCAAGTCGAAGGTTTCAACCAGATAAGTCAAACTATCGATTACAAGCTTTCGAACCGGTTCTGATTCGCAGTTTAAGTCATTTCCACAACCGCTGAAGTTTTGCAACCTGCCAAACTCGTCGATTCTGAAATAGAGCTCCCGATCCAGATTCAGAAGATGTCCAGGGATACCAACATGGTTGTAAACCACATCCAAAATTACCGCAATCCCAGCATCATGAAAAGCTTCCACAACCATCTTGAATTCTTCGACTGCTGTACCTCTTTGCGGCGAACTAGTGTAGCCTGATTCTGGAGAAAAGAAATTAACTGGCATGTAACCCCAGTGATATTCATCTGGAGTTCTAGAATCGAACTCTTGTAAAGGTTGGAACTCGACTGCATTCACCCCTAATTCTCTTAGGTAACAATCCTCTGCAGAAATCCAGATCCTAAGCCGTTCAAACCAAGATTTTCCCTCTGCAGTAGTTCCCAAGTCTGCTTTTTCTAAGAGATCTCGAATGTGAGCCTCAGCGATGATCAAATCCTGTAAAGAAGGTATCTGAAAACTCGAATCCTGCCCTATTTTTCTCGGCTCCGGCAAGATAAGCCCCGGACCATTTCTCCCGATGGTCGCCCGTGCATAGGGATCTAAAATTATTTTTTCAAAACAAGTGCTTTTTCCATCTTCGTACTTTTGAAGGATGGAAAGCATATAGAAAGTGTTCTCCCATTCTTCTTTTGCTTTCGTGGACCAACTCCCATCCTCTTGCAATCGCATTGGTACTCTTTCAGAAGAGATTCCATCCGAGGTTTGGTAAATTAACAAATCCACTTGCCTGGCTCGAGGAGCAAAAACTCGAAACCATCCAATTTCATCGTCATCCCGAAAATAACCGAATTTGCCTTCAGGTCTAAACTTTAGCCAACGATCTAATTCTTCATTTCTTTCTTGATCGACAACTTCAAAAGTAAATACATCTCTGCCACTTCTGCGCGAATCAAACTGGTAGTTCTTCACGCCCTCAGAAGTTGTTAAAACCGATCCAAATTCATGAAATGGCTCCAGCCAAGCTCCATCCTCCGTGATGAATTTGAAACAAAAGGGAGGTTGAATTGAAAGTTCATCCCACGAAAGTCTTAACTCCCACCCCAGTTCGTTCCGATTCATCTTCCATTTCTCCGGGTTGTTCTTTGGACTCCAACCATTAAGACTCGATGCTAGAAAGACTTCACTTTGCTGATTTAAAACTCCGGGAAACTGATTTTGTTCAACCAAAAATAATGCTTCTTGCCCATCTTTTGCATAGCCTCCAAGAACTGCTCTTTGGTTTATTTCCAAAAGACTAAATGAACCCCCAAGTAAACCTGCCTGTTCGACTAGATCAAGATGCAGACGCCCGCCGTTCCAATCTTTTTCAAGATAAACCCAACCACGACTTTCATCGGAAACAAAAACTTTTCCACCCCCTTTATACACGACCTAAAACAAAACCTTACAGTTTCGTTTAAGCCAATCGAAAAATTTTGCTACTCTTTAACTCTTGAAGTAAAAAGAACCCAATGAATTCTTCGTCCCAACGTATTTTGACAGCACTTTCTGGAGGTGTGGATAGCTCGGTTGCAAGCTACTTATTGAAACAGAAAGGTTATCAAGTTGAAGCTGTTTATGTAAGAACATGGGAAAATGAAAACGATGTCCTCGGTGATTGTCCCGGGACGAAAGACCTAGCTGACGCAAGAGAAGTAGCCAAATTTCTGGAGATTCCTTTTCATGTGGTAAATTTTATCGATTTTTACCATCAGGAAATCGTTCTCCCTATGATTCAAGGATATGCAGACGGAATTACTCCAAATCCAGATATTCTATGCAATCGAAAAATGAAGTTTGGTGCCCTAATGAAATATGCGAAAGATCATGACTTCGAGGGTCTTGCCACCGGGCATTATTGTCGAAAAATTTTGGGGAAAGATGGACAATCTCAGCTTTTCGAAGGGATCGATAAAAATAAGGATCAGTCATATTTTTTAGCCCAGATCTCTCAGGAACAACTTAATTATTCTCTTTTTCCATTGGGTGAAATGCACAAGAAAGATGTTCGAATATTAGCCGATAAAATTCGTCTACCAGTGGCAAGAAAGAAAGACAGCCAAGGTATTTGCTTTTTAGGCAAGGTAAAAATTCCCCAATTTCTATCTAATTTCATCGATGATCTACCCGGAGAGATTGTTACTACTTTGGGAAAAATAGTAGGCAAGCATCAAGGTCTACATCGCTACACACTAGGTCAGAGGAAAGGGATTGGAGTACCTTCAAACAAAGACTTTGAAAATTTTGTAGTCACCGGTAAAAACAAAAAAACGAATCAACTTGTAGTCGCATTTGAAGACCCCAAAGAACCGACTTTATGGGGATCAAACTACGGCATTGAATCCGTTTCCTTTTTTACTGACGACTTTCCAACCGAAAAAATCGCACTTCTTGGAAAAGCGAGATATCGGGACCCAAGTACGCCGATTATTTTCCAACCGCTTGAAGACCAAAAAGCTGAAATACTTTTTATATCCCCTCAAAGGGCACTTACCCCAGGTCAAATTTTAGCAATCTACGACGGGGAACGATTGATTGGTTCTGGAATTTATTCACACTCAGAACTGGGTCGAGCTATGCTTTCCGCTTGATTCGGATCATAAAATAAAGGTAATTACTTTACCTGCA
>MDTC01267708.1_pt1 | contig 10136 bp, 3 predicted proteins | sample 811181 | NCBI WGS metagenome assembly MDTC01 (sample SAMN05326644, study PRJNA326480) | marine metagenome | isolation source: seawater | place: Pacific Ocean: North | collected 2011
CTCGACTGGTTGTACCGGAGGTTCATCATCGTCCCTCTTCTCCTCGACTGGTTGTACCGGAGGTTCATCATCGTCCTTCTCCTCGACTAATTGTGCTGACGCTTCTTCGTCGTCCTTCTTCTCCTTTATCGGCATCGCTGCATCTTCTGCTCCTTCGTTCTTCTCTTCAGCAGACTTTTCGACTTTCATCTTGGGCGGAGAATCTTTTGTGGGCGAGTTGTCCTTCGAGCCGTCTTCCTTGACTCCATCTTTCTGTATTCGTTCGAGTCTATACTGCGCCAACACGGTGCCCGTCGTTGGCCATTTCGCGAATCGTTTCTCGACAATCTCCAGTTCTCTAAAATTAATATTTCTGTGTTTTCCATCGAAAGAATTGGAGTTTGTAATTTTGTGAAACATCGGCGACTTGATGTGATCCCACGCTATGTGATGATCGAAGAAGCGTAAGAGTAATCCTAAGTATGCCGCTGAAGAAGCGTTTTCAACTTCGGCAATCCAAGCCCCTCTCAAGGTGCGTGACGGCCGCGGCATACCTCGACCTCGCCAACCATTACGATAGTTGACCACGCGCTCAGGCAAGAATGATTTCACGCCACCATTTCTTGCGCATTTTCGGAGTGATTTAATGGGAACGCGCTTTCCTCCCAACAAGAGACGCAATGGCGCGACGTCAGAGCGTAACGACGAAGGACCAACTTTTTCAACATGGTCCTCGTTCTCTTTCTTTTCGACCTCTAAAATCGAGGCATTTTCTTTGACTTCTTGAAGGTACCATGCCGCTTTCATAGCTAGAGGACGAATACTACTCTCTAAAAGCAAGATCCATTTCGCCACATCTTTAAAAGTTGATGAACCTCTTAAAGACGTAAGCCATTTTTGGCGCCATTGATCACCCGTAACTTTTTCTGAGCCTGCCCAGGGACCATCAAGAAAGCCGCACAAATATCGCTCCATGTGACACGCTTTTGCCACGACGTGACCGAGCTTATCTTTCGCTAGATGTTCTTCTAATCCAGGCTTTATCGGCGGTTGCGGAATCGGGTAAGGAGCAAACCATTGGTTAACGAATACCGACGTCACGCGACCTCGAGCGGTCTCGCCAGCCGCGTTCGCGAGCGCAAAGACGCCGGCGTTCGCGTACTTATTCTGATACGTGTAGCACGATTCTGTCGTCGTTTTCGTCATGTTCGATGGCGTCTCTGGTGCGGATGGAGTGCCATCCGCATCACGTTTTACCGTCTTCACTTCCGAAACTATATCTAAAGAAGATTCGTACTCGATTTTCGCGGCGTGCGATAGCGCCAATTTTCTGCGCTCTCCAAGAGCATGCTCAATTTCTGGATCGTTAAAGTCTGGAATCTGTTCTTCTTTGACGGCTACTTTCGGTTGCATCGCTTCCATGCGAGCGCGCTGCTCTTCGGCAATTTTAGTAGGAGAATACTTTTCAGTCTTTCTACCTGCGTTTGTTCGCCGTGATCGACCCGTTGTTGGCATCACTTCTTCCTCCTCATCTTCTTTCTTCTCTCTCTTTCTTTTACCTCGGGCAAGTGAAGCTGGAGTTCCATCTTCGTCGTTATCTAAATCAGACCATTTCTCCTCCTCATGCACCCCCTCCTCCTCAGAGTCTTCGTCATCGAATTCCATCTCATCGATAACCTCTTCCTCTTCTTCGGATTCTACATAAGTCTGACCAATTGTCTTGTCTTTCTCCCACTCCGGTAATGTTTTCCCGCAATTTCCAAGACCAAACTTTTCGAAAACTTCAACTGGATCATCACCGACTTGTCGTTCTTTTTGACCGCGTCTAGCAGATGCTCTCGCGGCTTCTGATGTGTTACGAATATCTTCCATGTAAACGTTCGCTTCTTCGAACGGTTTTCGATCGATGGAGAGCATCTCAAATCGTTTATACTCGTCCTTTCTCATCGCCGAGTTAACATCAGCGCGGCCGCTTCCGTACTTCTTAGGATCCATCCCGCCTTCGAGTCTAGCGACGCCGCCCTTGGCAGAAAAGAAGTATTTTCTTCCTAACGCGTCCCCATCGGTATCGCACAGCGCACACTCGGTTCTCAAAAACGGGAACACTTGTGCTCTCAACTCTTTGTCAGATCGAATTCGTTCTGGAACCGCGACGCATTCTGGACAATACCACTTATCTGAGAGCTTTCGATGGGCGGCTTCACCAGCGCAGACCGCATGAAATGCCGACGGGCATCCATCGCAACACACTAAAGAACCCGTTCTAAAGCACACGCAGCACATGTCACCGTGCGTATCCTTCGCTGCCGCTATAGCATTCTCAAGATCTTTCGCCGCTTTCGTGGTCTTCTCGACGACGTCGTCTGTCCCCGCAATGTACCACTCTTCGCCATCCCAGGTGAGCATGGTTACGATGTCTTCCTTTTTAATCAGTTTTGTTTCACTTTCACCAGGGAATTGTACTTCCATTCGACCCAAAGGAGCGACTGGATTGGTAATGCGTCCGCACCACCATCCGCCGCCTTGTAAACACTCGACGACGTCGCCGACAGATCTGTTCGACTGCTGTCGCGCTTTCTTAAAATCCATGCGATATGGATTTAAAGGCCGAACTCTAGGGAACGCGTCTCGATCGTCGTCGGCGCGATTGGATCTGTATTGCTTCTTTTTAGAGCGTTTAAACCGCCCGGTTTTTTTCTTGCTCGACAACTGCGCGATGCGCATCACCGAGACTGGGTCTATTTTTTTCCTCGTTAACTTCTTGCGACGCAATTTCCAATCATGCGAACGCACGTCTTCGAGCGTAACCCACTCTTCCAACTTATGGTTGCTCACGTCGCTGAGTAACTCATCGTATCGCACGCGAATGCGGTCGCCAGCGACGGCGATGACCATGCCAGAGTACCAACTCCCTCGAATAGGATGTTCCATGCCGTACACCTCCACGAGTGCTCCAATTTTCGAGGTCAATAAACCACCGTTGGCAACTTGGAACTCTCCAGCTTCTATCAAAACCTCTCGAGTTTCCAACTCGTTGCGAATGACGTTCGTATCGAGCGTTTCGTCGACTAAAAACTGTAAGAGTTCGATTTTTTCGTACACCGATGCGCCGTAATACCCACCGTATCTGTGATCCGCCCAATTGCATTTTGGAACGTGCCTGTTACCTCGTCCGCGAAGCTTCTCCACGAGTTTCTTCACGTACGCTGGCCAAGTGACGACGTCGAGGTACTTAAAGCACTCGTCAAAATCGAGAGTAGTCGTTGGGATCGTCGAACCGTCGTCCAAAACAATAACCTTCGTCCCGCCGGATTTGCTATCCGATTTCCTTCCATCCTTGTCTTGTACGACGTAAGATGCATCCGCCTCGAGCACATCCGTGGCTAGAACTCGCATGAGCGTTGTGTGTACTTCATCGACGACAGCGTTCGGTTCTCTCTTCACCAACCCCTCGTGGAGCTGCTTCAAAGTCATCGGCGAAAGTTTATACGCTCTGGACAACGACGTCAAAGTCGCGTGTGGCGCCAAAAGCATGCCAAGCTGCGCGTTTTCGTCTTGGTTCACTCTCGCCTCCGTTGTCGCGTACGCTTTCGAGATCATCGCTGCCGCTTGGTCGCTGAGAGAATTCTTGTTCTTATTCTTCGATGTTGTTTTAGCGAGCTCGAGTCCTTTCGTTTTCTCTTCGCCGCTCCCTTCTCCCTCCTCAACCGTCATCTCCGACGACGTCGCTTTCATCGTAAACTGTCTTTCTAACCTCTCTTCTTTCCTTCCTCTGGCCCATCTCTTCTTTATCTTCACCAAGTCTTCCCCGATGCCGTTTTCCAACTCCTTTTTGTAATATTTCGGCTTCGTCGTCTCCTTCTTCGCCGACGCGCCTTGGACCGTACCAAACACCTTCTCCTCTTCCACCTCTTTCTCTGTCATCGGCACCGCTATTTCTTCTTCCTCTTCTTCTTCCGTCGCGCCTGTTCCTCCGTGTTCTCGCATCTCTTGTTCTTTTCGTTCTTTTTCTTCTCTTTCTCTTTGTTGTTCCAGTAAAAGCATTTGTCTTTGGCTCCGACTGCTCGTGGACACGATCAAATCTGGATTCACGTCTTTCGGTCGAAATCGTTCCGGGTGGAGCCGTCTCTCTTCCTCCCGTCGTTTGCGTCGTTCCTCCTTCTCCTCTTCCGTGAGTTTCGGCCGGCCTTTCCCTTTCCATTTCGGGTTCAAAATCGGGTTCCCGAATTCATCGAGACTTGGCGGTTCCGGTTCCGGTTCGACCCACAAGCCGTGCTTTTTCAGCATGTACTCCGACATCGGCCCTTTCTTCGGAGGCCGGCCTCGACTGGGCATCGTTTCGAAGTCGTTTCAGTCGTATTCAGAGCCGAGATGATTCAGAGCCGAGATGTGTGTGTATCGACGATGAATCGAGATCTGAACGCTTCGACGCGTCGTGCGCTCCGATTGATGCGCGACACACGCACTCCTGATGATGATGAAGAAGAAAGAAAATGCGCGCGCACTTTAATGCGTCACCAACACCACCGACGACGACGCGAACACAAAAAGAGCGCGTAAAGAGTGTTCGAGTAGTTCCTTTGGAGACAAAAGCGTGTACACACAGAAAGGGTAAAAGGAAGGAAAACGAAGACCTTCACAGAAAGGACTGATACCCTAAATATATGATACCCTAAATTGATGACACGGGAAAAAAGAGACCTATGGAATGGAAAGAATTGAACGCGCGCGGTAAAACGACGCGAAAGAGAGACGAGAGAGAGAGAGGAAGAGAGAGAGAAAGAGAGAGAGACGTTGCGAAGAAGAAGACATGGAGCGCCGACCGCCGTCGGACGACGACGACAACAACAGAGGTGGTCGTGGTAAAGTTTTCGGGAGCGAGGCGAATCGAGGCCGTCGGGGAAACGCGAACAACACCGACGACGCGGGGAACAACGGCGACGGGGAAACCGTGGAGGTTTTCGGAGGGGACGTGTGGTCGTCCGGCGCGGTACTCGCACTCGTCATCGCGTGGATGTTTAAAGCCGCGACGGAGAGGTGCACGTGTTAGAAGAACGAAACAGAGCGCGAAGGCGGAGGAGACAAAGAGCTTTGGAGAGACGAAGGAAGAGCGCGCCGTTTTAAACGAAGAGAAGAAGAGTCGATATTCTCTTGTATAGATATATATGTTGATACACACGATACATACGTTTTGTAAACTAGAGTTGCTACCACACCATGCTGGATTGTACTTTATGCGCTAGTATTACCTAAGTTCTCGCGCTCGCGTTTTTCGAGCAACGCCTTGTCGTACGCCGCCTCGAGAAATACTTCGATTTTCATCGGTCCGTCGCTCATAGATCGATTCATTCCAGCGATAGTTAAGAACGGTAGCTTTCGTAGCGCCCTACCGCTCATTCCCTCCGTTGCATTCGTCACTTTTTTAAGAAGTTCGATCCAATCTCCGTCATGGTTTATCGCATCTTCGTCCTTGTTCCTATCCGCGTTTTTACCACAGTCTCTTTCCAAGAGACCTACTCGCGTGAGCTCGTCGCACGATGAACAAAGAATTGAATATCTGGCTTTATACCCTGGATTCCCAACGTACACTTTCACATCTGCGCGATCGACAAACGCCACATCAATCGCTTCGGTCACGTTACTCGTCGTCAACACCATCGCGTTCTTCTTCTCCTTCAAAGCGTCCAACTGCGTCAACAACGCGTTCACGACCCGAATGGCATCCGACGGTTCCGCTCCACTCGCTCTCCTCGCCGCCGCCAACGATTCTACCTCGTCCACCAACACAAACACAAACGTATCTTCGTCTTCGGTTAACTCTTGGATCTTTTCGAACAGTTTACCGACCAATTTGCCGCTCTCGGAAAACCACTTAGAAAACAGCGAGTGCGCGTTGATTTCCACCAAGACGGGTTCCGAATACGTCTCGAGCATTCGTATCGCCAACTTCTGCGCCAACCCTTTGCACGCGGTCGTCTTCCCAGTCCCGGGTGGACCGTGTAATAACACCACTCGATTAAATGCCACCAACGACGCGTTCATTTCCAAATTGCCAAACTCCAACGCCGTCTGCGCGTACTTTCGCAAACGCGTCTTCGTGTCGTCGTCGAAGTGTAAAGCGTCCCAATACTCGCTAAATTCTCGGCACGGCAGCGCGTATTCTTTATACGTGGCAATTTCCTCGTCGTCCTCTCGTTCCTCTCCCGCGCCGTCTTCGTTGATTTCGTGCACGTGGACGCGGAAATCCACCTCGTAAAACATCAACCACATCGCCAAATCTCTCTTCGTTTCGTCCTCCTCCTCCTCCTCCTCCTCGCAGTCGTCGAAATACGCCGCGATGCTCTCGCAGTTTTCCTTCAAAAACTTTGCCTCTTCGGTCATCTCGTCGTCGTCCACGACGACGACCCGCTGTCTCGCGAGCACCCGAACCCTTCCCTTCCGTTCGAAGTGCGCCAACACGACGCGTCTCGCCTCCTCTTTCGATGCCGTCGCCGCGCGTTTCAATCGCACCTCGACGTCGCACCGTCGTCTCACACACCACGATGATGATGATGATTTTTGTGAGCAACATGATTGCTTTTTTTTATGTTGCGCGTCGTCTCTCGCCCCGGGGGTGATGATGCGCGTCTTTCGTTTCTCGTTGTTGTTGTTGTTATTATTGTTCGTCGTCGTCAAAGTCGTCGTCGTCGTCGTCTCCTCCATCGAAAAACCACTCGTCGGACGAAAGTCACTTTGAAAGCGCTTTCCAGAGACACAACAGCTCTTGATGGGGGGTCGAGAAGGAAGGAAGGAGTTTTTCTTTTTTTTGAATTTTTTTGAATGAAACCCTAAATATAAATCAAAAATCGAATCATTAAACCTAGAAAAACGAATCCCCAAACGGCTTTTTCATCACTTCAAAAACGAGAATTGAATTGGATTTAAGAAAGACAAATTCCATCAACGGTCGTCGTCGAGAAGTAGTCTGATATCATGCCGCGCAAGAAACCGACGGAGCGCGGCGGCGGGGGCGTGATGTCGCGCGCCGTGCGGGCGGTTCAAACGCAGGCCATGAAAATGGTCGGGTCGCAAAGCCCGAAAGGACGGGTACGATCTCTCTTTGAATTCTCTCTCCAATTTTGCCCGTTTGTTGTTCTGTGTGACCTTAAATAATTGAGCGCGGAACCTTAAATGAAAGGCGCGGTGTGTCCCCGGACGCGACGTTTCTCTCTCTCTTTGCTCTCGATGCGCGCGCGCTCACGCGTTTTCTTCGCTCGATTCTTCACTCGCCGATGACAAACAACACAGGCCGCGATCGGATCGTTGGGAGAGGACGACGAAAACACGCAACCCGTGGGGACCCAAACGAGTGGGGGGACCACCTCCCCCTCTGGGAAAGTCATCCCAATCGTTCCCATGCTCCCGCTCGAGAGAAAACACCGCGAGAGAGACGACTCGAAAAAGAAGCAGAGCGGACCACAAAAAACTTGCGTGGGAGAAAACTGCAAGAAGCGCCAAAAGAGCGGGCGATACCTTCGCAAACCGGGCAGTTTGGACAACGACGAACAATATTTGTGCTTCACGTGTTGGGCGAAAGAACACGTGAAGAATGCGAACAGGCAATGTTTCATCTGCGATAAAACGAACGCTGGAGGATGCTGGTACAAGAGTAAATTGCACAAAGACAAGGATTTGTGCACTCGATGTTACGAAAAGGAGAGAAGAGACCGTTTGCAAGCGAATGGTGATTTGAAATGTTGGTGTTGCGGCGCCATGACGACGAGCGCGAAGTGGAGAACGAGTAAAGACAAATCGGAAGGGAAGAAGGATTTGTGCAACAAGTGTTACTTGAAGGAATGCCGAGCAACGAAGACGGCAATGGAAACTGGTAAGTCGTGCTGCGTGTGCAGGACGCAAATTACCACGTCGTGGAAGCAAAGCACGGTGTCGAAAGGCCCGGATGGTAAGACCGATATTTGCTTTCAGTGCTATCGAAGAGAGCCCGGACAAGCGGCGTTGGAGTAAGTTTGTCAACTGACGAGGGAGGCATACAAGAAGGAAAGGAATGAAGATACAAAGAGAAAGGGTCGTGTGAAAATGACGACGCTCTCCATTTTATCATTTTGTTTTACTGGTACATACATTAATTATCAATCAATTTACATTTTTTTACTGACTGTGTTTTAATAAAAAAAGACACTACCAGGTACACGGGGGTACCGGGGAGGGGTGGTATTACTACTACTATTACTACTACAACTAAATGTTCAATTTTCTACCTCTTCGAATATCTCGCTGCGATCGTTCTACGGGCTAACGCGCTTCCTTTGACGTTTTCTCTTTCTCCACTCGGACCAAAGTTATCCCACAGCAGCCCCCAGGTGTTCCAATCCTCCTCGCTCGGGTTCGGGCTTTGAATCCTCGATACTAAAGGATCGATCAGTTGGTGCGTTATCCGCGTGTCTTCGTAGAAATGCGTGCGTCCTCGCTTGACTTTGACCGATCGCATCAACGCGGCGTCGGCGAATTTGGAGCTGTATAGTATAACTATCACGTCGGTTTCGCCTAAAAGGGTCATATCGACCATGGATTTTAACCAGGCGCTTCGAGGATCGCTGGCGACGCACGAGTCCGAGGAGGCGTCGTCGCAGATACCGGTATTCGAGAATTTCACGTTACCGAAAGAGCCAACCGTGCTTAAGACCTCAGTCCCGTTCACTCGTAAAACTTCCAGCGCTTCAGTAGAATGTAAGACGGCGTTGATGGCCGGTGAGTCCGTCGTAAAAAACAAACCTAATGGATCGCTTTCCTTCAATCGAACGTCTCTCATTAAATCGGCGAGACATTTCAAGAAGAGCGTCATCGGAGCTGCGCCGGCGTCTTCCTCATCGCTCCTCGGCCAATTCTTTCTGTGCTCGTCTTTATAAATCGGACATTTCGGTGTCGGATACTTTCTTTTCGTTCGTTCCATAGTTAACAGTTCGTTTATGGATGTTAAACTCGCCTCTTTCACAACTCTTGGAACGTTCATGGGCGGTTCAACTTGACTCATATCGGCAAAGCCAGTACGAATGTGCGCCCCGACTATATGTTTCCACCCTCTTCTAGACATTTCTTCGAACGCTGGAAGCATGGCTATTTTCAGGTGCTTCCTTGGCGTTAACATTTGCGTTCCAAAACACGCTCCTACACCACATGCCTCGCCGCACTTGCTTGACGTGAAGCTCTTCTCAAAATTCGTCGCCCATCGGTAGGACAAACAAATCCCCCAATCGGATGGTTTTGGATGGCACCAGTGGCCAAAGTTCGTCTTAATTCGAATTCGAGCGACGCGAGCAGCTTGAAATTCCGGGTGTTCCATTGTTTTCACTATCGAATTTTCATCTGATTCGGCGTAAAAAGAACCTTTATAGTTTTCCGGTTGCGCGTCGCCGACGTACGCGCCTTTCTGGCTCCAAGTAAACACCGTCTCCTCGAAATCTCCGCCATCGAACAATTCTTTCGTCGCACGTTTTCTCTTCCCTTTATCCCACTTCCAGTCGACATCGCCGTAGCCAATGAAATAATCCCCCAAATCAAACTGACACTTTTTCGCTAAATCTTCGTACGTTGTCGAGTTTTCGATATCGTCACCTTCCGAAACGCCGAGTCCATCGCACTCTACTTTTTGCGTCTTGACATACGCCGCTCTCCCGGTCGAAATACCAATAATGAACAACTCTTGATAATGTTGCATCTCGTCTCCAATGCCATTCTGGTAGTTCTCTGACCAATCGATGATAACAATCCTATTCGCCTTCAAATTCTCGTACCTCGGTTTCAACGTCTCCCGGAAATACGTCTTCGCTACCTGGCACTGATTTTCAGGTCTAATGCGTTTGCGCATCATGTCGTCGAACCGCTCGACATCTTCGAGATCTTTCGCGGTGAACTCAGTGAAACTTCTCGGTCTCTCCAACTCCAGTTTTTTTCGTTGCTCGTCTTCCTCTCTTGGCGGTTCTTCTTTCATCTTTTCATCTCTTCTTTCATCAGACGTCGCCGTTTGGCGTTCTACGTCTTCTTCCTCGCGCGGTGATTGCTCCTGTTCTTGTTCTCGTTCCCTTACATCATTAGCAAGCGCTTCCCCCTCTCTTTCCTCTTCTAGCTTCCCCTCTACTTCTTCTGCGCCTTTCCCGGTC
>MDTC01092687.1_pt1 | contig 10134 bp, 8 predicted proteins | sample 811181 | NCBI WGS metagenome assembly MDTC01 (sample SAMN05326644, study PRJNA326480) | marine metagenome | isolation source: seawater | place: Pacific Ocean: North | collected 2011
CGCAGCCGCCGCTTGTAGTGGTGGGAGAGGAACTCGGCCTTGTAGGTCGCCATGTCCACGTTGACCGGGCAGTCACTGCGACAGCCTTTGCAGGCCAGGCACAGATCGAGAGCGTCGCGCACCTCGGTGGACTGCCAGCCGTCGGTGATGACGTCACCTTCGAGCATCTCGAACAGGAGACGGGCACGGCCGCGCGTGGAGTGTTCCTCCTCACCGGTGGCGCGATAGCTCGGGCACATGACCCCGGATTCGTCACCGCGGCACTTGCCGACACCGACGCAGCGATCGGCGGCGATGCTGAACCGGTGGTCGTCGTCGGGATAGGCGAAATGGGTGGCGGGCTCGGCGGGCCGGTAGTCCGCACCCCACCGCAGGTTCTCGTCCAGCCGGTTCGGGAACACCACTTTTCCCGGGTTCATCCGGTTGGTGGGGTCGAAGATGCGTTTGAGCTCTTCGAACGCGGTGACCACGTCTTCGCCGAACATGATCGACAGCAACTCACCGCGGGCCTGCCCGTCACCGTGCTCACCCGAGAGGGACCCACCGTACTCGGTCACCAGATGCGCTGCCGCGGTGACGAACTCACGGAAGCGCTGGATTCCTGCGGCGGACTTCAGGTCGAACGGGATACGGGTGTGGATGCAGCCATGCCCGAAATGTCCGTACTGTGAGGCGCCCTGGTATCCGAACCGGTCGAGGAGCTCGCCGAAGTCACGCAGATAGTCGCCGACCCGGTCGGGGGGCACCGCGGCGTCCTCCCAACCCGGGTGGGTGTCGGGTCCACCGGGCGGGTGGGCGGTGGCGCCCAGGCCGCCCTCGCGAGCGGCCCACACCCGCTTCTGGTCGGCGGGGTCACGGATCACCTTGGCGCGGTCTGTCAGACCGTCGCGGCGCAGATGTTCGACCATGGCTTCGGCCGATCCGGCAGCGTCGTCGACATCGTCACCGTTGAACTGCACCAGCAGCCAGGCTCGGCCCTCCGGCAACTCCTCGAGGGCGCCTTGGGCCATGTGCTGACTGTGTTCGAGCTCGGTTAGCCGGTAATCCATTCCCTCCAACGCGGCCGGATCGTGTTCCAGCACGGCGGGTACCGCGTCGGCGGCGCTCTCGATGTCGGGAAAGCCGAGCAGCACCGCCACGTGCGCCTTGGGCACCCGCACCAGGCCTATCTCGGCCCGCAGCACTGTGACCAGTGTGCTCTCGCTGCCGACGAGTAGTTTGGCGATGTCGAAGCCCGACTCGGGCAGCAGCGAATCGAGGTTGTACCCGGAGACGCGGCGCGGGATGTCGGGATAGCGGGCGCGCACCTCATCGCCGTAGTGGTCGCGCAGCCGGCGCAACGCCCGATAGATCTCACCGCGCCGATCGCCCTCGGCGACGATGCGTGCATACTCTTCGTCGTCGGTGGGGCCCACCCACATGCGGACGCCGTCGTAGGTCAGCACTTCCATGCGCCGAATCGAATCGACCATCTTCCCGTACGCCTGTGCGGTCGACCCGCAGGAGTTGTTCCCGATCATCCCGCCGATGGTGCAGCTGACGTGGGTGGCCGGTTTCGGTCCGACCATCCATCCCGATTCGGCCAGCGCATCGTTGAGTTCATCGAGCTTGATACCGGGCTCCACGGTGGCGACACCCGCCTGCGCGTCGACCGACAGCACGCGGGTGCAGTACTTGCTCCAGTCCAGGACCACCGCGACGTTGCAGGTCTCCCCCGCCAGGCTGGTGCCACCGCCTCTCGAGAACACCGGAACGTCGTGGTCGTGGCAGACCGCTATCGCGTTGGCCGCGGCCTCAGGGGTGCGGGGGACGACGACACCGAGGGGAATCTGGCGGTAGTTGGAGGCATCGGTGGAGTAGGTGGCCCTGGCTCCCAGATCGAATCTGACCTCACCGTCCACAGCTTTGCGCAAGGCGTTCTTCAGCTCGTCGAGCTGTCGCTGTGGGTTTGCTGGATGTTCTACGACTGTCATCGGCGGCGTTCTCCTTGCTCGAGTTTCGCGGCCTTTGCCTCGGGTACCCGCGCCTCAGGCAAAGGCGGCACGCCGGATGGTGTGCCCAGGACGGAGAAGGAGAAACATGGCTACCGATGTTGCCGATTTCGTGCTGAAGCGCTTGCGGGAGTGGGACGTTGAGCAGGTCTTCACCTATCCCGGTGACGGAATCAACGGGCTCGTCGCAGCTTTCGGCCGCTCGGACAACCAGCCGCGATTCGTGCAGGCCCGTCACGAGGAGATGGCCGCATTCCAGGCCACTGGGTACGCCAAGTTCTCCGGAAAGGTCGGGGTGTGCATGGCGACGTCCGGACCGGGCGCAATCCATCTGCTCAACGGGCTCTACGACGCCAAGCTGGACCACGTCCCGGTCGTGGCGATCGTCGGTCAGACCGAACGGAGCGCGATGGGCGGCAGCTACCAGCAGGAGGTGGATCTGCAGGCGTTGTACAAGGACGTCGCCAGCGATTACCTGGTCGAGGTCAACGTCTCCAGTCAGCTGCCCAACGCACTGGACCGGGCGATGCGCACCGCGATCACGCGGCGCGCCCCCACGGCACTCATCATCCCGTCGGATCTGCAGGAGGAACCCTACGAGCCGCCTGCGCACGCCTTCAAACAGGTGCCGTCGAGTGATCCGAGCATCGTCAGCCCGATGCTGGCTCCGCGACCGGACCAGGTGAGCCAGGCCGCCGAAATCCTCAACGCCGGTGAGAAAGTGGCGATACTGATCGGGCAGGGTGCCCGCGGGGCCGCCGACCAGGTCCGTCAGGTCGCCGAGCTCACCGGCGCCGGCGTCGCCAAGGCCCTTCTCGGCAAGGACGTGCTGCCCGACGACGTCCCCTACGTCACCGGGGCCATCGGGTTGCTCGGCACCCGGCCGAGCTACGAGATGATGATGGGCTGCGACACGCTGCTGATCGTCGGCTCGAATTTTCCCTACACCCAGTTCATGCCGCAGTTCGGTCAGGCGCGCGCGATTCACATCGACATCGACGGCACGTTGATCGGGATGCGCTACCCGACCGAACTCAACATGGTCGCCGACGCCGCCACCGCACTCGACGCGCTGATCCCGCTGCTGGAGCGCAAGCAGGATCGGTCCTGGCAGGAGAAGATCGAGAAGAACGTGACGCGGTGGTGGGGCACCATGGAGCGCCAGGCGATGCTGTCGGCCAAGCCGGTGAATCCGATGCGGATCGCCTGGGAGTTGTCCGAGCGGCTGCCGTCCAACGCGATCATCACCGCCGACTCCGGGTCGTCGACCAACTGGTACGCCCGCATGCTCAAGTTCAAGGAAGGTATGCGCGGTTCGCTGTCAGGCACGCTGGCCACCATGGGCCCCGGCGTGCCTTACGCGATCGGGGCCAAGTTCGCCCATCCGGACCGGCCCGTCATCGCGCTGGTCGGCGACGGTGCGATGCAGATGAACGGATTGGCCGAGTTGCTGACGATCCGGCGCTACGCCGAACTGTGGCCGGACAAGCGCCTGATCGTGTGCGTGTTCCACAACAACGACCTCAACCAGGTGACCTGGGAGTTGCGGGCCATGGGCGGGGCGCCCAAATTCGAGGAATCGCAGAGCCTGCCGGACGTGTCCTACGCCGCCGTGGCGCGGGCGATGGGCCTGCACGCGGTGGCCGTCGACACCGAGGACGGTGTCGGACCCGCCTGGGACGAGGCGCTGGGCGCCGACGGCCCGGTGCTGCTCGACATCCGCTGCGACCCCGCGGTGCCACCGATCCCGCCGCATGCGACCTTCGAGCAGGCCAAGGAGCTCACCGAATCCATCCTCAAGGGCGACCCGAACGCCTTCCACCTGATGATGCAGGGCGCCAAGACCAAGGCCCAGGAGTTCGTGCCGCACCGGAGTTGACGACGTCGGTGGCGCCGGGACGCGCCTCGGCGCCACCGACGAACGTCGACGTTCGGTACCGCTGATCGGATGCGGTTTCGAGCTCGCGAAGAGCCGACAGGGAAAGCCCGCCGGCCGGCGGCAGACCGGAAACGAACGATCCGCAGCGCCACACGACTCTGTGTTCATCCATTTCTGCGGCGCAACAGGACATTTCGTACGTCTCAGCGAGGTCGCTGCCGAGAACTGCCGACGTGCACCGTCACGCTTCGCGATGTTGTTGCTGTCACATCGGTTCGGCGCCCACCCCGAAGTGGTTGCGGCGCCGACTGGGTGTCGCCAATTAGCGCGGAAAGGTCGGCGCCTCAGGAATCGGCCGGCGGGAAGTCCGCCTGGACCAGCTCTTGCGCGATCTGCGCCAGCGGCGTGTTGGTGTCCTGCGACAGCCGGGTGAGAAGCTCGAACGCCGCGCCGGCACCGATCCTGTAGCGCTCCATGATGATTCCCTTGGCCTGCCCGATGACGTCGCGGGTGAACAGCGCGCTGTGGAACTGTTCGGACCGACCGGCCGCCGACAGCGCGATCGCCGCATGGGCGCCCAGCGCGACAGCCATGTCCTCGACGCTGTCGTCGAACACCCCGGCCTCCTCGGCATAGAGGTTCAGCGCGCCGAGTTCGGAATCCTCGGTGTAGAGCAGCACCGACAGGGCCGACCGCACCGGCGTCTGGACGATCAGATCCTCGACGAACGAGGGCCAGCGCGTTTCGGAACCGAAATCCTTCACCCGTACCGTCGTGTGTTCGCGGATCGTCTGTAGGCAGGGCCCCTGCTGGTGGGTGCCCTGCAGCTCGTCGATCCGGGTCGGAACGGGACCGGTCGCCGCGGTCGAGCGCACCCGACCGCGGCGATCGACGAGGGTGACCCCCGCGTGATCGACCTCGTCGAGCATGTCGACCGCCTGCCGGGTGACCGCAAGCAGCAACGTGTCGATCGTCTTGCCGGAATGTTCGTACGAATGCAGCTCGCGCGCCAATCGCGCGATCTGCGCATGAATGTCGCGTTCCGTGTACGAGTCGCTCATCACACCGCCCACGTCGTCTCATCCGTTTCGGTACAGCGGTCCGTCGGCGGAGGCGGGTCTCCCAAGACCTGCACGGACTACGGGGCCCCGCCCAGGCGGGCCGACCTCCCCGCGACCGGGCCGGAGCCACTCATCGCGGACCGCACATACCAGGAATACCAAAGAAGCGAGTTGGGGCGCCAGGCAGCGAGCTGCGAAAAGGCTGAGTGCAGGTGTTGCCCACCGATGAGAAAGAGGTGGTGGTCCCGGCTGGGTTCGAACCAGCGACCTTCCGCGTGTGAGGCGGACGCTCTCCCACTGAGCTACGAGACCGAGAATTCGACGAATCGAACGAGGCAGAAGACTAACACGCAACCCGGTACGCCCGAGAATCCGCAGGTTGTCACGCCGACGCCGCGCTATCTCGATATCGTCGGATCATGAAAATGGTGGTCGCGGCAGCAGCGGTGGGCGCGATCAGTTGCCTCGGCCTCCCGACGGCCGGCGCGGACCTCGTCGGCTTCACCTCGCCGAGCGGGAACATCGGCTGCATCCTCTCCGACGGAACCGTGCGTTGCGACGTCGCCGAGCGGGACTGGGCACCTCCCCCACGCCCAAGCGACTGCCCGGACTTCACCGACTACGGCCAAGGCATCACCCTGGGTACCACTGGGCGGGCCAGCTTCGTCTGCGCCGGGGACACCACCTTGGGCAGCGGCCCCGGCCTGCCGTACGGGCAGTTCGAGGCGGGCGGCGGCGTGAGCTGCACCAGCGAGCCGTCGGGTATGCGGTGCTCGAACTCGGATGGCCACGGGTTCACCATCTCCCGGCAGGACTACACGCTGTTTTGATCAACTGCGGGACCGGATGAGCAAGGGATTTGTGCCCGCGTAAGTGCGTGGACTATCGTTGCGCTTCGCAACGGGCGACGATCTCGCCCGTAGCGTGCGGATGTAGCGCAGTTGGTAGCGCATCACCTTGCCAAGGTGAGGGTCGCGGGTTCGAATCCCGTCATCCGCTCGAAGGTGCAGTGGCATCAACCCCAGCGGTGGAGTGGCCGAGTGGTGAGGCAACGGCCTGCAAAGCCGTGCACACGGGTTCGATTCCCGTCTCCACCTCCAAGGTGTTTCCCGGCGCGATTAGCTCAGCGGGAGAGCGCTTCCCTGACACGGAAGAGGTCACTGGTTCAATCCCAGTATCGCGCACCATCATGGCGCCTCGTCAGGCACGCGTGTCGTAGAAGCTCGGCTCCGCACCAATGCGGCCACGTAATTGTCTACCGGCTGCGCAATACTGAACGGCATGGCGGGGCTGGCTGACGCATGAGCGCGATCGACGCGTTCTTCACGGTCTGGACACGCGCACGCCGTACCTTCGGTGCGGGCACGCCGGCGACAGGCACGCAATTCGATGCCGGCACCGAGTTGCGGCAGTTGGGCGTCGAGGTCGAATCAGCGGCGCCGAATGCAGTCTGGTCCGGCGGAGCCGCGACGGCGTACGGGGCCAAGAACGCCGCCCACCGAGGGCGGTTCGATCGACTGGCTGACCTCGATCACCGTCTCGGTCGCAGCGTCGACCGCTCCGCCGAGCTGGTCGGCGCAGGCCGGCAGCGACTCGACGCACTCCGGCAATGGGTCAGTGACGCCGCGGCGAGTGTGCCCCCGGGCAAGTTCCAGGAAGCGCAACTCACTCAGATCGCCAGCGCGGGCCTGGGGCGGCTGCAGGACATCGTGCTCGGTACCCACACCGAGCTTGGCGTCGTCGCGCAGGACATCGTCAAGCTCACGACCGAATACGAGTCGGTGGCCTCCGACGAGGGGCCTGCAGGCGGTGACGAGGAGGGCGACGAGAAACCCGATGAAGCCCCCGACGGCGCCGACAAGACCGACATGTCCTCGGGCGACATCAACGAGATCGACCACGCCAACCGCGACATGCTCGAGGAGATGCGCCAGGAGTACCAGCAGCTCCCCGACGGCCAGGTCAAGACCGACCGGCTCGCCGACATCGCAGCAATCGACGAGGCACTGCAGACACCGGGCTCGCGCCTGATCTACCTGGAGAAGCCGGGCGATCCGTCGCAGATGATCCCGGCAGCGACGTCGGTGGGCGACCCGTTCACCGCCGACCATGTCTCGACCACCGTGCCCGGGGTCTCGGGCACGACCCGGGGCGCCCTCGCCGGCATGACCCGCGAAGCCGCCGAGTTACGCAACGAGGCGATCGAGGTCGCCAAAACGGCCGACCCCGACAACCCGATCAGCACCAACATCGCGACCGTGGCCTGGGTGGGCTACCAGCCACCCGCCAACCTGGGCCAGACCTCCGTTCTCGACGACGACCTCGCCCAGGCCGGCGCACCGAAGCTGACCTCGTTCCTCGGCGACCTCGACGCTGCGTCCCGGAACCCCGGGCAGACGACCGCGCTGTTCGGGCACTCGTACGGCTCATTGACCTCCGGCATCGCGCTGGGTGACGGAGCGAGCGAGTACGTCGACAACGCAGTCCTCTACGGCTCCCCCGGCTTTCAGGCCGTCACCCCTGCCGACCTCGGGATGACCGACGACAACTTCTTCGTGATGGCCACCTCTGACGACCCGATCAACTACGTCGCCGACCTGGCACCGCTGCACGGCTGGGGCGCCAACCCCAACGATGTCATCGACAACGGCGACGGGACGCTGCGGTTCCGCTTCGACCACCTCGAAACCGATGCCGGAAACACACCGATCCCGGGCTACGAGTCCAAGACCGGGGCGTCAGGGCACTCCGACTACGGCCGCAACGCCGGCGAACGAATGACCGGCTATAACCTGGCAGCGATCCTGCTCGACCGCCCCGACCTCACGGTCAGAGAGACGCCGCTGTCATGGTGACCCGCAACCGCGCCCGACCGATATTCAAGCTCTGCGCCGGAGCAAGTCTGGTGTGCGTATCCGTCCTGATTGGTGGCTGCTCTGTGAGCGAGAACCCGTACGAATCTCAGACCGTCCACGGTGACGAGGCCGTCGAGCTGATCGACAGCATGCGTCCGGACGGCTCCTACGAGGCCGCGCGGCAACGCATCAACGACGCCGCCGCCACCATCGCCGAGCGCATCGTCGGCGCCGTTCCGGGCCAGACCTGGCAGTTCAGCCCCGACCCGAACGTCCAGCAGGTGAAAAGCGACGGGCTGCCGTGCGACAAACTCACCGGCGACATTGCGCGGCGCCCGCTTTCGGACATGGTGGAGTTCGGTCGGCCTTTCACGTCCGAGGAATTCGCGACCGCCAGCGACATCGTGCGCGACGAGGCGGCCGAGTTCGGTGCCGATGGCGGGGACTCCCTGTTCAACGAGCAGTCCCGCCGTGACTTCCACGTGCGGGGCGGCGGCTTCGAGTTCGACCTCCGGCAAGGTGGATCGGCCATTCTGACGATCACCGGAGACTGCTTCCTCATGCAGTCGGTGATCGATTCGCCCGCCGGACAGCTGCCCGCCGACCCCGAGCCCTCGACGCGGTGACCTGACTCAGCCGGTGCGCAGGTCCGGTGCCTGGGGAAAGCGGCCGTCAAGCGCGTCGACCATGCCCACCACGGCGCGCAGATCGCCCTCCGCCCTGCGAATCGCTCGGCGCAGCCCGTCGACCGCCCCCGGATCCCCCGCATTCTGGGACGCCGTCAACCGCCTGACCTGCTTGGCCAGGTCTGATTCCAGATCCGCGCGCAGCCCTGAGAGAAAACCGCGGAAGTAGTCGGCCTGCTGCGAATCGGCCACCGCGGCGGCCTGCTCATTACCCAACATCGCAACGAAATTAACGCCTGTCCCGATGGCGCGCCAACCGGTACACGCATGTTTTCGAAGCTGCGGCCTAAGTATCTATCAGCTGCGTCTCAGGTTGGCTGCCTACTTTCACTATCAGACGTCCCCCCAACGACGTCCCCGATATTCTCGGCCCGCCACCGACCCCCCCTGGGTGGCGGGCCGAGATCTGTTTGCTGGTGGGAAAATGCACATGGGGCCCGGTGGGGCCGCTAGGGTTCGCTGAGTACCGGCACGACGACCAGGGGTCTGGACATGATTCGCGAATTGCTCACCGTGAGTGCACTCGGCGCGGCGGCGGTGTGGGCAGCTACGACGGCCTCGGCGGAGCCGGGCCCCAGTTATCCCGACGACCCGGGGCGCTACGCCAGCGACGTACCGGGCATGGTCTACGACGTTCAGCTGACCGGACCCTGCACCAACATGGAGCGCTTCACGTTCGGGCGCGGCCGCGGAGGCCAGCCCCTGCAGTGCCGTTGGGTACCCAACCAGTGGCCGCCGGTCTACACCGGCTTCTGGCAGGCCACCTATGAGTTGCACGGCGTGCAGGACATCGGCGCGCCGTGTCCGCGACCGCAAGCTGCCGCCCAGGCGCCGGACGGTCGGCCACTGCTGTGCCTGGGTCCGCAGGGCTGGCAACCCGGAATCTTCAACGGAGCCGGCTTCATCCCGATGTGACGCTACTGGCTGCGCAGGGTCCTGCTCGGCTCGATTCCGAACACGGCTTTGTACGCGCTGCTGAACCGTCCCGGATGGGTGAACCCGCACCGCCCGGCAATCGAGGTGACGGTTTCGCGCGCCGGGTCAGCCGATACCAACGCCTTGTGCGCGCGTTCGAGTCGAACGCGACGCAGATACTCCAACGGCGTGGTCTGAAGGTGCTCGCGAAACGCGTACTGGATGGCGCGGGGGGTCACGTCGGCAGCGGCGGCGATGTCACGAATCGTGATGTCGTACTCGGCGTTGCCGTCAATGAAGTCGAGCGCCCGGCGCAACATGCGCGGGTACTTCGCCATCGACTTCGCATTGACCATGCCTTCCTAGATTCCCGTGCCCGGCGCGCGCCGAAACACGCAGTGACCTATGCCACTGCCTGACACCATCGGCACATGACCGATCGAATCGAAGTCCAGCGCACCATCGACGCGGCCCCCGCCGACATCTTCGCCGTGCTGTGCGACCCCCAGGGCCATGTCGCCATCGACGCCACCGGGATGCTTCAGGACGCCGAGGGCGCTCCCGTCCAGGCTGTCGGCGACAGCTTCGTCGTACACATGGACCGCGAAGCGCTCGGCGACTTCCCTCTCGGCCGCTACGACGTATCGGTGATGATCAGCGAATACGAGCAGGATTCGCTCATCGCATGGACGATCCTCGGCCAGATCCGTCCGCAGATCGGCCACGTCTACGGCTACCGGCTCGAGC
>MDTC01172925.1_pt1 | contig 10134 bp, 10 predicted proteins | sample 811181 | NCBI WGS metagenome assembly MDTC01 (sample SAMN05326644, study PRJNA326480) | marine metagenome | isolation source: seawater | place: Pacific Ocean: North | collected 2011
AAAATGAGAGAACCGTTGTTAAAAATTTACAATATAATGAGGTCTTTACAATATAAGTCTAGAGATTTACGTGAGATTGAATTTCAAGATTTACAATCTGATATTGGACAGCAAATATTTGATGCACCGAGCGTGTTCAATTTTTACATGCCGGAATTCCAACCTCTCGGTGCAATTAAAGATATGGAATTGTTTTCTCCTGAATCTCAGATATATACGACACCAAACATAATACGATATATGTCTGGTGTAATATCTTTAATGAGGTATGGCTTAACCAAATGTAAAGGTGGGTTTGGAAACACATTACAAGTTAATAAACGAGATTATGACTGTTCCACAAAAAGAGGCGCAACTGGACCATTTGACACAGCAGACGGACATTTGAAATTTAAACCTAATAATATTTCAAATATAAATACTATAATTAACGAACTTTCTTTGCTACTGACATCCGGGAATATGGGTTCTGAAAGCCGTGATGTATTGAAAAATGCATTTAATTCGGTTACTGATAATGATTCGGGTTATAGAAAAGTAAAAGAGTTGTTTCCTATTGTGCCAGAATTCCATACTTCACAAAAACATACCAACATAAATTTTAGTAAACCGAAAGTTCGTGAAATACCTTATTTAAATAGAGATTATAAGGCCATAATAGTTTTGTTTATGCATGGGGGATGTGATTCTTATAATTTGATTGTTCCTCACTCGGAATGTAAAGAACGTGATATGTATCAAGAATACGAATCTATACGCGGTTCTACGGAAGCACTTGCATTAAGAAAAAATGAATTGTTACAGATTTCTGTACCAAACAATACACAACCTTGTAACAAATTCGGCATTCATCCCAAACTACCAATTTTGCAAGATCTTTATATTCATGGGGATGCAGCATTTATTTCAACAATAGGTCCACTTGTTGAACCTCTTAATAAAAACAATTTTAAACTAAAAAAGAAGCCATTTTCTTTATTTTCACACAATACACAAAGAACAACTGCTCAAAATCTTCACGCAGATTCTCTAAGCGCAAACGGGATATTCGGGAGAATCGGAGATGCATTGAGAAGACAAAATATACGCAACAATATATATTCAATGGCTGGAAGTACGAAAATATTACAGGGTGGTGCTCCCCCTAGGATAATAGGTAAAAGCGGTATAGAAAAAATGGAGTACTCTACTGAAGAGGAGACTATGACATTTATAAATAGATTAACCGAACAGCATTCTACTTCACATTTTATGAATACATTTTCAAATATAGTAGAGGATTCTCTTAATTTAACAGAGAGTCTATCAGAACTATTTGCAAACTCAAAAACTGCCACGTCTTTTTCAGACGAATCCTTATCAAAACAATTAAGAAATGTTGCAAGAATAATGAATATACGTCAATCTATCAGAAGTGACAGAGACATGTTTTTTGTACAAATCGGTGGTTTCGACACACATTCTAATATGAAAAGTACAGTAGACGAAAAATTCACATTAATAAACACTGCGATTTCTAGTTTTGTTGAAGAAATGAAAAACAAATCGTTATGGAACGATGTAGTGCTTATGACATCTTCTGATTTCGGAAGAACATTAACAACAAATGGAAGAGGAAGTGACCATGGTTGGGCGGGTAACATGTTTATGATTGGTGGAAGTGTAAATGGTTCCCAGATATTTGGAAAGTATCCAGATAGTTTAATCAAAAATGATGATAACTTGATTGCAGTCGGCAGAGGAAGATTAATCCCGACTACGCCATGGGAAGGTATGTGGAAAGGCGTTGCGGAATGGTTTAATATAAGTTCTTTAGAAATGGAAACGGTGTTTCCAAATCTTAAAAATTTTGATTCATCTGATATTATTGGTCGTGATATTATGTTTACATAAATAAAAAAATGTATACGCTTTTGTTACTTATTATTTCTTTTAGTTCACAAAATTGGTTGTGTGAACAAGTTGAATCACAATATAAAATATTAAACGATAAACTTGAAAAACTAGAAGAAACATCACAAATAAATGAGTTAAAGTTTATTTTGAAACTTTATTGGGAAGAAAACCATCAAAACTGTTTTCATGACAGAATTATGTAGTAGTTAAATACTTATTTTATTACAAAATATATCAATTGTATTTTCATTTGAAATAGAAATTTGTGGTAAAATACAATTAGAAAAATTACAGTCCCCGATTTCTAAATAATTTCTTTGTTTGTCGGTATGTATTATAATAGAATGAACACTTTTTAAAAATAAAGTATTTCTTACAACAAGTCTAAAATTTTCAAAATAATTTATAGGCATGTTACAGCTTATAAATTTTGAATCAAAAATATTAGAATATGTTCTTCTACCGAGTATTGGAACTGAAACATTTTCAAAAATGGTATTCTCGAAATTTGTTTCCGAATCGTAAGTCTTACAAAACATGACGAAATCTTTGACATAACAATAAGAAAATAAAACGTTTGATTGTTTATTTATATCGAGTAAACTATATCCATTTTCCGGAATGAAAATACAATCTTCAAACACTATCATTGAGTTTTCTACAAGTATTGTTGAACTTAAAATAACTTCTACATTTTTTATTTTTTTTTTAATATTTATCATGTTACAGTTGTTTAAAAACAATAGTACTTGTCCTATCCCCATTACGTATTTTTCATTTTCTATATGTTCACCATTTTTTTTCAATAATTTGAAATCTTTTGTCGAATTCGTTTTCAACATGTGTTCATCGATTTCTGCATACAAATGTTTACATGTACAACACATGTTGATTGTATCAAAGGGTGTTAAATAACCACAAATAACTTTTGTCCACAACATTTTTTAAAATTGTTCATAAAATTTTATACTGATTTTTAAACAGTAATAAATCAGTATATTAATATTATATTTTTTATAATGTTATATGAAACCAGTCGTGTTTTTTAAACATGAAAACCCATATTTACTAATGAACAAACAACCTCCTTTTGGTTTTTCATTAAAATGAGTGATTTATGAGCACATTTCACGATTTTCATGAGAATACAAGACACTTGAAAAATCTATTAAAAAATAATTCAGAATGTTTTTTTTTTAACTTGTGACAAAGTCAATATTTTAATTTATTATTGTTCATCCAGGTTGGATCAAACATCCAAAAAAAAAACGTCTCTCTGGATCAAAGAGGAATGCTCAACCCTTACGACGGTGCGTTAATGGACGACGACGATGACCTTTTCTTGGCTCCACTTCAAGCCGTTTCAACAGCTCCAACGGCAGCCGTTACCGTTATTGATTTACCAGTTCCGTCATTGATGCCAGAAGAATCGCCAGAATCTCCCCCTAGACATTCTTTGAAAAGAAAAATGTCGTCTCCAATTGACGAACTTATTCCAAAGAAGACAAAATATGAAGAACCTTTGGAGGATTTCGGAGATATTCCTCCTTTGTATCCGTCTATTGGAAAAGATTCTGATGAACTTCCTGATTCGGATTCTCAGACTTCGTCATTTGCACCGCTTCCACTTCCTGACTTCGGACCGGTCGTTCCTATTTCTTCTGAAAATGTCGACAAAGAAAAAACCCAAAAAGAACCAAAAAAACCAAAAAAACCAAAAGAACCAAAAGAACCAAAAAAACCAAAAGAACCAAAACCTCCCAAAAGGAAAGAGCCTGTTCTTCCAAAAGCTGAAAACAAGAGAGATCGACCAATAAATCGGTGTGTTTTGACATATGATCAACTTCCAAGTTCATTGAAAGAATTTCTGGAACCAAAAATACTCATGAAACCAGCACATATATTTGCAAAAGATGAAAAGAAGGGACCATATCAAGGAATAACTCCATTTGTTTCTCATGGCACGCAAACAGGCTGGGGTGCTCAGCTTCAGAACAAGCAACGAATGCAAATGATTCGCATCGGAACATTTGACGACATTAAAGTTGCAGCTATCGCGTTTACTGCAGCTTATGTAGACAATGACTTGATTGACGAACCATTGAAAGCACGTGACTGGTTGGAAGACATGTGCAAAGATGCAAATAAGGAAGCGCTTCAGGATTGGATTATATTACAGTCTATTTGTTAATTAATATCTGGGTGATAAGGACTCTAGAATACTGTGTCCTATAACATTTGCGGTTACAGAGTATAACAAGTATAATAAAAATCCATTGTAAATTTCATTCAAACTTCTTTGTTTAAAAAAGTCGAATATGTTCTTGTTTATCCCACATGAAACTTTGACAATCGCGGTTTCTATAGGAAACATAACTGTGTTTGAAATCAAGGAAGCCATAAAGGAAGAAATTGCTCCACATGCAATCGGATCAAAGTACAGCCATAGGAATTTAAGTGAATTCTCGTAAATGGAATACTTTAAAATATTCTTGGGTATTTTTTTTACACAAGATACAAAGTATATATTTTTAAATTTATCTAAAAAAGATGTTTTTGCGAAATTGAACTTTTGTATATTATTTTTTGTTTGAATTTTTCGTTTGAGAATACTTAGAGGAACGTGTACGGTTGTTGATGTTATTGTTGACAATGTAGAAGCTATTGCGGGGGAAAGTTTATTTTCAAAACATGTTTCGTATGTTTGGTAAAACACACCTGTAGCTGCACAAGTACATAACAATTCTATTTTTATTCCCGAGTAGTAGTTTTTAGGTTTTTTATGTAACTGATTCGTTACAAATAAAGTATCAAGAGGGTACGTAATTATTGAACTTATACTTGATGCGACAAGAGCTGCAAACGCTCTTTTCATAAAATAATTTATTTATAAAACCTATTATATTCTGATCCTTAAATAAAGACACCATGAAAAATATTTTAACGCTTTGCGAAAAAACAGTACAACATTTTTCAAGACTTGGTAACGAAAAAAATACAACTAATTTTTTATTAAGTGTAAAAGGAGGTGGGTGCAATGGTCTAAAATACTCAATCACTCCATTTTTCGATGAAAAAGAAAAGTATGATGAAATCGTAAAATATAAAGATTTTAACATAATTGTTTGTGGAAAAAGTCTCATGTATTTGATAGGTCTAAAAATTTCTTGGAATGAAGATTTTTTTGGTTCCGGTTTGCGGTTTGAAAATCCAAATGCGAATTCAAAGTGCGGATGTGGAGAAACATTTTCAATATAATTTTTACTATAGTAGTATTAAAATTCAAAAAGGTAATATTCTCCTGTTTTTCAAAACTGCTTGAATCCTGTATTTTTTAACCTGGTGACGCCAATAAAGGTGTTTTCCAGCAGTACCTTTTTTTGCCATTGTAAGGTAATTTACGATTCTTCGTTTATGTGACCAAAGATCTTTACCCCCAAATATTTGACTTCTTGAATAAAGTTCACTGAATCCGTTTTCTTCTTTAGTACAATTTACACATAACCATACAAAACTATTCTGTGTGGTCAAAACTTTATAGCACAGAGAGTTTGCACATTCTCTACACTTTCTTCCATTTTTTATCGACTCTATAACTTTTAAATTTTCTTTTTCTTTTTTCCATTTCAATAAATCACGTGAAACATATTTCCAATAGTAATCGTGGTTTTTCAAAATATTATTTAGACTTTTGCAACAGGATGAGAATCTTATAGAAAAACCAGGGTTGATTCCCTGTTGTAAAAGTATTTCGAAGACGCCGTCGACAAGGTTGTGATTCATAACTTAAAACCTCAAATCACAATACAAAAATGGTTTTGATTCAGTTGTTTCAAACATTTTAAAAAAATATATTGTAAACATAAATGAGCACTGATAATGATATAATATGTAAAATAATTCCAAACTATACATACAGTAACCAAATAATTTTAAGTTACGGAAACGGCGTTGAAGATTGGATATCAGGGGTATCAGAAGGCACAAATATACATAACCCAGTAAGCTACCGTCGTGATTTAGATCTCGCAGAACTTCACGAAAACTACAAACATTTTGAAGAACCTACTGAATATGTAAATACTAACGAAGTATGTCCAAATCGTTGTTTTGAATATTGTTCATGGCTAACAGAGGATGACATCTTGCCACAGACTAGTCCATCGTTGCCGCTATTTCAAAGAAAATGTGCAGGATTTTGGTTTCATGGAAATTCCACAGATTATCATTGTTATTTTGCGATCGGAACCGATCAGTATCCTCCTAGATCAGCGGTAAAATTAACTACATTACTTGCAAGAGATTGGAATTTAGTGAGTATACCTTCTCCTATTATTGGATCGTTTTTCAAAATAAATCCGTTATTTCCACCTCCTCCTCGTCCACCTGGTCATACAATACCGTCTCCGTCTTCACCACCAATAATTTCACCACCTCCTCCGTCTATAGAAAACTTAATTATTAGACCTGAAATATTAATACCTTTAATTACAGGTTCTATACTGTTTCTTATACTTTTTATATATATATTTAGACTCTGTACAAAAGAAAGAGCAGATGCGTTTAACCGAGTTTTTAGAACAATAACTAGAAGAAAAAGTAATCGTGTTGTTGTAGATACAAATAAAAAAGTAGAGTTAAGACAAGCAGTAAGAAAATAATAGTATATATAAATGTTTTTATATATACTTTTAAGCCTTACAAACATAGATTGTAGTAATGAGTATGATTACTGTCGAACAAACGTATATGACCCAAATGGTAGACAAAATGTGACTAATTCCACATGCAACGATTATGCAGTTAGATCAAACGTAGAATACGAAAACGAACAAAACTTAACCGAAGGTTTGTGTATAGAATACAGGAACAGTACAATGTCGATAGTTAGATATGTGTTGGAAAATATAGCCAATGCAGATCAATGTACTTTGAGATTTAGGTGCACAAAAGATTCTACTTGTACACCTTACTACTTTATTACTAACTCATCTTTTTCTGATTTTGTCTACACTTCGTGTATTGACATTAATCCAATTCTTCCGCCGTATCTGCCACCATCTTTACCACAACACCCATCACCACCATCACCACCAGGCTTTCCGGTGAGTTCGTGTAACGGCTATTCATTTAAAGAAACTCAATTTTTTACTCCGTTTGATGGTATAAAATCTGGACAAATCGGTAGTTCTGTATTAGATGCTTTTATAGGAACCAGTAGTAATGAAAATGATATTTTTCCTATTCAAAAGAGCTATATATATTATTCTAATCATGTGTACAATCAGGTACATGACGGAAGTTTTTTGAGGTTCGTAGAACAACCGAGAACATTTCCTGGTATTTCAAATACGGAACTTGAAAACAACCGTGATTCGAATCCCATTTTAGAATGTTGTAGTTATTGTAATAATAAATTAATATTCGGTAGATGTGGTGGATTCAACGTAATAGTAAATGACACAAATATAGAGTGCAGGTTTGTATCAACACAAGAAACTCTTCAAGCATCAGAAATTTATTTAAACTATTCGTTCGATGAAGGCACGCTTCATAAGAGAACCTTTTCGTATAGAAATTCTAGATTTACAACTGGTCTAAAACAGTCTTTATCTCCTCCAATACCGCCACCGAAAGCACCGAGTTCTTCTACTCCACCTTGGTACTTGACATTTTTACAACCTGAAATATTTATACCTTCGATTGTAGGTGGTATTATTTTAATGATTGTATTTATATACTTGTTCCGTGAGTGTACAAGTGAAAGAGCAAATGCGTTTTCATCAGTTATAGATAGTATTTTAGGAAGACAAAAAACAGAAGTTATTGTAACTTAACTATAGTTTTCTTGGTTTTTTTGAGGCTGCTTTACTAGATTCAACATCAGGTGTATCATGTTCTACATCTTTGGTTGGTCTTTTGGGGGTTTCTTTTTCTTTATTTTTTATAACAAGTTCACCTGTTTCAGTTATTTCAATATCTTTTACTTCCTTTTTAGTAATGCTTGTGGTAATTTTACTAAGTTCTGAACTCACAATACTATCTATAGGAATATCATACATTCTAATTGTATCATATGTTTGACTATCACCAGAATTGTCAGTTAAAGTTGGCGCCCTTTCCATTTTATTATAATAAATATTATAAATTGTATAATAAAATGTGGAAAAGTATTTTTGATCTTGAAAAATTAAATAGTTATAGGGCGTCAAGTTCCTTAAATCCGTATACTGACGAATATTTTGTAAAGTATATGGAAGATCAGAGATACATACTCGGGAAAGGAGGTTTCGGAAAAGCGTTTAGAATAGATCAGTCATTTACCTTGAAAAAAATAAATGATAAAAAAAAATCAACATTTGTTTCCAAATGTTTAGAAAATGAAAAAAATGTTTTACAGTACATGTTAGAAAAAAATCTAGAACATGTAAATTTGGCAAAAGTATTCTTCATCAAGGACAATATAACAATTTACGAATTTCTATTTGCAACGGTTACAAATGTTCAGTTTTCTTCAAACTTGTACCAATTTATTAGAGCCGTAGATCCTGAGATTTCACTATCTATAATCTTAAAAAATAATCTTTTTAAGCAAATATATGATGGACTGAGTTATTTACATGTTAATAACATATACCATAGGGATATTAAACCAGATAATATAATGCTAACTGGAAGTGTAAATGGTGACATGGTTGTAAAGATTATAGACTATAATCTCGCCTACTTGTTTGAACCACAAAAAGATAATAAAAACTTATTTTTACCAGGCAATGTTGGTGCACCTATTTATAGGTCCCCAGTCGCAACTGGCTTTGATACTTCAAAACCGGAAGAATGTAAATTATATTTCATATTGTCTGATTTATGGTGTTTTATAATTACATTTTATGAATTAATATATATTGATATACTATTTATAGACGTTAAGAAAAAACAAACATACTCTGATTATTTATTAAAAGGTATTATTACTGAGGAAAAAAAGGAATCAATAAAAGATAAATATGGCTGTGACTTTGACATTATGTTTAAATTTATGCTGAAACAAATGTGTGATATAGATAACTCTTTACGTATCGTAAATTTTAATGCTGTAATACTACAAATTATGAATATTTCAAAATTTCTATCTATATTATCTTATTCCATTGGCATTAGTTAGTAACTATTTTTATTATTTTTTAATAAAAATATGTGCAATGTTTGTAAAATTTTTTGTATGCTTTTTTTTAGTCCATATCCAGTAGGACGGCCATTTTCCTACGAGTCTGATGGCACAAGAATATTAAATTATGCAAAAAATACACAAGAAACACAAGAAAATAATAATGACCAAATATAAATGTGGGTATCTCAGTTTCAGTTGCAAAAATTTCGTTCCGTTACAAAAAATGTAAAAAACCCAGTTATTTTATTATCTCTGGCGATTGAAGGTATAAAAAACAAACTTGTGTGGAAAAAATATATGAGTTTGGTTGCAGAAAATGTTTTGCTTGTAATATATGGGCCAGTTGACGTTGATTTGGAAGCAAGCAATATAATTTTTTTAAAAACTAATGAGATATTCAAATATTATGGTTGGTGTGACGCTTCACTCGTTTATTTGTTGATAGATGCGCTAAAAAAAATAGAATATTTAGATCCAGAATATGTATTTGTTATATCAGGAACCTGTATACCTTTACGAAATACTTATGACATTAAGTCACAAATACCTACATTTTTAAAGACTCAATGGATACATATGGATAATAAAAGTTTAAAGACAGTTTTAAGTATTACCAAAGACAAAGAGTTTCTTTTCGAAACTCTTAGAAAATGGAGTATTCATACAAATGTATGTCCAGATGAGTTGTGGTTTAAATCAAACAAAGAGATGTTTCCTGGTATAAATATGAGATATGCACCATCTGTTATGTCTTTTAGATCGTTTGAAACAGAAACATCTCCTTTTACGTTTACCAACATGCATGACGAAACATTTTTGAGGCTTTTTACGTCAGTACAAAATGCGGAAGTAATGACTTTTGCATCTATAAAAACAAATATTACTAATTTGATTAAAATAATTGGTTCTAGAAGTTCAAGACCAATATATATAGGAGATGCTTTTTATATGAAAAATAAGTCGATTGCAATTCTTATCATGTTTAAATCTTTGTTTGTAACAACAACCGGAGAATTTCCAGACGGTTTGTACAGGTGCATTGACGTTGATGAAAATAATAAAATTAC
>MDTC01184330.1_pt1 | contig 10132 bp, 7 predicted proteins | sample 811181 | NCBI WGS metagenome assembly MDTC01 (sample SAMN05326644, study PRJNA326480) | marine metagenome | isolation source: seawater | place: Pacific Ocean: North | collected 2011
ATGGCAATAGGTGGTGGTGGAGAAATAATCGATGTAGCTCATGCAAGACATAAAGAAACAAATCGAATAGAAAAAACTGTTGAAATGCTTTCTTATTTCTCAATTCAGGCCGTGGAAACGGAAGATGGGTTAATCATCGAAGGAGGGCAAATCCCAGAAAAACCTTCAACTTTGGTCCCTACATTTGGGGATCACCGTATGCAAATGACTGCAGTTGTTATTGGAACCAAAGTTGGTGCAGATATTGAAGGAGATAAATTACACCGGGTATCGTTCCCAGAGTTTCTCGATTTCTTTACCCATGGCGCCCAAAATGGCCATCCAACCGATTGAGACTCATGCGTAAGATTGTCGGACGGCCGTGGACACATGCCCATGGATTTCGGATTGTACGCATATCTGCGACCAGACGCTTCATTTCAGGAAGGGATAATTTTTGATTCGCTTTGATTGCACCCCGACAAGAGCGCATGAAAGCGACTTCGTCAGCCATTTCTTCAACAGTCTCCAATCTCTCATGCCCCAGTTCTAATTCAGCTAATACATCTGAAACAAATGATTCGATTCGATCACTACCCAACAATATTTGCGGAACTGCAATGATATTGTTCATTGAATCAAAATCGAAACCTATCTCCATCAATCGATCTCGATTACCATGTAATATCTCTGATTTGGCAGAACCTATCTCAAAGGGTATTGGAGAAACCAGACTCTGACTTGCCCATGATGCCATGTCGTGTCTCAATCGTTCATACCGAACACGCTCATGAAGTGCATGTTGATCGATGATGAACAGTTCATCCTCACCCTGAGCGAGTACGTAAGAATCTGAGAATTGAGCCAATGGAACCATCTCAGGAACATCTGTAATTTCTAAATCGAGTGGACTCATTTCAGGCTCATCCAACGGCGAGATACTATGCTCACCAGTACACCATCGGTGTAAATCCCTCTCTTGACTGGATAGTGCAGGCGCAATTTTCTCAACACCTAAGTTAGGCAGAGTTTGCTGAGTAAGTGGGGACTCACTAACTATTGTTTTCGACTTTTCGACTTTCTTGGTAATTGGCCCTGCATAGGTTATTCGAGTTTGAGCAGATTCTGCCCAATTCGGCATACTCTGTTCGGGAATAAGTGGAGATTCCGTCTCTGAAGATACTGCTTCAATCGGAGTTGAGTCGGGCATCATTGAACCGGTTGGGATTTTCAAAAGAGTGTGTCTTATTGCTCGCTCAAGCCTCTCCAAAACCCTCCATGAGTTCTTCAATCGAACCTCACGTTTCGTTGGATGTACATTGACATCTACTTCATCTGCCGGGAGTGATAGGCTAAGAATGCAAATCGGATGTCTGCCAACCATTAGGCGAGTATGATACCCACGACGTATCGCTTGATTGAATGGAGATGATGCAACCGGCCTTCCATTGATGATGATGTGAATCTCATCCGATTTTGAACGTGTCAAATCCGGTGGAGATAACCAACCACTCCAAGTTTCATCCCCTGGTGCGTTATCATCGTCCTGAGAAGACACCAAAGGTACCAAGCGTTCTGCAGGAGCGCCTATCAGATCGAATAATCGATCCGATGCTTGGTCACAAGGAGGTGTATCGAGAACCTGTCTCCCATCTATGTTGACTGAAAAACCGATTTGAGGATTGCAAATTGCTTGAGCAACAACGATATCCACAATTGTAGCAGACTCAGTTGCGGGTCTTTTCTGGAAGGACAAGCGAGCAGGTATGTTTGCGAATAAATCACATACCTCAATCATCGTACCAGGGGCAATCCCCGCGGGCTCAATCGGTAACTTACTCCCATCATGTACCTGGATTTTCATTCCGTCTGATTTAGCGGTTTTACTCGCTACTGTGAGTTTACTCACCATCCCAATACTTGCTAGTGCTTCACCGCGGAATCCTAATGTGTGGATTGTACTCAAATCTGAGGCTGTTGACAATTTACTTGTAGCATGTCTAGTAACTGCAAGTTCAAGTTCAGTGGAAGGGATGCCGGTGCCATCATCTATCACGCAAATGCGATCAAAACCACCACGCTCTATTTCGACTCGTATTCGTGTTGAACCTGCATCAATACTATTTTCAACTAATTCTTTGACTACTTGAGCCGGTCTTTCGACAACCTCTCCAGCTGCAATATGTCCAATTGTATCATCATCCAGTTGGACAATCGAACGGCGGTTTTCAGTTGATAGAGACATTCTATTCCTCCAACCACTTGTGTTTGTTACTCAGTAAGCCACGCAGTTCGTAAATCAAATCCATCGCATCCCTTGGACTCAGCATATCAGGATCTATCTCGGCGAGGCGTTCTTCTACCTCAGATGTTTTTTCTACTACTCTTGCAGGAGCGGTGGGTTGATTCCAACCAAATAGAGAGGATTGTCCTGCTTCACGGGTGAGGGGGACGCCGCCATCTCCTGCTCTGGCACCCTGTGCTTGTGATTCAAGGAAAAGGAGTAAATCACGTGCACGCTCTACAACAGGGCGTGGCAAACCAGCCAAACCTGCCACCTGAACACCATATGAATCATCACAAGGACCTTCTGCAACAGTGTGCAAAAATGCAATCTCACCATCTGAATCTGCAACTTGCACATGGATATTAGTCAAACCAGGTACTTCTTCAGCAAGTCCAGTTAACTGGTGATAATGAGTTGCAAAAAGCGTACGGCATCCGATTCGACGAGTAATATCTTCAGTAACAGACCAAGCAATAGCCAATCCATCGAAGGTCGATGTACCCCTCCCAATTTCATCTAATAGGACTAAACTACTAGGCGTAGCCCTGCGAAGGATATGTGCAACCTCGATCATTTCCATCATGAATGTGGACCGGCCTCTGCGTAAATCGTCATGCGCTCCCACGCGAGTGAAAACACGGTCCACTAGACCTATGCGGGCACGACTTGCAGGGACATACGAACCTGCTTGGGCCAATATCGAAATTAGTGCAGTCGTCCTGAGATATGTCGATTTACCACCCATATTTGGACCTGTTAAAAGAAGGAAACTTCGCTTTGAATCGAAACGGACATCATTGGGTACGAATCGCCCATCAGTTTCGAGTACAGGGTGCCTTGCAGCAACAATGTCCAGTCGATCACCCTCAATCATGTCGGGACGGGACCATGAGCGCTGTCTAGCATGGTGGGCAAATGAGGCCAGAACGTCGACGGTTGACACCTTGCGGGCTATTGAAGAAAGGTGAGAAGTGACTGCTTTGACTTCATCTCTAAGGTTGCAGAATAACTTGAATTCGATCGCATTCGCCCGACTATCTGCAGTTAGAATCACTTCCTCCCATTCTTTCAATTCCGGAGTCACATACCTTTCGGCATTAGTCATTGTCTGTCGCCGAATCCACTCCTCTGGAACTTTGTCTAGATGTGTTTTAGTGACTTCAATAAAGTAGCCAAATTGTCGATTATACTTGATTTTCAGACTTGGGATATCCAAATTCTCACGCTGAGTTGATTCGAGATCTGAAAGCCAGGCTGTACCTTTTCCGGCTTTGATCCTCAAATCATCGAGTTTCTCATCATATCCTTCTCTAAACAGGCCTCCGTCTCTAATTAATGCTGGTTGTTCTGGCTTTAGAGCATCTTCCACACGTTCTTTCAATTCTTCTAGATCATTCAAACCTTCAGCACATTGATTCAGCATGACGTCATCAGATTCCCTCAACAATGATTGAAGAGAAGGCATCCTAGAAAGGCAATCGCAAATCGCGAGTAAATCTCTACCGTTTGCACGATTGTATGCAAGTCGTGTCGAAAGTCGTTCTAAATCGCGCATTGATTTCAATGATGCTCTAATTTCCCTCAAACGACGGTTTGCATTCACCAAACTACCAACAGATGAATGTCGTATAGATATCTCTGAGATGTCCATCAATGGCCTCAGAAGCCATTCTTTCAACAAACGTCGACCCATCCAAGTTTGTGTTTGATCAATTGCTTGTAGTAAACTACCAGTCTTTTCTCCAGATAATGTTTGAACCAATTCCAGATTTCTCAATGTAGTTTGATCAAGAAGCATATGTGTGGCATCAGCACCCAAATGAACTTCACGTAAGGGGACTGCATCAACCAAATGCAATTTCGAAAGATAAGCTGTTGCCAGTCCTGTTGCCTCCATTGCCATAGGCCGATTATCCAAATCTAAACTGCCTAAATCACTCATCTCTAGAACAGTCCTCAAGGCTTGAAGCCGGCCCTTACTAGGTAAATCGTGGATACTCAATACCAATCCATCCAGATCTCTTAGTACAGTCAATATCGAATCATGTTTTGAATCCCTACCACTCATTACTAATTCTCTTGGACTCCATCGCATTAATTCGTCTCTGAGGCGTTCAAATCGACTTGAACCCTCGAATTCAGTAGAAGATGCCCGCCCACTGGAGGGGTCAATGATTGCAATTCCAAGCTTTTCACCCTTCAAAGCGACTGCTGATAGTAAAGCACTACCATCTTCACCAATCAATTCCTCTTCGTACAGAGAACCCGGTGTGAAAATCCTAGTGACGACTCTACGAAGAATTTTTTCGCCAGGTTGCAATTCTTCTGCTTGCTCGCAAAGAGTTACTTTGTAGCCAGCACGCAGCATTCGCTGAAGATAACCTTCAACAGAGTGCCATGGAACTCCAGCCATTGGAACAGGGCTGTCACTATTTTTATCACGGCTAGTCAGAGTTATCCCCAAGACCTCTGAAGCGGTGACTGCGTCCTCATAAAACATCTCGTAAAAATCACCCATTCTGAAAAATAGTACGGTGTCAGGATGCTCTGCCTTAATCTCTGCATACTGGTCGAGCATGCTTGGACCCTTGGCCATGGGCAAGAGCAACCTAGGCCGCGGCCTATGAACCAAACGGCCGTTCACTACGTGAACGTATGTTTGTTGGACTAATCATACCTGTTAATCAAACAAGCTCATGTTTGCGAAGTAAGGCATGACCACCAAACCCTGCAAATGCCACAAATGTCATCACTAAAATCAAATCTGCAAGTAGAGAAAGACTTCGCAAAACTGAATGTTGGGCTTCAACATCAATAGTAACACGGTTTGAAGAATCTGAACTGAACATCACGAGATTATCTCCAGACATAGATGCTCCAACTAGATCTGTAGAGACTCCATTTGGAAGCACTATACTGGTAGATTCAACATCACCGATATCATGAGTATGCAACCCATTCTGATTGACGAACCAAATCACATCATGATCATCAATTGCGAATGTCTGAACCTCTATAGAATTGGATACTCGGTGGATATTCCGCTCCATAGTGACTCCATAAATTGCATCGCCACCCCCTACGACAGCTATGAATGGAGAATCGGCCATTGGAATAATTGTGTGGAATGGAGCACCCGCACCTCTGTGGAGTAGAGTTAATTGAGGGGCGTTATTAGAATTCCTGGCAGCATCAATAAGCACTTCAGAAGATAATCCAAGTGCTGGATTACTTGATTTGTCATGCCCAATAATTAATGCACCACCGGCGACTTCTTTGACTTCATCAAGTACAATTTCAGGAATTGGATATGCTGCACCTTGACTTACTTCCAAACCTGCCCATGTGTGCACATTTTGCGAATTAGTATCACCTACTATCATCCAGCCATTACTAATGTCTCCATCTAGAGAAATTATGTCAGGAGCCGTACTTGGCCAGTTCAATGAACGAGGCGATATATCTAATCCGGTGGAGGACATGATTCCCATCCACCCATTTTCGCCACCAATGACCCATGAATCTCCGTCACCCCCTATGGATGTGACATTACAATCACAATCTCTTGCCTCCCATATCCATCCATCGGAGTTTGAGAGTGTGCGCGCATACAAATTGAGTTGGCCATTATCCTCAATCAATGCTAATGCCTCCATCCCATCATCATCCCATATGATTTCGACGATCGAACCTTCCAAACCTGTTTCAGAAACGGAAACGCCTGGTAGAACTTGAGCTTGGTTAATCCAACTGGCCCCAATTAGGAAGAATATTGCAAGTGCCCCCATGGCAACCCATGGTCGTTCTTGGGGAGATTCGATGAAGGCAAAAAGACGCTCGAAGGTGTTGGCCACAATACCCCTGTGGACAAGGGAGTTGAAGAATATGTCCACTGTTCAGTGTGGTTAGCCACCGTAGGTGGCCGGATGCATTCATATACGGAGGGTCGGTGGCCGACGACCGAGGGAGTCAATCATGGCACGCAAACCCGCCAAGATGTATCGCCGAATTAAAGGCCAGGCATATACACGCCGGAAGTATACCGGCGGTGTACCAAATAACCGAATTATGAGGTTCCACATGGGGAACAGAAAGGCCGCTGAAGCCGATGAATTCCCAGTTGTTCTCCACATGAGTGTTGATGAAAGTTGCCAAGTAAGACACACTGCATTGGAAGCCGCACGTGTGATTTCGAACGCTACAATTCGTGAATCTGCAGGTCAAGAGGGCTATGCTCTCCGTGTCCACGTATATCCACACCACATTCTTCGGGAAAATAAACAAGCCACTGGAGCAGGTGCAGATCGTGTATCACAAGGTATGCGATGTGCTTTTGGAAAGAATGTAGGTACTGCAGCACGATGTAAGCGTGGAACAACTGTCATTTCTATCTCAACGAACTCAAAGAACTTCTTGGTTGCAAAGGATGCACTTCGCAAGGCTAGTATGAAACTACCAAGCCCTTGTACGACAAAAGTAGTCAAAGGTCACGAGCATTTGAAGGGCCTAGTTTGATTGCCTCTGGAAAGTCAATGAAACTGCCCTGAGTGGCAATATAACCGCTTATCAGCACCAATCTTTATGCCCCGTATTGGTGGTTAGACACTCGAAGGAGTGACTTCAATATGGAAAATAAAGCATTAGATGACTACTTTGGTTACACAGAAGCCGGTAGTTCATTAGACGGAGAATTGAGAGCAGGAGTAACAACGTTCCTGACAATGGCATACATTCTGGTAGTTAACCCGAATTTCTTGTCATTGTTCGGTGACCCAATTGGGATCCCATTTGAACAGGCGTTGTTTGCAACCGGAATGGCAGCATTCGTTGGTTGTACGATTATGGGGCTATGGGCAAATCAACCCTACGCCCTTGCACCAGGAATGGGATTGAATGCATACTTTGCATTCACTGTAGTTGCTGCTCAAGGAGTTGCATGGGAACTTGCGCTTGCAGCAGTCCTTGTTGAGGGTGTGTTGTTCCTAATCATCTCATTGCCACAAGTTGGTTGGAGAAGTCAAATGATTAACTCAATTCCTAAGGACTTGAAAATTGCAACTATGGCAGGTATTGGACTATTCCTCGCCCACATAGGTTTGCAAGAAATGGGGTGGGTCGTTGAAGGCGGAACCATAGTAGATATGGCTGATTCGCACATTTGGACCCATCAGTCAGGTGAACTATGGGCTCTGATTGGCTTGCTGGCCATCGGCGTAATGATGGCGCGAGGAATGAAAGGCGCTATCATTTACAGTGTCGCTGGAGTTACTGCAATTGCTTGGATTCTAAACGCAATGGGCATGCCAGTAGTTGACTCCTACAATGTAGATGCTTTCAACGCCGCAGAAGTAGCTGCACCCGCAATGGCGGATGTAATCTCAACTGATGGTTTTGACACCGGTGCCGTGGGAGCTGCCTTGGGAGCACTTGCTGATCTCGATGGCGAAACAATCTCAGTATTCCTAATGGTCATGATTACCTTCCTCTTTGTCGATATTTTCGACACTGCCGGTACACTTTACGGAGTAGGTAAAATGGCAGGAAAGATTGATGAAAATGACAATATCGAGAATGCGGATGAAGCATTCATGGCTGATGCAGGTGCAACAATTGTCGGTGCTTTGTGCGGCACAAGTACAACGACTACTTACATCGAATCCGCAGCTGGTATCGAAGAAGGTGGTAAGACTGGACTTGTAGCAGTTGTTGTGGGTGTACTGATGCTCATGGGACTATTCCTATCAGGTCTCCTACAAGCGATTCCAGCATTCGCAGTTGCACCAGCTCTAGTAGCCATAGGGGCAATGATGATGCGCGGTGCCGCTGAAATCGACTGGGCTGACAAGGAAATGGCCATTCCTGCATTCATGACCATGGTCATGATGCCACTAACATATTCCATTGCAGATGGAATTGCATGGGGTATCATTGCATGGGTTCTGATGAAGATTGGAATGGGCAAGATGGATCAAATCAACAAGGTCATGGGAACTCTCTGTGTTCTAATGGTTATGTTCTACCTTGGACCAGGTCAAGAAAGCACCTTTGAATGGATCTTGAATCTGATCTTCTGAGGTTGATTACAAACAAGTATTGTCCGGGCCCTTAGGGGCCCGGGCTTTACTTTTATTTTCTGAAAACCCTGAATTCTTGTCAATTTTAAGATATCATCTGCGGTTTTTCCCAAAATAGACCTAAATCGCTATATTGAACCCCCTTAGAAACGAACCTACTATAAGTGAAAGTTTCGGAAACCTGCTTAATCGTGTAAAAAGCGATGCAAAAAAGGTGAATTAAATGAATGTAGATATGAAAGCGATGAAGGCTGAAATCGGTGGAGCATTTTTGCTCTCCTGGGTCGTCCTGAATCTCGGAGGAATGGGAATAGGCTCCCTTGGTGGAGCCCTAGTTCTTGCAGTAGCATGGACCGCGTTCAGCGGAGCACACATACTGCCTGTAGTAACTTGGAGCCACATTATGACTGGTGATCTAAGTGATACAGAAGGGAACTGGATGGCAAACGGTATGCGCTTGGTTGCGCAGATGGTTGGTGCAACACTAGCTATCTTGCTCGCAAGCGAAGCCGGTGGTGCTGAGGGTCTGGACTTGCTGCCTGATTGGGCTGCACCAGACATGTTCATCACTGATATTGTAGGTGACAACCTATGGCCAGCACTCGGAATGATTGCTGGTGGTGCTGTATGGTGGCAAATCCACAATCGATGCGATTCCGCATGGATGAGTGCATTCGCAGCAATGGCATTGGTCGGAGCAATGAGCATGACTGGAGCACACGACATGGGCAACATGCTCATGGATGGAAAGACCTTCGATGTTAACACAGTTGTTAACTGGATTACAGATGGTCTATTAGTCGGTCTCGGTGCTTTCCTAGGCGTTCAAATTGACGACCTAGTTGGCGGCGAAGAAGAGTAAATACTCTGACAAGTAACCACAAGATAACACACAAGTCCTTCAAGGGCACTTCGGTGCCCTTGGGGGACTTTTTTTTATTCAAGGACATTATTCAAATCTGAGACAATGAGTCGCCATGCATGGGCGAGCAAACGACAACCATCGACATGCGTGTTGAATTACTCAAAGATAGCGTTGTAAAAGCCCCTGTTGTTTGGAAGGAAGGATATCCCTACTTCGTACATCCACTATCCGATGGCGTCCCACGGCAATCAGCAGAACTGCTTTCGGCAGCTCGTGATTTGATCTCTGAAAATGTGGATTGGGACAATATTGACATTATCCTTGGCATTGAAGCTATGGGGATTCCATTAGCTGCTGCACTTTGTCTCTCAAGTGGAAAACCACTTGTTGTGGGGAGGAAGCGACAGTATGGCCTCCCTGGAGAAGTTTCAATAGATCAATCAACTGGTTATTCCAAGGGAGAAATTTTCCTGAATGATATAGAAAAAGGTGCCCGTGTACTAATTGTGGACGATGTAGTTAGTACAGGCGGGACACTATATCCGGTTCTGAAAGGTATTGACGAATGTGGAGCAATCGTACAGGACTGCTGGATTGTTTTTGAGAAGGGAGACGGGATGAACAATATTCGCCAGAAAGGTGAATGGCCTCTGAATAGCCTTGTTAGAATAGAGATGCAAGGCGACAAAATTGTGGTTTTGGATTAGCCCATATTGGGTCGGTTTGAAAAATGAAGTTCTTGACAGCAGAGTGAGGCAGACCCATGGATTTGAGCAGACATGAGTTTGAACTCGACGATTTGGTTGAGAGAATAAAGAAGAACGATACTCGTTTAGTGGCACTCCAAGTTCCGGAAGGTCTCAAGATGCAGGCCCTAGAGATGATGGATCAAATCGAGTCTGAAACATCAGCCAGGGTAGTGCTATC
>MDTC01225353.1_pt1 | contig 10132 bp, 12 predicted proteins | sample 811181 | NCBI WGS metagenome assembly MDTC01 (sample SAMN05326644, study PRJNA326480) | marine metagenome | isolation source: seawater | place: Pacific Ocean: North | collected 2011
AAATGCAACAACAACAAATGCAACAACAACAAATGCAACAACAACAAATGCAACAACAACAAATGCAACAACAACAAATGCCACAACAACAAGGGCAGCAAGATAGAGTACCAAATACTCCTCAATTAAGACATAATAAAGAAATTGAAGATGATGATAGCGATATTGTAGGTCAAAATTTATCTAGACAAGAAATGGATAGTATTCAATCTCAATTAAATGCTCTACAAAGTAAAAATTAAATTTATTTAAAGAAAATTCAGATGTTTAATTAATGGAAGAAAATTCTGAGCAATTTTTAACAGCAGCTGAAGTTGTAAAGAAATTAGATAAAAAGCCAACTGATGATGAATTACTTTTTATTTATGGATTTTATAAACAAGCTACTATAGGAGACAATAATACGAGTGAACCTGTGTTTATAGATTTTAAAGGTAAAAAAAAATGGAATGCATGGATGAATAACAAAAGTATGACTAAATACAATGCTGAAGTAAACTACATAACTGAAGTCAATAAACTAATAACAAAATATGGAATTAAAAATTGATTTTGGGAAAGAAAAAAGAATTTTTTCTTTTCCTCAAAATTAACACTTAGTTGGATATATTCAAAAACCTAAAAGGTTTTTGAATAGCCAAATAAAAATTTCATTTTTGGAGTAAAAAAATGGTTACAAAATGAAACTTTCAGATTGTAAAATAAAAATCTTTTAAGTTCTGAATAATACTTTTATTTTTTATAAGGTATATTTTCTCTAAAAGTATTTTTTGCCCATTCAGGTAGAATATAATCATTATTCTTTTTTATATCATTATTAGATGTTAATGGTACATTTGATTTGAATAAATTATTTGTCCAAATAGGTAATTCATAGTAATAAACTTTATTATTAATCACACTTTTGATTAATTTTGATTTGTAAGCGTAAGAACTTATTAAAAGCGATAATATATATATGATATTCATCATACATATATTAATTTTTGAGAATATAATTTTTTTTTCAATTTTTCAAAAATTTAAGCTCATCCGACTTCTATTAGTGATCTGTTTTCTAACTAGTTTTAATATTATATTTTTTTAATAAGTATTGATAATCTTCTTCTAAATTTACACCTATTTCATAATCTTTAACACAAGTTGAATTTATTTTAAAACCTTGCTCAATAATTTTAAGCCATTCTATATCTTCTTCTAATTGCAAAGGATAATTTTTCTCATTGAAATAAGTTTTCAAATAGTCTATAGTAAAAACAAATAATCCTATATGTGCGAAGTAATCACATTTTTTTAAACTTGGAGTGTCAGATTTATTTGCTGGAATACAGCTTCTACTACAATAAATAACATTTGATTTCTGATCTAAAATTAACTTTCCTATAGATCTATTATTAAGATCTCTTTCGTCTTCAATCTTATAATGTAAAGTAGAACAAACTAATTCATCATTTTTAGAATTAATAATTTTTTCTATTGTAGTATCTATATGTTCTGGATTAATATAAGGTTCATCTCCTTGTACATTTACTATATATTTGGCGTTTTCAAAAATATGATTAAATCTCTTTAATGCTATACATATTCTTTCTGTGCCGTTTAAACATTCATCTTTAATAATCAGACATCTACCATTAATTTCTTCAATTGAATCTTTTATTCTTTCATCGTCTGTTAGTACAAATACTTTATTTATTAATTTTGATTTTAAAGTTTGTTTATATACTTTTTGAATCATAGTTTCTTTACCAAAACTTAATAATGGTTTTCCTGGTAATCGCGAAGATTGATATCTTGCTGGAATTAAAGCAATAATCATTAAATTACATAACTTATTATTATTTAAATATCTTTAAAAAAGCGTTAATTTCATTAATAAAGATAGTAATCAGTTTTTCAAAATTGCTGTAAAATAAAAGATTTTAAAGATTATTTTTTATAATAACATAAATGAATAAACCAAAAATTGCAATTTGTCTTTTTGGATATGTAGGTGTTCCTTTTAGTAAATCTATGAATTACGAGGAAAATAAAAAAATATTAAATAAGAATAATAGAATTGATAAAATAATGTTAGAATTATCTTATCAACATTTAATGAATGATATTATTAATTGTAATTCTGAATATGATTTTGATATCTTTATTCATTCATGGAATAACAAAATAAAAGATGATTTAGTTGATAAATTTAAACCAAAAAAATATTGTATTGAAGAGCTAATAACTGAACATAATATCAATACTGAAAATCATGGAATTATTCAAAATCTTTCTAGATTATTAGGAACTGTAAAAGTTTTGGATTTAGTGAAGGATTATCAAGAGAGTGAAGATTATTATCAACAAGTTATTTTATTAAGATTTGATTTGGTATTTCTTTGTTCATTTCCGCTATCAAAATATATAGATAATAATATTAAAATAGTTGATGGATTCCATAAAGGAAATTGGGGTAAACAACCTGATATTTACAATGATAAAACATTAGAAGCTATTAATAAAAAGTATAAAGGTACTAATTTAAATTTAGATTTTATTAATAGAGAGGTTAAAGAAATTAGAATTATTGAAAAATTATTTATGTCTAACTTTAAAAATATTTATAATTTAACTAGATATTATTTTCATTTAATAAATTTGGTCAAGCAACATATTTCTATTGATTGGAATCCTCACATTTATTATTCCAGTATGTTATTAGATATTATTACTAAAAATAATGATATTGAAATAAAAAAAATTAAGGAGATTTACTACGAAGGTATAAATGAAGGAGACCATATACCTTTAGATTCAACTTTACTTTTAACTAAACAGGCTTATTTCAGAAATCCTGGTTTAAATTGTAGTTTTGGAACTATTACTGGGAATATAAATTGTAGACTTGTAGATATCAAAAAACTTTTAGAAGAATATGATATTCCAGAAGAAATCATTATAAATTGTGTTTAATTTTCAAAAATAAAATAAAAATATAAGTAATGTATTTTTTATTTTTTATTTTAATTTTTTTATTTTCAGTAAATTGTTTTGTATATAATAAACCTTATAGTTTCAATACTAAAATTAAAAATAATATTAAAATGAGTTTACATGGATTAGATTTAGGAGTAATAACATTAGGTACTGGGTTATTGATAGATTCTACAGTTAGTAAAAACTCTTCCGAAATTTTAAAAGCAAATAACACTTTATTATATAATGAGGGCATGCGTAGATCAATAAAAAACTTAATTTTCTTAGGACCTTTTTATTATTTTATTGTTGAAAAATATTTGATAGCTGACTTTTCAACGAATTTTAATTTTCAACAAACTCTTGGTCTAGTAGTAATTCATTCCATAGGATATTACCTATCTCACAAATCTATGCATCAAAATGATTTTTTTAAAAAATATCATTACTTTCATCATCAATTTAATGAAACATTGATTCCAAGCATTGGTAATGCAGTTTCTGAAACTGAATTTACATTAGCCTATATGTCCCCATTTGTAGTAGGTTCATTATTAATTCATCCTAATATTAATTCATTTAATTTAGCAATTTATATAGTATCTTATTTTAATTTAATAATCCATTGTCAAGAATTACAAGATTTAAAATGGAATAAATATCTAGTATCACCAAAAACACATCTAAATCATCATCAGTCAAAAAACAAATATTCAGCTTATTCTGCTCCTACTTTTAATTTAGAAAATATTGGTAGAAAGGTAAAGGATATTTTAGAAAGAAAATCTTTCTAAAATATATTAAAGAAAAAATAAAATAGATATGTATATATTATTTTATGGAACAAAACAAACTTAGTTTAGAAAATAGAGCAATGTTATATTTCGAAACATGGAATTCTCATAATTTAAAAAATTTAAAAATGTTATTCAATGAAAAATGTATTTTAAGAGATTGGAATTTAATGGAATCTGGAATAGAAAATGTTATTAATGCTAATAAAAAAATATTTACAGATGTACCAAATATTAGAGCAGAGGTTTTATTTTTGCATGTGTCTGAATCTACAAATTCAGTCTGTGTCGAAATAATAGTTCATATCAATGATTCTTCTTCAACAGAATTAAAAGTAGTAGATGTTATTACTTTTGATACAGTTGGATTAATAAAATCAATCCGAGCTTACCAAGGTTAAATGTAAATTATATTTTCCAAAATTTAATAGAAAATTATTTAATGGGTATTCGTGCAATGGAGCCATATTAATCCAAATTAATGACATTAAAATATTTATTTTTTTGCTATCTAAATTATTTTCCATAACAAATTTGTCATATTTTTTTAATTGATTTATCAGAAAATAGTTGCATTTAATATCAACAATACAACTATCTTCATTAACATTTTTTAGACAAAATAGCTCTTTTTCAAGATTACTATGATTTAGATGAATATTGTGTTTTAATTTTGCTAAATCATAATAAATATCTCCATTTTCTAAATCACCACCGAAATCTTCTCTCCAATCAATCAATACAAAATCATTATTTTTCATCAAGATATTATCTAAAATAAAGTCGCCATGGAAAGAGGTAGCTTCTGATTTACATAAATATTCAAAGTCTACCTTATTAATTAAATCCAAAATATTACCAACTTCAACGCCATTAATTATATTAAATTCTTGTAGATTTAATTTTTTACATTTATCAATTCTTTCAATTGTTTTATCGTAATAAAATTTATATAATATTTTACTAAAATTTTCTGGAGTATCTTTTTTGACCCATAAATTTTTCTTGGTCCAATTTAAAAGATTGTAAATAATATTATCTTGATATATTTCACAAATTGGTTTTGAATCAATTTTCTCCATAGTGTGAAAATTATCGCTAAAATTCAAAATTTTTGGACCAAGATTATTTAAAAATTTTACTCTTTTTACACGTTTTAAATTTCTTTCTTTATTATAAAAAAATTTAACAACTTTGTCTTTTAAAAAAGAAATAGATTCATCATATTTAGTTAATACATTATATTTACATTTTTTATTAATATTTTGATCAAATATTCTAATTGTTCCAGCATCATACCAATTTTTAATAATTTTGTATTTGAAAGTAATTTTTTTATCAATCATTTTTTGGTAAACATTTATATCTCCTATTGAAGAATCAAATTTATTTTTTTGATAGGTTTCATTTAAAATTTTCCAAAAAGATTCATAATCAAAAATCTGACATTTACCCAAATATATGAAATCAAAATTAGTTTCACCTTTATCATGAATTGAAGTTATTTTTTGGTCGTCACATTTAACTGAAGTATAGTTTGTTGAATCATTATATTTATAAAGATAAATTTTATTACAATCTATTCTATAATTATTTTTACTAAATGAATTTATAGAACTATCATACATATCATCTAAGATTATTGTATCGCATGCAATAAATATAAATGGTTCATTTAAAAATTTTTCTGCTTGTAATATGGAATAACCTTGACTACTTCCTTCACCTTCATATTTATCAACTTCAACAAAATTAAATTTTAAATTTGGATAAGCTAAACTTAGATATTGTTTTACTTGATCGCCAAAGTAACCTAATGTTATAACAAATTCAACATTATCAACTTTATTATAATTTTCTATTATGTAATCTATCGAAAACTTGTCTCCTATTTTTACTAATGCTTTATTAGTATATTTTGTATAATTTCCCATTCTACTACCAGTACCACTACATGTAATTAAAACTTTCATATACTATTTTATAGTTATTATATTTCCATAATAAACGTTTAAATTATTCACATCATAAATAATTTTTATTTTTTTATTATCAAAAATAAAACACTTATCTTCTAATGTTTCCAAAATATTATTATGAAAATATTTTCTTGCTTTCGAAACACCTCCGCCAATAAATATATAATTTGGATTAATTAAATTGATAACATGAGATAAACATATACCAATATTTTCTCCGTATTCTTTCCAAATTTTAATTGCTTCTTCATTTTTATTCTCAGCTAAATCAAATATTTCTTTTGGAGGTAAGTTTTTATTAAAAATTTTTTTTGAAATATTTTCAAAGAATTTATACCCTATTTTATTTGCCCAAGTTTTATCATTTTCTAATGGTGAAAGTTCATATTCACCAGCCATACCATAACTACCAGTAAATAATTTACCATTTATAATAATTCCAAATCCTATACCAGTGCCCAATGTTATTCCTAAAACTACATCTGATTTAATATTTTTATTCAAATAATAAGCACCTAATACAAAAGAATTTGCATCATTTTCTAATTTTACTTTATTACATTTAATATATTTTACTATTTCATTTTTAATATTTACATATTGTAAAATTTTTAAGTTCGGTGTATTTAGAATTAATCCTTTAGAAGCATTTAATGGTCCGGGACATCCAATTCCTAAAATATTAACTTTTTCTGTAATAGCATAGACTTGTAATGATATTTGACTAAATAATTCATCGTAATTTTCAAATTGTTTAATATCATTTGATTCAGATTTATAATAAATTTGATTTTGATTAAATATTACAAACGAATATGTTGTACCTCCAAAATCAATAGAAAGATTCATTATTATATTTATAAAATTTATTTATAAATAAATTTTGTAAATAATATATATTGTATGAAAGCGGCATTATGTCTATCAGGAAATTTTAGAGAGTATAATAGAACTTTACCTTCTATTGTAAAATTTATTGAACATTTTAAATTATGTGATGTTTTTATAATTTATGATGTAAACGAGAAAAAAGAAGATTTAAATAATATTATAAATTATTTAAAACCAAAAAAATGTAAAAGTGTTACATCAATGGATGTCTGTAATAATTTGAACATGTGGTATAAAATCAAAGAATCCTTTCTGTTATGTAAAGAATATTGTAAAGAAAATAATTTTTTAATCTCTAGTTATTATGATATTGTAATAAGATCAAGGTTTGATTTAATCCTTGAAAATGATTTTGATTTTAATAAGATTATTGTTGAATCTAATACATTATATTATGGTTCTATATCTGATATACTTTTTAGATATATTCAAAAACTAAGTTACTTGAGTAAAAAGTTTTTATTAGATGAATTTTTTTTTGGTGCTCCAGAATTAGTAGAAAAATACTTTTTATTTTATGACATTATATTAAAGTCTAATAATAAATGTTTAAAATATGGATTAGGAGAATCAGACTTTTATTTCTATTCTAAAGTTTTGGGGACTACCTTGAAAGAAGTAAAATTTCATTATGTTATGTATCAATGGAAAGATAATTTAATTTCTTATACTAGAAAAAAATGGCAAAATTATCCAGCTTTAAAAAATGGATTTTTTTCTAATAAAGGAACTGTAGTTACTGTTTTGTTAATTACTTTTATGATTTTGTATTTTAGGGAATTATTGTGTAAATATCTTAAAAAGTAGATTTTATTAATTTTAATGGAAATATTTTCAGATGCAAAATTTTGTATTGGTCCAATGAGTAAAAATGTAGTTGATTCTATAATCAAATTTGTTAATGAATATAATAAAAAAATGATCTTAATTCCTTCCAGAAGACAAATTGAATTTAATGGAGGTTATGTCAATGATTGGACAACCGAAGACTTTTGTAATTATGTTAGAAGTAAAACGAAAAATATTTATATTGAAAGAGATCATGGAGGTCCTGGTCAAGGAACTAATATGGATGATGGTCTTGAATCTTTAATGTATGATTCAAAACTTTTAGATATTATTCATATTGATCCTTGGAAAAAATACCAAGATTATGAAGATGGATTAAAGTATACTGTAGATTTAATTAACTATTGTTTTAAATTAAACGAAAATTTATATTTTGAAGTTGCAACTGAAGAAGCAATTAGACCCTTTAGCGTTGATAAGTTAAGACAACTAATGACTGATTTAAAAAATTCATTAGATAAAAATGTATATGATAGAATTGTATATTTAGTAATTCAATCTGGTACAGCTTTAAAAGAAGGAGTAAATACTGGAATTTATAATAATGAAAAGTTAAAAAATATGATGAAGCTAAGTGAAGAATTTAATATTTTAACAAAAGAACATAATGGAGATTGGATATCAGATTATGAAATTAAGGACAAGTTTGATAATGGATTGAGTGCACTAAATATTGCACCAGAATTTGGTATGATAGAAACAAAAGTAATATTAGAAGAAATTGATAAATTAGATATTGAAACTTCAAACGAATATTTTGAAATTTTTTTTAATACATGTTATGAATCTAAAAAGTGGGTAAAATGGGTAAAAGATGATTTTGATCCTTTTAAAAATAAAAGAAAGTTGATAGAAATTTGTGGTCATTACGTATTTACAAATTCTGATTTTTTAAATATGAAAAAAAATATTTTAGATATAGATGAAAAAATTAATAAATCTATTTATAATAGGCTGATTCATTTATATTCTTTATAAGTTATTTAAAAAATAATTAATATAACATTTAATGACAGATATATATGGCGATGCTAAAGTTATTAATAAAGATATCTTTTTTCAAATAATTCTAGAAAATTTTATGGATTCTAAGGAAGAATTAAAAACAATTGATGTTGGAAGTTCGGGACAAAGTGTATTCGAAAACCCAATTTTTAAAAATTTAAATTTGGAAAATCATATATTAGAATATGAATCACAACATCTAGACAAAATAAGAAAAAATATTATAGAAGGAGATATTTGTAATTGTCCCGAAATTGAAAGTAATAGTTTTGATATTGTTTATTGTTGGAATGTTTTAGAACATGTTACAAATCCATTTTCTGCTGCTGAAAACTTAGTAAGAATATTAAAAAAAGATGGTATTATAGTTTTAAATACACCATTTTCTTGGAATTACCATGAAATTCCAATTGATTATTGGAGATTTACACATTCTGGATTAAGATATTTATTGACTAAGGACGACCTGACTGAAATTATAGACTTTGGATATCATTCAAAAATGACTAAAGATCCAAAACATTTGTTCACTGAAAAAAATCAGCCTAAGTGTCCAACAAACTCATTAGTTATTGCAAAAAAAATTAAATAGAATATTTTCGAAGACAAATTTGAATATTCTTCCTAACTATGAAAGTTACTAGCTGATAATTAATTTTTTCAAAAAAGAAAATAATTTTTTTTGAAAAAATAATTAAAGATATAAATTTTATTTTATTAATGGAAAATATTAGACCAAAAACAATATTTTGTGATATAGATGGAACATTATGGAACCATGTTGGCCCAGTATCAAAACAGGCTCAAACAGAATCTCATCAAGTCTTACCAAACACTCTTGAAGCAATCGATTCTTGGGATAAACTAGGATATAAAATTATTTTAACTACTGGAAGAAAAGAAAGTTTAAGAGATATGACTGAGGAGCATTTAAGTGAATTGGGAATAGCTTATGATGAACTTATAATGGGTCTTGGTGGAGGTGATAGAATTTTAATTAATGATAGAAAACCAAACGGAAATAGAAATACTGCATACTCAATTAATTTAGTAAGAAATAAAGGTATTCCACATTATGATTTCACAACAAAATTTATTACAATAGCTGATAATCAACCAGAATTTGTAGATAAACCATGGGGAAGAGAAGAATTAATTGAATATAATGATAATTATGTTGTTAAAAAATTATTTATGAAAGCTGGTGAATGTTGTAGTTTACAATACCATGAACTAAAAAGGGAGACAATCTATATTCTTTCTGGTAAAGGAAAACTTTATATTGGTACTGATGTTAATAATCTAGAAGAAAAGATTCTAACAGCTAATGATACAATAACTATATTGCCTTATACAATTCATAGAATGGAAGGGATAGAAGATTGTTATTATTTAGAAACATCTACAAATGAATTATGGGATGTAGTTAGACTAGAAGATAAATATAAAAGAGAAAAGACTTCAGAAAGTGATTATAAGAAATAAGTAGTATGTTATTATTAATTAAATCTTTTTATTTTTGTTACAAAAATGTCAATACGTACAATCAATTGAAACTTTTAGTTTCAATTTGGATATTCAAAAACCAAAAGGTTTTCATTTGCGAAGCAAAAAGATATATCCAACTAAGTTTTAATTTTATATCACTTTTTAAGT
>MDTC01263253.1_pt1 | contig 10132 bp, 6 predicted proteins | sample 811181 | NCBI WGS metagenome assembly MDTC01 (sample SAMN05326644, study PRJNA326480) | marine metagenome | isolation source: seawater | place: Pacific Ocean: North | collected 2011
ACTTGGTATGGTAATGGCTCAGGAAAATTACAGTATTACTGCAGATGACACAGTTCCCATTGTGGCATACGGCATTGATCAACATGGGAATTATGTCCCCGGCCTCACTTTCATTTGGTCAGTATCATCTGGAAATATAGATTCGAATGGCCTTTTTACACCAACAGAAATTGGGCAACACACAGTAGTCGCTCAATGGGGGAGCCACGTCGCAGCATCGAACATTACGGTAGGAGTCGGAGGAGCATTCCAAATCATAATCCCTGAGGATTTAACTGCCAGAGCAGGTATAGGGAAACAGATTATACCTGTAGTTGAAGATAGATTTGGTAATTCTTTACCCCTTGGTTCGGCAGCAGGGATTGATTGGTCAGTTGAGAGTGGTTCTATTGATTCAGCAGGTTATTTTGTCGGACAAGAGGTGGGAATTTGGCAGTTAAACGCTACAAGTGGTGTTGGCGCAAATGGTAGTGGTTGGATTTCAGTGAATCCCGGTTTGGTGAATAGCCTTGAGATTATTGGCCCAAACCGTATTGTTTACGCAGATGAAGCAGTACCGCTCGATTTACGCTGGCACGATAGGGTCGGGAACAACGTTTCAGTGCTTCTTCCCTTAGAAAATTGGACATCTGAAAGTGGTAATTTTAGGGTTAACAACGGCATGGTAGAATGGCTGCCTAGTCAAGAAGGAACTTGGCGATTGGCTGCCCAAGCCGAAGGAGTCGAAACTTGGATTGATGTAGTGGTAGAAAATGGAGAGATTGTCCGTGTTTGGATTGATGCAGAACACGATATCATGACTGCAGATGATGTATCTGATCTAACTCTCCAGGCAGAAGATATTCGCGGGAATAGGTGGCCGATTTCAGCTGAATGGTCTGTAGTTGAAACGATTGCAGAATCTTGCCTTGTGTCCGACATACAAGGGACACGATTTGTCGGAGGGGTCGCAGGAATATGGACTATTCAAGCAAAACATATCGGACAGAATCAAACATTTGAATCCGAAACTAGTATTGATGTTCGACCCGGTCGTTTAGCACGAATTTTGTTAGATGGTGATGGAGAAACAATCTCTGCCGATGACTCATATGATTTGAATCCAAGAATGAGTGATGCTGATGGCAATTTAATCGCTGGCATCCAGTTGAACTGGACCATTGATGGTTACGATGTGACTCCGCAATTGCGACTCTCAGATGGGATTTGGCTTCCTAGCGAGATTGGCGATTATCTTATTGAGGCTGATGCGGCAGGCCGCAATGCCCGTTCTAGAATATATGTAGAGCAAGGTTTACCGCATACAATACATGTTGAGATTTCACTTCCTCCAGATCAAACCGTTGCTAGTGGTCAAGAATTCCAGATTTCTACATTTGCAGAAGATCTTGATGGGAATCGAGCTCCTTGGGATGTGGAATGGGAAATTCCAGATGATTCACTCGAGGTTGAGTTAACGATGGAAGTTGGAGTATATGATGCAAAAGGCCTCAGCCAGGGTGATTGGAATATTGAGGTATTCAATGGAACAGCATATGGAAATTTCACGATTAAGGTAGTTACTGGGGAACCTAGGGGCCTCCGTATCGGTCAGCATTCAGGAGGTGGCCTGCAAGGTGAGGTCATGACATTAGAAGTGAATCTTGTTGATTATGGTGGGAACACCGTTCCAGTGCAAACCTCAATGTTTGTTTTTGATACTAATGCAGGTCAGATAAGGCATGATATAGGGTCATATTGGATATTAGAATTAGAAAATCCAGGCCCTAATCAAGTAATCAATGTTCGTTATGAAAGTTGGGAATCTGAAACTTATGTTGATGTTGAGCCTACTGGGATTGATAAGTTAACCAGTACTCAAGGCGGGCAGATACTGATTGGAGGATTTGCAGTAGCACTTTTGATGATGCCACTCCTTCTCTACATCACACGTCGTAATTCCGAATCAGAACCACATTGGGACGATGAATTTGAGTTCATAGAATCTGAGATTGAAGCGCAATCTGAATCAGTTATCCGTGAGACTACGCTAGTTCAAAATGAAACCCTAATGTCGAGGAGGTCACGTCGAAAGCTTCTCTATCAGAAGGAGCAAATGCGAACACAGAATAGAGATTCTACAGCAGCATTAGAAGAAGCGGAAAATGTGAATACATCATCCACATCTAGTACGACTCAAACTTCAAGCGTCTTACAAGCTATGGATGGAACGGTGCAAGGTCAAAGTGGGTGGTACTCTACTGCACAGGGCGAGGCTCAATATTGGACAGTGGATTCAGCCGGGAGTTGGGAAAGGGTGAGTTAGGATGAAACGTGCATTACTCCTTACGTTGATACTAATTGCCCAATTATGCATAGTAGTTGGCGGTCAAACATCGGGCCGTTCTTGTTCGGCAGAACCGCCATCTGGAGTTGATGTTGACTATATCTCAATCAGTCCAAATGGACCACTTTCAATGCCTGCTGATGAGGCAATAAACCTCACTGCTGTAGCATATGATTCCTCAAATAATCAGTTGAATGTACCAATCGCGTGGACATCTACCGCAGGATCGATTCAGAATTTTGGCGGGGGGCAGGCTCGTTGGTATCCTGAATCAATGGGCCTACAATCTGTAACTGCCTGCTCAGGTGATGTCGAGCAGATATTGAATGTTCAAGTTCAACCAGGGGACCCGATTGAATTCAGACTAGGCATTTCTAGTTCGAATATCAGTGCCGATGAAACACTCTCAATTTACCCCGAGTTGATAGACCAATATGGGAATTCTTGGAATCCAAATATTCCATATTCTAATTGGGTGCTTCCGGATGGCATGGATATATTCCTCCCTAATGATGGTACAGCAGCCATTTTGACGCCAGGGCCCGTTGGCGCCATGACAGTGTCCGTTGATTGGGATGGGTGGTCAGAATCAGTATCATTCAATGTAAGTCAGGGGTCTGCTTCAACTCTATTCATCGAGCATGATTCCCCATTCGTATCATCGGATAACCTAGTTGATTTGTGTGCGCGTTACATGGATCAAAGGGGCAATACATGGTTGACAAGTGCGTATTGGTCTATATTGGGCGTCTCTGATTCCACATCACTTTCTTCTGATCAGGGTCAATGCATCACTTTTGATCCTGGTTTGAGCGGTGATTGGACAATCCAGATAGCTGATGGTTCTGGAATGGTTGATCAAATCACATTGTCTGTAGAACCTGGTAGGTTGGCATATATCAGTCTAGATATTCTACCTACTTCGATGCATATTGGTGACACCTATGTTCTCAATGCAGAAGGTTTTGATGCGGCTGGTAATCCAGTAACTGTCGATGCTTGGAACTGGTCTGTAACCGACGGCCCAAGTACAAATCCGATTATTCAAGAAGCAGATGCAAATCTGTTTTCTCCTGACAAAGTTGGGCAGCACACTTTGCAGGTTATGGCTGCTGGCCGCGTTCAAGCAATAGATGTGGAAGTATTGTTTGGAGTTCCGGTATCCCTTGATATCGAAGTGATTTCAGGCCCCAGTAATCCAACCATATTAACAGGCTCATCACTTGATATCCGTCTCTATGGTGTCGATCAAAATGGAAATCGAAATTTAGTTGACGTCCCCTTAGATGATTGGTTTGTCTTGAACAATTATGGTGTAATTGAGAATGCAAGCGTTGGTGGAACTGGGCACTATACCTACATTTCTTCAGGAATTGGTGATGTTAGTATTACGACATTTCTCGGTCAGGCTGAAGGGACACTGATTGTAAGTGTCCTTCAAGGTCCTCTCAGTTATTTGGAATTGGATTTACCAGCAGAGGGGGACCAAGGCACATCTGTTGATTTTTCCATACAGGGGTTTGATGTGTCCGGTAACCCTGTGAACATCCATCAGTGTTCTGCTACAATTACTACGGATGCAGGTGATGCCAATTGTGACGAGAATGGCTGGATACTTGAACTAAAGAAACCAGGACAATTAGTCGTTCATGCCCATGTCCAATCCACCCAAGGTACATCAGCAGAAGGAAGTTCATACATAACCATCCATTCTACATGGCTTGGTTGGGGTAACAATACACAAGTTTTGATTGGTGCAAGTTTGTTATTGATAATTTCAATATCGGTAATTCTCATACTTGTATTCAGAAACCTTGGCACTAGAATAGAGGATGAAATGGATTTACTAAGGGATGAGTTAGATGAAAATTCAGAATCTGGGGTGGATGATGCTGATGTAAGTGTTCCAAGTGCAGAGACAACAGCAACAATCATCCATTTTCCATTAGACTACAGGGAGGAAACAGTGCGTTACGTAATGGCACAACATGGTATATCTGATGCAATGGGTTATCTGCAACATGCACGTCTTTTCGATCAAAATGGAAATGGCTATCTTAGCCAAATCGAACTTAATCAAGCAGCACTTTCATTTGTTTCAGGAGGATATTCTCCTCCTGTACAGCAGAGTGTTGCAAATGACTATTCAACTTCTAATCTTAATCAGCCAACCCAATCAAATGCATTCACTGATGAACAGTTATTCTCTGTAGGCTGGACTCGAGAGCAAATAGATGCAGCTCGTTCTAGTGGCCAGATTACTCATCCACTAGATGTCGAGAAACCTAAAGCAACAGAATTTGAAAGGGGTTATGGTCCAATTGCAGTTGATGGGAATCATTTCCGGCCACTCCCAAATACTGATTTGGGAGCAGATGGTTGGTATTTTGATGCTGAGAATAGACCAGTCCATTGGCGTTTTACACCAGAGACTGGATGGGTTCAGGAATAGCGTTCATCTTTGTTAGGAAAGTCTAGACTTCTTACATCGGAAATATATTGCTCAACAGCATTTGTCATATCTGCATACAGATTCATGTACCTGCGCAAGAACCTCGGATTGAATTCATGTGTTAGCCCAATCAAATCATGGATGACTAAAACTTGACCATCAACATCGGATCCTGCACCTATCCCAATTGTCGGTATGTTGACTGCTGCGGTGACCTTTGCTGCCAAATCAGCAGGTATTTTTTCAAGTACAATTGCAAAGCATCCGGCTTTTTCCAATAATTTTGCATCTTCAACTAGTTTTTCTGCTTCCTCTTCTTCTCTGGCTCGTACTGTGTATGTCCCAAATTTGTATATCGATTGTGGAGTCAAGCCAAGGTGGCCCATTACTGGAATTCCTGCAGTCAATATTCGCTCTATCGATTCGACAACTTCGGAACCTCCTTCCAGTTTAACAGCATGTGAACCACTTTCTTTCATTATGCGTATTGCTGAATTGAGTGCCTGCTTTGAATCACCTTGATAGCTTCCAAATGGCATATCACACACAATCAGAGCACGGTTTACACCATTTACTACACACTGCGCGTGGTAAATCATCTGATCAAGTGTGATTGGGACAGTTGTATCATTTCCAACCATCACGTTTGAAGCAGAGTCACCCACCAAGATTACATCAATTCCAGCAGCATCTAAAATACGTGCCATGGAATAATCATAAGCAGTTAGCATTGTGATTTTTTCTTCAGAACGTTTCATTTCTTGTAGGGTGTTTGTGGTGATTTTCATTGCCTTGCTTGCTATGGACATTAAACCGCCTCCATTATCGCGAGACGCGCACCACGCTTCAAGGGAACGGCACTTCAAACAGGCTATTCTTGCTCTCGATCAATAGAATCAATCCCTGCTAAAAATTCATCGACATTTATTACTCCATTGGCATTAGCATCTATTTCATGGAATAAATTTCTCACGTGAAATCTGCTGAGATGTGGTGCGATAATGCCCATTGCATGTGCAAATTCACCTTCAGTAAGGTGTTCAGGACTCGCCCATCCCGCCATTGTGTGGAATACCAACCACCTCTTTTCTCTCTCGGCTTGATCTGCATTGGTGAATTCAGTCCGGACAGTTCGCCAAGGAGTTAGCATTGGATGAGCACGTGATTTTCCATATGAGTAGTAGGTCAATAAGCCCATCAAACAACATCCGAGGCCACCCAACACAGCCATCATCCCCATGACATAAAGAAGGAATATCCCACTAATTATTCCAAAGATTTGGATGTATGGATAAAGTGGTGATTTCCATTGTGGCTGGTACCAAGAGTGTGATGGAGATGCACGACGCAGAACAATTACACAGGCATTAATTACAATGAAGATCATGATTTTGAAGCCTGATGCAAGTTTGGCGATATCATGAACGGGCAGGAATGTTATCGATAATGCCATGGCGACTCCAGTTCCCAAAATCGCCAAATGCGGGGTTTGATATTTTGTATGCACATTTTCCAATGCCCTGGGCAACAAATTGTCGCGTGCCATAGCAAATGGAAATCGTGAAGTCGCCATGATACCGGCTAATGCCATTGCAGTGACTACGGTTACGGCGAATACTGCAGATATGACACCGACTGTATGGCCCCCAATTGCGTGAGCGAAGACATACACAGGATCTTCTCTTGCCTCTCCGTTCAACATGTATGATTCAGGCGAAACTGCGGCGACCATTACAATAGTGATGAATACATACAAGATGCAAGAAATGAGCAAGGATAACAAGATACCATAGGGTATATTTCGGCTTGGATTCTTGATTTCACCTCCTACGGCTGCAATCTTGGTGACGCCTGCATAAGCAACGAATACGAACGCTGTAGAGTGGGCAACATTTTTCCAGACTTCATCCCAAGTCCCACCAAATGCCTCGGTGGTGAATGCAGCACTCCAATCCAGTTCCATGGTGAGTATTGCCCAAATACTCAAAGTAAGCATGAAAAAAACCATCAAAACAACAATTGGTGTTTGCACTTTCTTGATTCTTGAAACTCCAAGAATGTTTATTCCCACAATCATTGCAAGTAGAATTAGGGCAGAGATCTCGATGTTGATGGTGGTATCCAGCAATTCCTCAAGAACCCAAAGGTAGGCCTTGAATCCAATCAATGCAAACGCAGATTTCAACATCGAAGCACCCCAAAGGCCGATTCCTGTGACCGTTCCGACCATCGGTCCAAACGTCCGTTCGATGTATACGTAAGACCCTCCAGAGGAAGGCATGGCGGTAGATAATTCACCTTTCGAAACCGCAGCTGGTAGAATGGCAATGGCCGCTAGTAAGTAGGCCAACCAAATACCTGCAACCGGAGCAGTACCGCCACCCATGTCCATCATTACTAACGCAGGTAATACGAAAAATCCAGAGCCGAGCATCGCGGATAGGGAAATGATGACTACAGATGCTAGACCGAGTTTTCGCTCTAATGTTTCACTCAAAAGCTCAATTGGCCTGTACACGAAGTCGATTAGGCTAGAGGGCTTATTTTGTTCCACGAATGTGCGAAATCAAATTAGCATAAGATACTACGTATCTTATTGCTGTCTTACGGGGCCTTTGCTATGACTTTCATCTCCACCGCTATAGGTGTAGGAAGTGCCTGTATTGCGAGTGTGGTTCTTGTTGCTTGAATAGAATCAAAGTATTTTGCATATATTTTGTTATAGCCTTTGAAATCACGTTTCATATCAACTAGGAATGTAGTCACGTCAATGACGTCACTCAATTTGGCTCCACAGGCTTCAAGAATTATTCGAATATTCTCAATGCATGCTTCAGTTTGCATCTCTATATTGTAATCTAATGGTTCCCCAGTTTCATCTTCAATTGGCCCGCCGGGAATCGAGTTATCTTTTGGATTTCTTGGACCTACACCCGATATGAACAACGTATCTCCCATTCGACGTGCGTGAGGATATGCACCCACTGCCTTTGGAGCACCTTTAGCTACGATTACTCCTTCCGGCCTTTCGGCCTCATCTAAAGGGCCATCCACGCCCCCTGGTGCATCAAGATCTCCAGAGCCTGAATCGAGAACATTCCGATCCCCACGATAGAATTCTACATCATCTTCATCAAATTCCTTGTCGCCGATCGAACCAGAAGTTGGCGTTAATTGTACTACTGCACCTCCACTCCCGTGTAATGCTGCGTAGGCAAGCACTTCACCATCGTAATTGTTGTGCTGACCCATTGTTGCGGCCATCCACCAAGCCGGTTTGTAGGCAACAACCTTCTGCACTCGAATTTGGCCGTGGATATCACGGCTTAATTGGCTCAAATCTTCGAGACGACCATCATCAAAGAATTCAAGAATTTTACGATTCCATTCATCATCCTTTGAAGAGTGAATTCTGTCATCCATAGGGTCAACATGTTCTGTGAACATACGGTTGGATAAACTGGATACTGTAACTACTACTGCTTTCTTTCCTTGTTTTCTCAATGCATCACGTGCGGCTTTACCAAGTACAATTGTTTCAGAACGATTCGAATACATATTACTCGATACAATGCAAGCTGGGATTCTATTATCTGGATTTAGTAGGCTGAGTGCAACGACTGAACCAGTATCTATTGGGAATCCATGATAGGCTACAGTACGAGCGTGCAAGCCTCTCGCTTCTGCAGCGTCGCAGTATGCTTGCCCAAATTCCACATCCATCTCAAACTTGTATGGCATGGAACCGAGAAAGTGAAAATCATCATCGACATGTACCCACTCGGGTTCTGGTTGAACTTGGATTTGATGTCCTACAATACTAGGCCATGTTGTTGAGTAAACAATTATCAGATCGGCTTCACTTTCTTCGATTCTTTTCCTGCATGTGTCATATGCTCTTCGAAGCTCGCCCCAACCAGCATTTTCGTTTGGGGCCAGAAGTGGATGAGGATGTGGTGGGACATACAGCCCAAAGAGTACAGGATTATCATCACTCAGAGTACCACCTCGCGGGTTTCTGCGTTGGGATCCCAGCAAGCCACAACATTACCTGTGCCAATTACTGATTGGTATCCATAAATCTCAGCAGGGAAATCTGGCATCCCCATCGCACCCATCATCCAGGTCAATCCACCACCTTCAGTTTCGGCAATTGTTTGCTCAGTGAACTCGGGCATAAGATCGATGAATTCCTGCATTTTTCCTTGCCGCATGAGGTCGATGACCTTCATGTCCCAAACATACTGACTATGGTTGTAGATATGTTCTCGACTCATGTCTTCAGGGAGTGGGGCTTCGGTAGTAAAGTGCCGGTGTGAAAGACTGTGGCTGGCAATCAGAACGACCTTCTTACCACTTTCTTCAATCGCTTTTCTGCAAGCTTTCCCAAGTGCAATAGCCTGTTCGTTCATGACCTCAACCGAGTAGTAATGGCGGTTGCGATTACTGCTGATTGTCACAATAGGTTTGTCCCAATCTGGATTGAGTAGGTGGCAGGATGTGATGGTTCCATAATCTACCCTGAAATCTGGGTTACGCATCATTTTCGTGATGATGCCTGATTCTTCGGCTACCTCTCGCATCTTTTCTGACAACTCGACATCTACTTTGAGGTCGTAATGATATCTGAACAAATTAGGGAAGATTGGGTCGACTGAAAGTGACTTGAACGCGTCACAACCGAGGAAGTGTGTACCGATGTAGGTTTGCCAGTGCGGCGTTAGAATTACCATGGCGTCATAATCGATGGTTTTCAATTTCCTAGCCAATCGAGCATATCCCCAACGAAGCGTTTCCCAGCCCCCCTCACTCATCGGTTCATTTTCATCTGGATTTTCAGCATAAACCAAATGTGGCGGATGTGGTGCCAAGCATCCAAGGACAATCTCACCCTTCGTCATCACGCCTTCCAAAGGAAGGCGGCATTTGAAACCAATGCCAAGGGAATCGTGATAGGTTGGACGCCCAGCGACGATTCAATGAAGTGGGACAATCCGCCTTTGCGACTGTTCGCAATTCCTCCATTGATTGGGCTGATTTCCGCTTTCATTGGGTTCCAAGTAGCGCCTTTATTTGGCTTCCAGGAGAAATTTGTTTCCGATATTGCACCTTTGCTGCTTTCATGGTTCACACTGATCGTACTTTCTTCGATTTTGATGTTCACCATTCCTGTAGAATGGGGTGAACCCAAAGAGATGCGGTATGGTGTCTTAACTGGGGTCATAGTTGTGTTTATTCCTCAAATCTGCGGCCTCGGTTTGTTACTTTGTGCACTGTGGTTCCTCGCTGTCATACTTGGATGGGTGTTTGTCTCAACATACCAATGGAAGTATGAAGTTCAACCATTCAGAACT
>MDTC01019510.1_pt1 | contig 10131 bp, 8 predicted proteins | sample 811181 | NCBI WGS metagenome assembly MDTC01 (sample SAMN05326644, study PRJNA326480) | marine metagenome | isolation source: seawater | place: Pacific Ocean: North | collected 2011
GCAAGTCTAAACTTACATCGATAGGAATTGGTGGTGCATAATTTTTAACTTCAAAGCTGTTACCTTTCACATAGTTATTAACATACAATTTATTCATTTTCATTGCTTCCGCAATTTTAGCAGCTGGTGATTTTTGTTTTACGTGATCTAATCGTGAGTTTATTACTCCTTCGAGATATGATGTTACCATTGTTGCTCTAGCACTTTTTGCTTGCTCTCCATTATCACCAACAATAACTGTTCTACTCAATTGCTTCAATCTATCTGTTAATCCAACCCCATACATTGCAAAAGTTTGTATGTTAGCATTACCATCAGGGTCCGGATTCATTGTAGCGAAATATGCAGCTGTTGCTAGTTCAGAAGGTAATTTAGATTGTATTTTTACATCTTTCAATATATTTTTACTGCCCGCTCCCGTGAACATATAAACACCTGTTTCTTTATCTTGATAATCTTTTGTAGCTTCTTTTCTAAATTTACCCATATCCGGTGTATAATTTTCATCTATCACTTTCAATTGATTTGTAGCAGCAATAGTAATTATTTTAAACGACCAAGGCATACCACATGCTTCATTTATACCATCTAAAAGTCCCATAGCAAAATCTCTCACGTTATTGGAATTTTCTGCTACTTCATTTAGAAAATCAAGATTAACTACTATATTACGTAATATACCTGAATTTGGATCTCTACTTCCATCTGAATTAAATCCAATAAATTGATTCATTGCATTTTTACCAGCAGCGTTTTGATCATAAAATTTAACATCTTCACCAGATTTACCATCAGCAGCATAATCAATTAAATATTTAGCATCTGAATTTGGTGTGAACCCAACTCCTTCAGCATTTGTTTCAGAAGCAGGCCTTTCTTGGCCAGGCAATAAGCATACTTTACTATTAGTAGATCTTATGTTTCTATGATTAATAATTTGTGTAGGTTTAATTATATTGAAAGTATTATCAACAGGGTTTGTATTTTCGCTTGAATTATCTCGATCTGATTGGTTAGCATCAATTTGTCTTTGTATTTCATCTTGAATTTTTTTATTTCTATCACTACCACTACTACTTAAATTAGTGATTAGTTTAATTTTTTCCCTATCACTCATTATATCCCATGAACCGAATCTAGTTTCTAAATCTTGCACAGCCCCTGCATCATTACCACTAATCTCTAGTCTAGGCATAAAAAGTTCATTAATTAGATAATCTTCAATAAATCTCCAACTCACGTATGTATCTGCTAACGCTACAACACCAACAGGGTAGTTAGGATTATCGGCTGATGTTTCATTTAGTATATCATATCCTACTTCATACCCTGTACGCTCACCATCTGGACCAGATGTTGGTCTTCGTTTAGATGGTATTCGTAAGCAAACTTGAGAAGCATATTTACATACTGTAGGTGAAACACTTGGCTTACCCCAAGTAACACCTGCTTTATTTTCTATAGCAGCTACTATTCCTGCATTCGCTTCAATTTTTTCCTGTCGTGCTAGTTCAGCATCTTCAGTTACTTGTGTATCTTTATCTTTAAGAGCTTTGTTAAATTCTTTTGTTAATTGTGTAGCATCTTCTCCCTGCAAATGATCTACTACTGTATATGTAACATTTCCATCTGCATCGGTTGTTCTGGATATTAAACTTACACCCTTTTTCTTTTTAATAATTACTGGATCCCAACCACCTCCCTGGTCTACCTCTAGATTGCCACTACCACCTTGAACGTTCACAGCATTACCATTTGCATCTACATAATTATTATCCTCATCTTTACTCCAACCTTTATTTTTAGCAACACTATCTAGTGTTTTACTACCTTTAATATCTTGCCAGTAATCCACACAATGTTTATCACCTATATCAAAACCTTTATTTGACCAATCAGGGTTTGTACTAGGATCAACCATTCTCGGTGTTCTTGAGCCTTGTGAAGCATATATCAGATTGGCATTTCCCATATTACGCTTGCCTGGAGCAAACATAAAATCATTCCAACCTGCTGTCCCTGTACCTGCCTTATTTTTACCATTAATACGAAATTGTTCAACACCACCTGTAACTTCAGCATGATTTTCCATAGTGTCTTTGTACAGGCCACCAACCCATGTCATTAATTTCCATTCACCAGGACCGGGTCTTTTTTTATAAGCTGAATCTCTCTTTACATAATAATTACCTGATCTCCAAGCTGGTCCAAATTCTTGGTTTAATTTTAATATATTATACTCTTCATCATTATCACCCGTATAATCATGAATTTCGTCAGGTCTATCATTATCTTGAAGTTGATTAACATTTAATGAATCATGTGCATCAGAAAGTTCATTATTCCAATCAGCTGTTAAATACATAATACACCTCCTCCACCAGTTTGGATCACCTTTAATTCGCTCTACTTCATATTCATTACCACCTTTATATTCTTCTAAAAAGTAATCAACTGTCTCTGTCGGCGGGGAGTCTGGATCTAATACTGTTACTTCCCATGATAAAGACCCATCATCATTTTTACTAACTTGCACACCTTTATTTTTTCTATCTAATGCCTGTGTTTTTACAGGTATTGTTATAGTTCCATCTGCATTTGCATCATAACCATCACCTTGTTGAGTAGTTCTTGTCTGAGGTACTACCTCAGCATCTAAATTTTCTTGTACAATTTCTTTTTCAAGTAAAGATTCTACCTGATTTGTTGTTTTTTGAAGAATAGCTGCAGCAGCTGCTACATCGGTAATAGATCTCTCTGTACCATCTTCTTGGTCTGCTATTTTTGTAGCCATTTTATAAGTTTCAACACTTATACCTGTTGTTAAAGATCCTGGCGCTATAATATCAATACGAACATCATACCCACCTTGACCATCATTCGACCAATTAAATTTAGTAACAGTACCTAAAAATCCGTCATATAATCCTGCTTTTGTTCCAAGCTCAGGATGTGCAATATTAAATGCTGTTGGGTCACTTATATTATGGAGTTGCCCAGGTTTAATATCAAAACTCTTATATAGTATCTTTTCATTAATAGCTCTAGTAGAATTTAGTTCGTCACCACCTTTGATTGTTTCAACATCAATAGGTGAAACAGACATTTTAGGGTGATACCACCCCCACTCAACTAGTATTGACATACCTGGCACCATATACATCATTTCTATTGCTTCTAGATCACTCAAGTTGTGAACTTTAATATCAATTGTTGCACGTCGTATTGTACCTAAATCACCCTTATTGCTAACTGATAAATTAGTAATACCAGGTGGTGGGGATTGATAATTACCAGCTGCTTGAGTTTGGTTCCAACCCATCGTAGAACTTGGATATAAATCTCTACCAAATACAGCTGTTGAATCTTGTCTAGTTGCTGTTTCTACACTTGACCATGGCTGGTCTGGGTGTATATGTGATGTTTGTTTGTTTCCATGTATTGATCGTGATTTTGTACCATATAATACCCAATTTCTCCAATGAGGTACTCTTGGATAGTTTTCTACGATTAGGTTCATGTTACTTGAAGGAGCTTTTGTTTCAGTATCTGGTGTTTGACCTTCTTCAAGTTCTTCATTTTCTTCTGTTGAATCAACTGGTATATTATTTACACCGTAAATATTTTGAGGTATTGTAAACGGTACAGCACGCAACCAAGGTGTGCGCTCTTGCATATATTTATAAGTTGTTAAACTTATATTTTGATTTAAAGGATTGGCATCACTCCTTCCTAACCCTTCTGTATCAGCGTTTAATCTGTTTACAATGTTCGGGTGTATTGAATCAAGAAATATACCTCTATAACCTGACATAGTTAGTATCCCTGTGGTGTGTTTGTATTACTAGGTATTCTTAAGATCATTCCATGCGGAACAAATAGTGTGCCTTTACCTATATTATTAGCCAAAGCTATAATATACCATAAATCTCGATTACCATAATATTGGTGAGCTAAAATGTCTAATCTATCAAACGTTGAAGCTTCAACAAATCTATCACTCTCTAGGTGAATAGGCTTTTTCATAACTAAAGAGCGTGTTACTCGCTTGCCATCTTTATTTTTATATATTTCTAAATTACCGTACCTCATATTAACCTCTACTGTATTCTACTTTGATCATATTTTGTATTAGTAAATATTAAAGGTCTATTTCCTGAACCTGGTATATCGTTGTGTAATACTTTAAAGCCAAGATTAATAGTAACAACGCGAGGAACTTTAAATGCTCCTTTTTCATTCTGTTCAGTTTCTAAACGCTTTTTACTTGCTCTACCTATTGTTAGATTAGCTAAATCTGTTACACCACCTCCGGAAGGTCGTAATGTTGCATTTTTACTAAAGCCTGTCTGTGGATAGTCAACATCTGGATCTAGTATCTCCCATGGGCACTCCTCATTCGGTGTTATTGTTACACCTGTGCATGCAGCTAATTCGTTTGATAAATAATTACCAACTGTTATGTTAACTAAATTACCACTATATCTTGCTCCTATAGATTGATAATCTTTTTTTGGTAGTACTAAATCAGCTATTTTATTAAGCTGTACATACATTGGTCTTAAACTATTATGAGACATAGCAGCTAATGTAAGATCGAAAGTAACCTCTCTTGCAAACCCACCATAACTCATTACAGCATCGGGTCTTCCTACATATTGCGTTTCATTCCAAGTCGGTGTAACTGTATCACTAAAGGCAGAAATAATACCTCTGACACATGTTCTATCATTATCAGTTGTAAAACTTACATTTACTAAATCTTCATATGTATGATTTTGAAAATTACCTTGAGCATCAAAAAATCCATATTGTTCTTCGTTAAAAATTCCAATACCATACTTTCTTTTTAAAGTTTTGTTAGAAGTTGCAAAAGGGTTTAAGGTAAATCTATCGCTATCCGCATACGAGCGAACACTTGGTGTATCACCACCAAAAATGCCTGAATTTCCTGCTATTTTAGCTGTCTCTATTGCTATTTGAGCAGCCTTACCTAATTTAGTTGTTTGAATAATAGGTGCAAATGCATTTACTGCAATTTTAGCAGCATGAGGATAACTAGATGCTCGAAATCTTTGCAATAATTCAATTCCACCTAATACAGCTATATGACGCTGATGGATTGATTTAACACCCTGACCTCCACCAGTACCTACATTGCCAATTCTATCAACACCATTCCATGAATCAGATTTCAATTGATCATAATATTCTCTTGCACTGTTAAATGCTCCTATACTGCTTATAATACCCATTATCCAACTCCCTCAGGAAGTTTTTCTAAATGAATTGCTTCGTTTAATTGATAACCATCAACTGATACGGTTTTAGATGTTTGTACTGCAGTTATTAATTGATCCATTTTTTTAATAAGAGGAGATAAATCGATATTAACCGCCTTACCACCTCCACTGCCACCATCACCACCTAGATTAGTACCTGCAATTATTGAATCTTTTTTATCAAGTTGTATAGAACCTTTTGGCCCTGTTACTACCATTCCTTGATTACCATCAGATAATGCTCCTTCTGGAATAACACCATCACCCATACTAGATATCTTTGATGTTTGCGTTGCTATTAAAGCACCTATTCCTGCTGCAGCTGCTAGACCTAATACAGCACCAACTACTGGTATAGCAGAGAAAGATGATATTACACCAACAACAGCTAATACAGTTTGTATTACAGCTAATGCTTGTTGTGCTGCCATTAATCCTTTTGAAATTCCCGTTTGTTCTACTAATTCAGCTGTTTGTGCAGCAAAAACATCTTTAACATTTGTAGCTCTATTACCTTGCCTATCCATTTCTGTAGCAATTTGTTTTTCTAAATCTAATTTTTCAATTGCTAATGCATTACCTGTATTCATGTCTACTAACGCTTTATCTGTTTTGTCAGATTCAACTTGAGTCATTTCAGCTTTTACAGTTGCTTGCTCCATCTCCATTAACTTACCACCTAACATTTCATCGAGAGCCTGTCTTTCTAAAATACCAAGTTCTGAAGTATCACCTATTTGATTCTTTATCTCTTCCATCGCTTCACCTTCTTTACCTGCTAACATTAAAGAAGTTGCTTTATCAAGATTTATATTTTTACCGGTAAGCATATTGAATTTCATTTGTTTTTCAATTCTACCTTCAACATCTAATAATCCTTTAGACATATCAACCATATCAGATAGTTCAAGACCCATCTTACGAGCTGCTACTGCTGCTTTTAACATATCTTTTGTAGACTTACCAAAGTAATTTTGGAAATCTTTACCACTACCAGCAACATCTTTCATTACATTATTGAAATTAACACCAGAAGCATCAGCTAGATTTTTAGCAAGTGCTATAGTATCTTCTACTATCTGTCCAGTCATACCATCTGTTAGTGCAAATTGTTTATATAACATTGCAGTATCAGCAGCAGATATTTTAAGCGCTTTACTTATTTTAGTTGCACTAGCAGCCATCTCTGCAGTTGCAATGGTAGAATCACCGATAGCATTTGTTAATTCACCTTGCAGTTCAACTATATCAGCTACCACCATAAGACCGTCACTAGCAGCTGCTAAATCAGCAAACTCTTTATTCATTTTCATTGCTTCTCTAACACCAACGTTTAGGTTTTGAGAGGTTGAATTTGTTAAGTTATTTTGATATTCAAAAGGTTCAGAAAGCATATTAACAGCTTCTGATAGTGCAGAGGTGATAGCAGTAGCATTTTGTAAAAACTTCCCTTTCTGCTGTACTTTATCGTTTATTTCGCTTTGTGTTTTACTATATTTATCTTGAGCTTTATTTAAATCTTCCTGTGCACCTTCAACTTCAGATAATAATTTTTTACGATTTGCTATTGATACACCTGCGTCTTTAGATAAAGCTATAAACTCTTTCTCTTGTGCAAGAGAACGTTCCATATTAGCAATTTGTTCACCGAGTGTTTTAAGATCAGCTTCTTTTTGTTTCTGTAATTTATTAGACAGACCGAGTCTTTCCATCAACGATTTGTTGATAGCTTTTTCAGCTCCTGATCCTGCATCATCTGCCATAATTTACTCGCTACTTATTTTTTAGGTTTTCTTCTAATAATTGTAAATTCTGAATTATTTGTTCACCGAGTGCTGATTTTTTAATCTGCTTAATTTTAGCTAATCTATCTTCAACAGCAGTAAGGTCACCCTGTAAATCACTTAATTTTTTCTTTATTTCTGGATCTCTCAGAACTTTTTTCCTAAATGCGGAATCCATTACTTTAGGACCGAAAAATCCAACTAAAGCATACTTCATTATTTTATCGAGACTTATTGCCTCATTAACTTTATTTTTAGCCATCTGATATCTCCATAGTTATTCTATATAATATAAATATCAAGTAAAACTATTTTTTGGTGTTTTTAAAGTTAGACATCTTAGGTATTTTAGGATGTTTAGGGGATTTTTTAGCAGCTGCTTCTACAGCATCATTATCTCTCTTAACATCAGCTACCATCATCTTAACATAAAATTTACGCACCGGTACTGGTAGTTCCCATATTTCAGTATGAGACAGTCCACCTCCTAGATGCTTCATGAGATAATAAATCTCTTTGTGCAGATTGGCCCTGTAATCAGAGCCTAGGCCAAAAAAAGTTAGTATTAATTGGTATAGCAATTTCTTGCTGAATACCTTTTTCAGGCCTGTCAATATACACGTTTAAGTTATAATCCGGTGTATTAACAGCCATATATGCACGTAAGTTTAAACTATCTTTAGCAAGTAGATGTGTATCAATAAATTCATCGATAGTATTTTTATCTTCATTACCATCTATAGCAACGATGGAATGTTTTAGTGTTGTAGTAATGCTGGTGTTTCTACCTGCTTTACGTAATTGATCTATTTCTTTGGCAAGAATCTGATCTTCTTTTGATGTCCTTAATTTAAACGTAACCTTTACTTTACTTACAGGGAGTTCAAAATCAAGTAGTCGTGAATTTTTATATAAGGAATAATCAACATCTTTCACTTGTAATTCATTTAAGTCAATAATGTGTTCAAAATCATTACCACTATCATCTTTAAATGTACATGAATAATCAGCACCATACCCTAACAATCTTGTTGCTAACATTAAAGCACTTTTATCTCCTGATAACATCTCATCAATATTTACAGGTTGACCTTTACCATTACCAACTAACAATGATTCGTATAATACATCTAAAGCTCTACCAGCTTTCAATAAATTATTATTAGTAAGAATATCCTCATCTTTAGCGGTCATATATTTTATTTCAACTGTACCTGATGATAGTGGATGATCTTTAGGATAACATAATCCTTTGGAAGGTATTGGAACAATTTCAGTAGGAAACTTCCTATCTGTTGGTGCTTCATGTTGTTGTTTAGCAATAATTTTTGCTTTAAGTTCTTGATCTGATAACTGTGTTTTAGCCATTTTATAACTCCTTAATTGTTTGTTCATATATAAATATCATGTAATAAAAAAAGTCCTGTATTTCTACAAGACTTTTTAAATTGTAAGTAGCGATGATTATTATTTTGCGTTTACTATCGTAATAGCTACCTTATTTCCATATCCTAAACTTGTGGTAGTTACTGATATTAATGGCTCATTAGTAGTATCTAAAGTAAGTATATGATCGTATGCTTCTTTAGTTATTGATCCTAAACTACTTGAATCTATAGATCCTGTAAGATCCCCATAAAATACTTTAACGTTAGTACTTGCTGCTGCATAGTTAGCCATATCTTATCTCCTAGAAGTTCCACTCTGCATAATCATACTTGAGTGTAATTGTTATTTCTAATGGTTGATCATTAGCCCAATCATATTCACCCATCTCTGTAGACATTATAATTGCACCTTTAAGTTTCCAATTTTCACAAATATTACCTGTTGGATCTAAACCATCTACAGTAATATCTTGCTTATAATCAACTGGATATCCAGCAATACCTGTTTGTGATTGGTATCCTAGTCTTACCCAATCCATTACTTGTGTTGCTCCTGAAGGTATAATTGGATCATATAATGTCATTGATACATCATTCCAATCCATCTTACCTTGTAATTTTCTCTTCGTATTAATATGATCTAATACTATCTCACCAAATGTTACACTAGGTCTTGTAACTTTCTTAACTAGAAAAGATGAAATGTTATTCATACTTAAGATAAATCTATTAGACACTTTAGGTGTAAATACTTGGTCCGGTGACGCTAGGAACGATTCCGGGCTATATGGGTTAAATTCTGGCATTATTAGCTCTCCTCTTTATTATAAATATCATTAGTCTGTAAAAGTAGCACCTGTTGGCATAATATTAAAGTCAACTACTATAAATTCTGCAGCTTTAGCAGGTTGTATAAATATGTCACCTTTCATGATATTTCTGTCAATAACATCCGGTGTGTTATTTGTAGCGTCCATCACAACTCTAAATGCATAAAGACCTTGATTAGCTTGTACTTCTTCCATATAAGGTACAACTGTACTCAAGAATCTATTTCTAGTTGCATTTGTGTTATTTTCAAATACTAAATATTTAGATGTTGATGCAATAAATTTCTTTAAGTTTATTAATAATCTTCGTACATTAATCCTGTCTAATGCTGAAGCTCTTTTTTGCAATGTTTTCTGTCCAAATGCAACAACACCAACTCCTGGAAATGTTGCTATAGGATTAATTCTTGATTCATATAAGGTATCTCTGTTTGCATGTGTTAAGCCTCTTTCAGCTTTATTACAAACAATTCCACCTCTGTTTAAACCTGCTGGTGCGAACCATTCAGCTCCAATACCTGGTTGATCATTATAAGACATTACACCTGGCATAACAACTGATGGTGGTACCCATACATTCTTACCTAATTGAAGATCTGTAACTTGAACCCATGGCCAATACATTGCTGCATAGCTAGAATTGTAATCACCTGCTTCATCAGTAACAGTTGCTAAAGCTGTAGTTCCGTGTGGTACAGGATCAACAATTGCAAAACAATCACCTCTTGCTTCACAAACTGATATAGCTTTATTAACTACCGCTGCATGATCTTTTTGATTTGCACCAGGTACAACTATCATATTAATATCATACTGGTCCTGATTTTGTAATAATTGAAGTGAGTCA
>MDTC01213832.1_pt1 | contig 10129 bp, 12 predicted proteins | sample 811181 | NCBI WGS metagenome assembly MDTC01 (sample SAMN05326644, study PRJNA326480) | marine metagenome | isolation source: seawater | place: Pacific Ocean: North | collected 2011
TCCTAGGAAGATCGAAATAGGGTCTGCTGGGGCATCAAAGAAGAAGGAATTTATCCAAGATTAATTCCGGCGAGCAGCGACACTCAGTAGATATAAATGAAATATTTACTGGAGAACAACATGAAACATCTAGTTCATTTTATGGACAAGTATGAAGACGTTGCCGAGACCTTAAAAACCGTATTTATGTTAACTATAATCACTGGAGGAATCTTAGGATTGGCTCCTCTGCTTATTTTTTTACATACAATAAACGGCCCATTTTAAGGCCTCATTGACATAATCATGCGGGGGTAAGAAATTACCCCCAACCTTTTATGTACATAAAAGTGTCAACAAACTACATTTTTTGGTACATAAAAGTGCAGAAAACACTTTACTTTTGCCTCATAATGTGATATAATATACATATATTAAAAAGGTGACTAATTCGTTATGAAATTCTATACAAATGTGACTCGGTACGGCAACATGTTGCTCTATCGTGGCTATGAAAACGGCCAAAAGATTCAGAAAAAAATCAAGTTTCAGCCCACGTTATTTGTAAACACCCCTAAACCCACCCCATGGAAATCCTTATCAGGCATACCAGTTGCTCCTATCAAGATGGATTCTATGCGAGATTCCAAAGATTGGATAGCCGCCAATAAAAATACAGCAGGTAGGTTGATATTTGGCAATGACCGATACATACCAGCATTCATTGCCGACGAATTCCCAGGCACAATCGACTTTAACCGTAACGAAATCAATGTAACAACATTCGATATCGAGGTGGCCTCTGACGAGGGTTTCCCAGAACCAGAAGGTGCCCATTATCCCGTTATCTCAATTGCACTTAAAAATAATATTGATAATACATATTATGTTTGGGGACTGAATGACTATGATGCCAGTGCCTCTATTATGCAACATAATCGGGTGGTATACAAAAAATGCGCCAATGAGGCAGAATTACTTTCCGACTTTATATTACACTGGTCTTTACCTAGTAACTGCCCAGACATTATCACTGGTTGGAATATCAGATTCTTTGATGTTCCTTATCTAGTAAACAGAACACTTAAAATTCTTGGCGATGATGTTGTCAAGAAACTATCGCCCTGGGGATTGGTTGACAGATATGATGTCAAGGTGATGAACCGATCCCAGGCAACTTATGACCTCAAGGGTATATCCACAATCGACTACCTAGAATTATTCCAAAAGTTTGGTTATTCTTATGGTAACCAAGAATCATATCGCTTGGATAATATTGCCAATGTAGTCCTCGGCGAGAAAAAATTATCATATGAAGAACATGGCTCACTCCATACACTATACAAGTTTGACCATCAAAAATTTATTGACTATAATATCAAAGACGTAGAATTGGTTGACCGACTTGAAGATAAGATGGGTCTAATCACACTATGTCTAACCATGGCATATCAAGGTGGTGTAAACTATGGCGATACATTCGGAGTTACTGCGATATGGGAATCAATTATATATCGACACTTACTATCACAAAAGATTGCTATACCTTTCTTTGATCAGAAAACTAAGACCAACTATCCTGGTGGTTACGTAAAAGATCCTATGGTTGGTCAACATGAAAACGTAGTATCTTTCGACCTGAATTCACTATACCCTTCACTTATTATGCAGTATAATATGTCGACAGAAACCATTGCAGATGGTGAAGTATTAAATATTGATATTGACAAGATACTTGATGGATATACTTTCCAGAATCCTGGAAAGGCAGTAGGTGGCAATGGCCAGTTATTTAATACAGATAAGAAAGGATTTATGCCAACTCTCGTTGATGGCATGTATAGTGAACGTGTGCAGATCAAGAAAGAAATGCTTAAGGCTCAACGAGAATTACAAAAGGTAGATAAAAATGACAAACAAGAATTATACAATATCGAGAGAAGAATCAACATTGCCGAGAACAGGCAGATGGCCATTAAAATTCTTCTTAACTCTCTTTATGGCGCTATGGGTAACAAATGGTTCCGATTCTTCGACCAACGAATTGCCGAGGCTATTACTCTATCCGGACAGCTTACTATACGATGGGCCGAACTCGCGCTCAATAAATATATCAACACAATATTGTCTACCAAAGATAAGGACTATGTCATTGCAATCGACACCGACAGTCTGTATGTTAGCCTAGATAAACTTGTAGAAACAGTAAACCCTGTCAATAGAATCGACTTTCTGGATAAAGTTGCAAGAGAAAAATTAGAACCTGAACTTGCCAAGGCCTATGATAAACTATATCAGATGATGGGCGGTATTGAGAACCGTATGGTTATGAAACGTGAGGTTATTGCCGACCGTGCAATATGGACTGCCAAGAAACGATATATACTAAATGTGTATGACAATGAGGGAGTTCGTTACACTGAACCCAAACTAAAGATTATGGGTATTGAGGCAATCAAGTCTTCAACCCCGGCACCTTGCCGAGAGGCGTTAAAAGAAATATTTAAAGTTATCATGACTGGTGATGAAACTAAAACTCAATTGGCTATTAAACAATTTAAAAACTACTTCACCTCATTATCAGCTGACCAGATTGCTTTTCCTCGTGGAGTTTCCAATGTAACTCAATATCGTGACTCTGCTACTATATACAAAAAAGGCACACCAATACATGTTCGTGCAGCCTTATTACATAATAATTTACTGGATCATTTTAGTCTTAATAAGAAATATGAATCAATTAAAAATGGCGAGAAGATCAAGTTTGTATATCTTAAAACTCCAAATTCTATAAAAGAAAATGTTATTGGCTTTACACAATACTTGCCAGAAGAATTTAAATTACAAAAATATCTGGACCACGAATTACAATTTCAGAAAACATTCTTGGATCCTATTGAACCAATCCTCAAGGCCATTGGCTGGTCCGCAGAACAACAATCATCCCTAGAGGACTTTTTTGGATAATGGGTTGACAAATAAGACTAAATATGATATAATATACAAAATGGAGAAAAATATGCAATTAGTAAGATTATCATCAGGTGAGGAAATCATCGGTGACATAACATATGATGGTGATGAGGCCATTACAATTAAAGATGGGTTTTCCCTTATTCCAGCAGGAGAAGGTAAACTCGGATTCATGCCGTTCATGGCCTATACAAAGGCTAAAGAGGGGATAACTATTAATCAAGACTTCGTGGTATTCATTGTTGAACCAATGGATGATTTACAAAACCAAGTCAGGAGCATGCGATCAGGTATTGTAACTCCACCAGCTCAAGGTATTATAACATAATGCATTCCAAATATCCTATATACATTATTTCTAAGGGTCGTGCAGACTCTAGGTTAACCGTAAAGTCATTAGATGATATGGGTGCAATGTATAGGGTTGTGATAGAAGAATCAGAATATGATGCATATGCTGCGGTTATACATCCAAGTAAACTTCTTGTTTTACCTGAAGGATTTAGAGATAACCCTAAGTGGGCAAGACGATGTAAAGATACAGGATTACTAGGTGGTTCTATACCAGTACGTAATTGGGTATGGGAACATTCTATTAACGAGGGCCATAAACGCCATTGGATTCTTGATGATAACATACACAATTTCTATAGGTTACACAATAACAGAAAAACAAAAATGACAACTCCTACATGCTTTAGAGTATGTGAAGATTTTACAGATAGATATACTGACGTCAAAATGTCTGGTATGAACTATGCTTTTTTCTGTCCAGCATCTACCAAGAGGCCTCCTTATTATCACAACACGAGAGTTTATTCATGTATCCTTCTCGCAAACGATGTGTATGGCGAGCTTTACTGGCGCGGTAAGTACAACGAGGACACAGACCTATCACTACGTGTAATGAAAGGTGGTTATCATACGTTCTTATTTAATCAGATGCTATGTGGTAAAGTGGCCACATTAACCATGAAAGGTGGTAATACAAAAGAAGTTTATAATGTTGATAACCCAGGTAACACTGACACTAGAGGTGGTGAAAATTTTGATCACAGACGTGAGTTTGCAGAGTCATTACATGCCCAACATCCAGAAGAAGTGAAGATTACACAAAAGTGGGGCAGATGGCATCACCACATTGATTACACTCAATTTCAACATATAAAGCCTACAAAGAAACCAGGGCTAGATATACCTAAAGGTAATAACGAATATGGTATGAAATTGGTAAGACTAAATAATACAGATATACTAGATGAACAGGAGGAATTAAATGTCGAATAGTAGAGATAAAAATAAATCCGTTAATTACGAACCTCAGAGTTTGTTCGTACTTGATGGTAGTGAAGAGGAAACCACACCCTATGATTGGGATGGCATGCCAGAATTTAACCAACCACAAGATGAAGCTTATAAACTCATTAAGATCCGATTTAGAAATGAGGCTGACTATAGAGAGTTTGCTGAACTAATCGGCCAGAGAAATATGACCCATAAAACTAAAAGTATATGGTATCCAGTTTTGGATAAAAAGGCTAATAGTCTTATGAGATATATTGGTGAAGACCAAGAGGCTGATCTGGATATTGATAATTCATTTGAAATAAGCACTAATTAATGCGAGTTTACATTTTACCATACGGCAATAAAGCCTATTTTAGTTATACCAAGAGAGTATCAGGAGTAGATACTGCTCAACTAATGCAATATAATATGTTAAAAGAATTAGGTCATGACGTAAGAATGTGGGCTGGTTTTACTGATTTACATAACTATATTGATGAGGTTGATTATTATAAAGAAGATGTGCCCGAAGGTTTAACCGTAAAGGAATATGAAAAAACAAAGAGACAGCACATAGAAGAATCTATGTTTAAATCCTTACTGGCATTTAAGCCAGATGTTATTTTATCTAATTGGATTTTTAATAACAAATTATATCAGAAACTAATGAATTTTGATATTCCAATAATCTATAATTCACACTCTATCCCAGGATTCTGGTCTGACTTAATGAGTGCTAATATGGTATCTGAATTTGTACAAAGAGGCCATTATTTATTATGTGTATCTGATTATCATGCATCCAGAACCGTGGACTATTATAACCAAAGACGATCCGCTTGGACATTTGATGAAACTCCTGTTCCTGATAATTTTTTATTTTCATCAGCTGTAGAACCTTTTAATGCTCAACCATCCGATGGTATTGTAAGGCATGTATCCGCAGCATCGCAAGAAAAAAGCACATTTGGTATACACAAACTACTTGACGGATCAGATATCGTAAGTGAGGTTTATACAACATTAAACTATGTTTCTGATTACAGTAAGAATGAGGAATATGTTAATAAGAATCTGGCATTATATAATGAATATCCAAGGATAAACAAATTCGATGTAGACCATTCAGAAATTATGGACAATATTGCCAAGTCAGTATGCACATTTGTAGGTTTACATCCAGTCGACTCTTTTACAATTACATCGCTAGAGTCTCTATCAAGAGGCGTCCCTATTATTGTAAAGGGATTCAAAGGCCGTCACCCAGCACAAGAAATGTTAAGTGATGACATGAGTCGATTTGTATACGTATATGATAAAAAAGAAGATGTAATTGCCAAAGTCAAAGAATGGTCAAATCTATCCCTAGAGACAAGACAGGCCATTGCTGATTCATGTTATAGTAAATGTTCAGAACTTGCATATCAAGGCCGACTCAATGAAGTATTGGATTCGACAATAACTAAATATAAAAATAATGCAGAAACCACTTTACATTTAGACCAATTTATGATATAATATACCATATGATTAAGGGAACTTTATTTAAATCACTTTATGACGTGGCCACTGATGAGGCCATTGACTTTGGATGTTTCCGTGATTTTGAAAATGTATTATACAAACTAGCTGATGTGCCCAGAAAGGATAAAACATCAGCATATCTTATGTCACCAGCATCATATATAGGTGGCACTACAAGAAAGAATGATAATGTTACCTCATGGGGCAGCTGGTGTGCTGTAGACGTAGATGATTATACCGGCGATATTAATGATTATACAGTCAGTGATAACTATTATGTTTGCTATTCTACTGCATCATCCACTAAAGAAACCCCTAAATTCAGATTGGTATTTCCATTAACCCGTCCTGTAGAACGAGAAGAGATTAAACATTTCTGGTTTGCACTTAACACAGAATTGGGTGAGGTTGGTGATATACAGACTAAAGATTTATCACGTATGTATTATATTCCAGGCAAATATGCAAATGCATTTAATTTTATTTACACTAAAGAAGGTGATTATATAGACCCACAAGCTCTAATGGATAAACATCCATATATTGAAAAAGGTGGCAATACCTTCTTTGATAAATTACCTAAATCTATGCAAGAAGCATTAATTAATCATACAAAGAATTCACTTACCAATACGGATATTAAATGGACATCATATAGAGATTGTCCATTCTTTCCTAGGAGCCTAGAAACAGAATATAAAACTATATCTGGTAGTGGCTGGTATTATAAAATGTATCAGATCATGGTTGCATTGGCTGGTAATGCTATTAAGTCTAAATATCCTATAACGGCAAAAGAAATCGCATGGTTATGTAGAGAACTAGATATGGATACAGGTAACTGGTATGACAAGAGACCTCTTGATAAAGAGGCCGAACGGGCCCTTGAATACGTAATGAAAAATCAATTATGAAAAAACTTTGGACAATTTGGAAATTTGCAATCGGCAGTTTTTCTGATGAACAGACAGAAGAATATGATGATGTTGTTGCAATTGCACGTACGTTTATAGTAGGTATTAATGTTGTATGTGCTTTCTTTATCATGGCAAATATTATAATCGGATGGATTAAATGAAGAAAATAACAGTAGTAGGTTCAGGATATGTCGGTATGGCCAATGCAGTAATGCTAGCCAAACATAATGATGTGACAGTATTGGATATTGATTCTATTAGAGTTGATCAAATTAATAATAAAGAATCTACAATACAAGATAGAGAAATAACAAATTATCTGGAAACAGAAACCTTATCATTAAGGGCTACTCTGGATAAACAAGAGGCTTACGAGAATGCTGAATGGGTTATTATATGTACGCCTACAGATTATGACCCAGCTAAAAATTATTTTAATACTGACTCAATACAAACTGTAATACGAGATGCTAAAGAATTTGGCCGACCTAAGATAGTAATTAAATCTACTATTCCTGTAGGGTTTATAAGAAAAATGCGTGCCAAATTTGGAGATTATAATATTATGTTTTCTCCGGAATTCTTACGAGAAGGTACTGCATTACGAGACTGTTTAAGACCAGAAAGAATTGTTATAGGTGATAAAACAGAAAACGGCAAAGAATTTGCTGATATAATCAATAAAGCAATTATTCAGGAATACCCACGGTGCCCTAATTTATATGTAGGGCTCGAAGAGGCTGAGTCAATTAAATTATTTGCAAATACCTATCTTGCAATGAGAGTGGCATTTTTTAATGAGTTGGATATGTATGCTGAGGCCACTAATATAAATGCTCAAGATATTATACAAGGTGTGACAACAGATTCCAGAATAGGTAAAGGATATTCCAATCCATCTTTCGGGTATGGTGGTTATTGTTTTCCAAAAGACACAAAACAATTATTGGCCAACTTCCGTAAACATAGAATTCCTAATAAAATTATTCAGAATATTGTATACGCAAACGACAATAGAAAGGATTGGATTACAAATAAAATATTGCAATGCGACGGCGTTTCAGTCGTTGGCATATACAGATTAATTATGAAAAAGGGTTCCGATAATTTTAGAAGTTCAGCAATACAAGGAATTATTGAACGACTCACAAATGCCCGAGTAAAGGTAATTATATATGAGCCTAGTCTAATGTCATATAAAGATGAATTTATGGGATGTGTAGTAGAAAGAGATTTAAATAAATTTAAAAAATTATCAGACCTTATTGTAACAAATAGGCTCGATACCAAACTGGCAGATGTGCTAGAAAAAACTTATACAAGGGATATATTCAATGACAATTAATGAATTAATTGAAAAAACAGAACAATGGCACTATGATAGAAACCTTATCAATGGTGCAACAGATAAAGATCAAGTATTGAAACTCATACAAGAGGTTGGTGAACTTTCCGACAATGTATGTAAGGGACAAGATATTAGAGATGATATAGGAGATATAGTGGTAGTGTTAATTAATATCATGGCACGTAATAGCTTGACGCTAGAAGAGTGTTTAGAAGTGGCCTATATGGATATTAAAGACAGAAAAGGTAAGATGATAGATGGAATCTTTGTTAAAGAGGGTTGACAAATCGTCCGAAATGTTATATAATATAACCAATATAACAGAAGGATTAAATATGTATAAAATATTAGTCACAGGTGGCGCTGGATTTATAGGTTCTAACCTAGCTAAAGCACTATCTGATCAAGGTAATTATGTTGTCTCACTTGACAATTACCTTTCCGGATCCAAAGCAAACCATCACGATGATGTACATTATATTAAAGGTAGTACAAGCGATCTTTGGAGTATTTTTGGGTATCAACCAAATCAGTTCGACTATATATTTCACCTAGGCGAATACGCAAGAGTAGAGCAATCATTTGGCGATTATGATATTGTAATGGATTATAATTATCATTCATTCCCAGTTGTATTGGACTTTGCAAAACATTCAAATGCTAAATTAATTTACTCTGGTTCATCTACAAAATTCTCGGTTGGAGAAGAAGGAAAGATGATGAGTCCATATGCATATACAAAGGCTCAAAATACTGAGTTACTTAAAGCATATGCTGAATGGAATGACCTTGAATATACCATAGTATATTTCTATAATGTATATGGTGATAATGAAATTAATGATGGTGATTTTGCTACAGTGATTGGTAAATTTTTAAAGATGGTAAAGGGTGGTGCAACTAGACTTCCTATTACATCACCAGGCACACAGAAAAGAAACTTTACGCACATTAATGATATTGTATCTGGTCTTATAATGGCAGGATTTAGAGGGGAAGGTGATGGATGGGGCATTGGGTGTGATACTCAATACGAAATAAAAGACCTACCTAAACTGATGGGAGTAGGTGCATTAATGACACCAGAGAAACCTGGTAATAGAATGGCTGGAGAACTTAAAACAAGTAAATTAAAAGCTTTGGGTTGGGAGTGTACGCATTCCCTTGAAGATTATATTATGGAGAAATTAAATGAAAAATAAAATATTAATATTAGTAGTAGCAACTATCGCCTTACTAATGGTTACTACACAAGAAATTGAGGCGTCAGACCCTAATGGTGAAGTATTTTGTATGGCTAAAAATATATACTTTGAAGCTGGTAATCAACCTCTTGCAGGTAAAATTGCTGTAGCACAAGTGGTATTAAATAGAACTGCACATCGTTCATATCCTGAAGATGTATGTAGCGTCATTTATCAGTCGAAGTGGAGAGAAAATTGGAAAGGGCATATGGTACCGGTATTATATAAATGTCAATTCAGTTGGTTCTGTGACGGGAAGTCAGATATACCTGAAGATAGTGCCACATGGGAACTTTCATTAAGAGTTGCCACAAGAGTATTACAAGGTGATTGGTATGATATTACCGAAGGATCTACACATTATCATTCTGATAGAGTATATCCATATTGGGCTGATTCTTTAAATGAAACAGTTCAAATCACGAATCATATTTTTTATAAATAAAAGTATGGCATATAGCAAAAAAGTAGTAGACAGATTCGAGGATGTTTTAAATAATCCAGCAAAGCATGGTGTCGGAAGATTCGACCCTAAAGACCCTAACGTAGTAACAGGTCTATCAGGTGCACCAGCATGTGGAGATGTAATGAAACTAGACTTGAAGTTGGATCCGGATACCGAAGAAATTTTAGATGTTAAATTTAAAACATACGGTTGTGGTTCAGCAATTGCATCTTCTACTATGTTTGTTGAAATGTTAAAGGGTAAAACAATTGAAGAAGCAAAACTTGTGAAAGATAAAGATATTGCCGATGCACTTGAATTACCACCAATTAAAATACATTGCTCAGTTCTTGCAGAAGATTCTATTAGACAAGCTATTAGAGATTGGGAAGAAAAGAAAGCACATAGGAAA
>MDTC01124500.1_pt1 | contig 10128 bp, 17 predicted proteins | sample 811181 | NCBI WGS metagenome assembly MDTC01 (sample SAMN05326644, study PRJNA326480) | marine metagenome | isolation source: seawater | place: Pacific Ocean: North | collected 2011
ACAGGTGCTCTTGTGGGGAACGCAGTGTCAGGGACTGCCGGACTGGTTGTTGGGGGACTGACGACTGCGGCTGTGGCGGACGTTGCGACGGAGGTGATGATTGGGTCAACATCAAGTTCAGATATGAATAGCTGCGCTCCTGATAACTTCTGGAGTTTACTTGGCTCACTTGTGGAGATGGGCGGATGGTTACTAATCTTAATCTTTGTAGCACCGATGGTACTGGGGTGGATACTCCCCGGCCCACTGGAGCGAAAGAAAAAGCAAAAGAACTTATTCTTATAGAATGGGTTGATATAATATCGGATGATGGATGGGTAGTAGCTGAGGATTGCCACTTACCAACTTTTTACACAGTCGGCTGGCTGGAGTACCAAGATGAAAAAGTATTGAAGATTTGCAACACACTAGACTTTGATGATGCCCTTGAAGAACACAAGAAGAAAGAAAAGCCTATAGGGTACTCAGTTACCTGCTTCCCCGCAGGGTGCGTAACAAGTATAAAGCGCCTCTAGGACTTAGTTAGAATACTCCTCTGAGTCACAGCCCTTATCCCATTGTAATACCCCTCCCCGTCTAACCCTTCCAACATAATGACTCCTCTCCACCACTGGTACTCAGTATCCTGACACCAAGATTCAGTGTAGTCAGGGTGAGAGTAGCATCCTACAGATAGACCAAATATCTTCTGACCATCTGGTCTAGTCTGTTCTGCATGGTTGTATAAATGTGAGTGTCCTTGCACAGCAGAGCAGTGTAGTTTTGTAACCATTGCGTGTCCAATATGCGTGGAACTTATCGCCCTACCTGATATTCCAGCAGTGAAGTAATGGCTAAATGCTATACCTTTTATTGTGATGGATTTCTTGAAGGGGGTCACCTTCCACCCGTGTGCCTCGTACTCAAGGTCAAATAACCCTATCGCGTCCTCCAGTTCTGGCTGGGCGTTTACTACCCTCGTTATCCTATCCTCATGGTTGCCTACACACATATGTAGAACTGGATTATAGCCTCTGGCCTTATAGATAGGGGTTAGTAGTTTATCTTGGGCATCCAGCGCAGCGCTAATATCCTTACTGTACCTCTTACCTTCAAATCCCTTCGTTCCTCTGTCGTAAGAAGACAGGCTTGGCATATCTGCCATGTCTCCAATGCATACAATAACGGCTGGTTTCTCCTTGGCTATGTACTTACCAAGAGCAGTAAACCTCTTGTTATCGTAGTCAGGATGAGCGTGAGGATCACCTATGATGAGTAGGTTCATAAAAGGATTACTAAGCCTAACATAATCACAATGATTACTATCCTCATTCCCCATCCCTCGCTTTTACCATATCTCTCCTAAAGGCTATTAGCCATTCAATTATTATATCTACATCGTAGATGTCTAGGCTTCTATTCGGCACATCCATATGCAAATGAGTGTCCCCATCGTTATAAGTAATACCGAACGGGCAGTCATCTACCGACTTGACGGTTACGAGCGTATGGCTCACTTACCCTTCCTATTCTCTAGGGTTCTAAGCCTACTGTACCCCTCTAAGAACCCCAAGAAGGCTATGAAGTTATCCATTATCTCCACAGATGAGCCAGCTTCAAACTCCCCTGTCTTTTTATCGAACCTCAAGACATACGCCTTGTCTACTTCCTTCCCCCTCATGTCCTCTATAGCTTTAGCGTAAGCAGCACACTGAAGGTAATAGGCTGAGTAGATCGCACCAGAAGTCTTGAAATCAATTACGCAGTAATCATCGTTTACTATGGCTGTAGCATCTACAGTGCCAGCGTACTTGTTCCCTCTGTGATATACCTTCTCTTCCACAGTGAGCCACTCTACGACATTATCTCTGACCCACCCCCTGAAGGCGTTGACTGCGTTCAAGGATTCAGTTCTGGTTGGATCGAGAGGGGCTTCTCCCTTTCCCAACTTCCACAGGATCGCTTCCTCGCACCACTTATGAACTTCCATGCCTATGTTGAGGGCAGAGCCGGAGGATTTCCTGTACGCCCCTCGTATCCCCTTAGCCATGTCCTCTGAGGATATTTCAGCCTGACTGAAGAGTCCATAATGTTCTAGGAACCACTTGGCTCCTTCATTAGCTGCCCACGGTATTAAAGCGGGTTTAGCTATGGAGTCTAGGATCGTAGTAACTGAGGGAGCATACTCCCCATTAACGGAATAGTAGTGCTTCTTCTCGTTGAATTCCAGTTCTACATCTTGTCCATCGTGATACTCTAAAAGCATCAGTCCATCTCGAATGGGTCTGAACCCGATGCCTTTTGTGCCTGTGGGAATCGTTTAGCGGAGTCTTGTGGCGGTCTGAACGAGACACCAAGGTAGAGATTGCCGTTCTTGTCCTTGTTCTTCCACGCTGAAGCCTTCCACTCCTTCCCGTCTACCAAGGCATCGCCAGTAAAGTCTGGCTGGTCACTGTTCTTCTTAAACTTATTAGTAAACAAATTAAGTGAATTGTCCTTCTGTTCATACGGCATTTTGCGTTCCTCTTGTCGCTGTTGAATTAACTCTTCATTATGGTTAAGGGCTTGCATTGCATCGTTGTAGTCCTGTAACCACGATTCATCTAATTGTATCTCATCCACGGAGATTATACAACCCCTGCTCTGTTGTTTGCTTGGATCGTTCTCCACACTTCTATCCTCGCTTCTGCTATGGTGAACATATGTTTAAGTTCTGCTTCTTGCTCAACTGCTGCTCTTAAACCCTGTAACACTTCTTCATAGTCTTCATGGGCAAATGCCCACGACTCCTTGGAAGAGACGGTTCCCGGCGGGGCTTCCTGTATAAGCATAGACAGCTTAACCTTTTTGAAGTCCTCAAGATACTTCCGGTCTGAAATAGCCTTTGACAGAGTGCCTACGTTCTCTGCCATCCAGTGTAGCGCACGTTCTACCGATTGCTCATCAATCATCATTCTCTCCACTAGGGCCATCTTTTGTGAACTGTACTCGTTCATCCCAAATAGTAATTAGTTCAGTGAATACCTCATGTAATCTGCGAACTTCCTTTTGATTTACGCCAATCATTGATCCACCACCTGTTACACAAATGAGTGGTTTGTCTGATGTCTTATCTGAAACCCAGAGATACCACTTCTTCTCTGATTGCTCATCACTCAATGCCCGTATACTCCATCGCCTAAGTAAACCCCCTGTTCCGTATCATACCCCGGAAGGTCTGAGTACCAAGGTTCATCATCATGGACATATGGGGGAACATTCTCTCTTAACCAATCTATGCAGTCTTGTTTTCTTTTAGACATAAAATACAATTCTCCATAGCATAGCACCAGCCAACCATATTTTTTAACACTCCATTTTTCTCTGGCTCCGAATCCGTGGCAACCCGGCCTTACATCTGCTTCTACTGTCCATGAATTGTCATCTTCATCTTGTCTATGGAATCTCTTAAAGCCACCAAGGCCACATAAAGCCCTGTGTAGATCACACTTTGCTAAGAACTCGTAATACTCTCCTCTATCGGTTCCAGAATCATCACTTCGTGGCATCGTTACCCGATTGATATTCCGTATCGTAATGTCAATCCCCTCTGGGGAGGCATCTATAGGCGTTGGCTTCGGTTCGTCATTACTATACCATTTTCTGTCCTTAAAATATTCTGAAAGTTTTTTCATGTCTCATATACTCCGGTTAATCATCTAAGTCTTCTCCAAATAGTCTTCTTGGCTCTTTGTAGTCTAGTATACCAACTCTAAAGGCAGAGTCAAGTGTTTTTAGTACCATGATTGGCTGGTATTCTATAAGCCACCTGTCTGCATTATGCACTTTATCATGGCATGAGAAACATAGTGGCATAGCTAACCAATCAGATGCCTTCATACCCATACCTCCTGTTAATTCTTGGCATATATGTTTCATATGATGAGGTACTATCGTTTCGTCATGGATGCTACATCCGGCACAAGGTAGCGTAGCTACCCAGTCAGTGTACTTCTTATTAGCCCATCGTTTGTGTTTGGGAATTGGTCGGGACGGTACGTCTGGCCCTCTTAACTCATTAGGGTAACTCACAAGCATCTCCTGTACAGGCTAGTTCCTGACTGCCTGTAGTGTTATCAGCACTCTCCTTGATCGAGTGCCAGTCTATGTCTTTCAGCTTCGGATAGTTCTTGTACTCTTCCTTGGTTATTTCTTCATAGGGAGCCTGTTGATACACATGACCATCATCCGATTTAGGCAGGAAGCTAACGCCACTGAGTATATCAAAGTTATCATAGCACCAAGCACCAACCTTCAGCCACTCATCCTCTGCCACATAGATCGTCACAGACGGCTTGTGTTCACACCAATGAATAGCAAATTTTTTCCACGTTTCAAGGTGGGAGATAGCGTCTACGTCATCTTTTATGACAGACTTGGCCGGAGCCTTCATTGGAAAGGAAAACACCCATGCCTCTGAGTTGTAGGGGTCTTCACAGTAAGGAACTTCTGCGTTGAACAGAGCCTCGTTAAGGGGGTCTTTCTTATCCTGCCTTACCCTGCGAATATAGTATTTCGCAAAGGCTGGATGCAGACCCGATGATGCCACACCTGTGAGTTGAGACACAGTGCCTGACGGTTTGATACAGGTCACAGCCACGGATTGTGGTATCCCCAATTTCTTTGCCCATTCTTTATTGGTAGCCACAGCTACATCCCTTAGACTCTCTAATTGTTTTGGTGTAGCGTTGAGAATGGCAGGGCAATCATACACTCCTGTAAAGCTGACACCAAGCAGTCTTTCTTCCTCTGCGTTCTTCTTCCACACAGGACGCACATACCTGAAATTGGTTAGGGTGGACTGGTAGGTTCCCAGAATAGTAGCCAAGGCTACCTTGTCAGCCACGGAAGCTAGACTATCGTTTGGCCTCAGTATGCACTCAGAGAGATTACAAAGACCAGAAGGGCGAAGTACCACCTCGCTGCAAGGATTTACTCCGAACTCATAGGTATTATCGCGCCTCTCTGGAGCCATGTCTTGAGCAGCCTTACGGTTGAATATCCCCCGCTCTCCGCTTCTGGATTCATACAAGGCAATCCATTCACGCATGAAGATGCCCATATCGGGTCGTTCGGTATAACACACAGAGTTGTTAGCCAAGGCTCTCTGGCCCTCCTCTAACCACCACTGCCCCATCTTAGCCCTCTGCATACGCTCATCAGTGAGGTTGCTCAGGCTCAACTCAGCGGCTCTCCTGACTCCACCTACTACCACAGCCTCTCCATTGAAGCACAGCAGGTCATGGCACTCTATGCTGTTCAACCTGCGTCCGGCAGCATTTCGGAATATTCTAATATAGTGATTGAATAATCTTTCAAGAGGATCAGGCCCACTGGCCCTTCCCCCGAAAATTTTGAGCCTAGACCCAGCGGGTCTTATACGACTGAAGTCTAGTTGAGGCACAGCACCAGAGTATAGCAAGCTGACCAACTCCCTCAAGGCAGAAGCCCATCCAATCTTAGAATCTCTTACCTTGATAACACTGTCGGTGTCGTGGAACTCATTAGCAACCTCTGGTAGCTTCCCAATGTACTGACGCTCGACAGAAAACCCAACCCCAGTACCACAGAGCAGGACATATAGGTTCTCGTCAAACGCCCTTACATGATCCGCAGTGAGGTAACTACAGTTGTAGCCAGCCATGTGATCCCGTTCTAAAGCTGGCCCTGCTGTCATAAAACATCTCATTGATGGAACTACGTCACGCGCAAGCACAGCGGTTCGGAGAGAGGCAGGTATACCTATATCAGGGGCTACCCCCTGCATAAACTCAAAGTAGCGGTCTACCGTCTCTCCCCAAGCCTCTCGACGGTTTTTATCGTAGAGATACCTAGCATATCTGGACTTATGTATAAAAGATTCGTAAGGATTCATTCGCCAGAACAATGGGGGCAAGTAGTGGGGTTTTCAAAGATACGGATACCATAATCTATAGCCAGTCTTAAATCATCTTTTACACCCTCTAAGTCATCCTCACCCCCTTGCTCCCTGATAGCGTGTAGAGTGTCTTCGGCTATGTTCTGCAATAGCATTCTGAGCCGTATAAAGTTATCGGCTTCCTTCATTACCCTTGGAGAGTTATTTACAGCCCAGTCCCAATCCTCTTGGTCTTCCACAGAGATGTCCTTGCTTTCTATGGGGCGATTAAATTCTTCCATGCTGATTACTTCTGCCGACATAATAGTCTCCTGTAGTAAATGCCCCGTTATCCTAGGTCACCCACGGGGCCACAGGTGTCACCACAGGCATTAGTCCGTACCCCCGTAGTTCGTTGGAAGGGCTTCATCGCTGTCAACAGCGTGGACTAGAAGCATGATTAAATCGTCAAAGTCCAGTAATGCATAGATACGAGAACTGTTCTTCTCCCCTATGGCTACAACTGGAACCTGTCCTTTCTTAGACCCATCTTCAGCTTGTGTATACCAATCCTTGAGGTACTGGCTTAGTTTCTCTCTGTACTTACATTCTATCCCTAGATAGGGATGCTCTACATCTAGGTCTGTCTCACGATCAGCCACACTGATCCTTCTACCACCTGATCTGTGGGCTACCCTTCTCTCAAACCTCTTCCAGTTCTTATCCATAAGGACGATCCGGTATCTGCTCGTAGTTCTGGGGGTCTTTTCTCCACTCGTTTGGTTTCATCTTTTCCCATTTACGGAACATTTGACAAGTGTAGCCTGTCCTACAGTAGTCTTCATGCCCACAGCCATTACAAGGAGCACTTCTCCCCTGCTCCATGAAGATGTTGTAGCTTTCCACAGACATACTCATAGTTCAACCCACTCCTTTGGACTATACCAATTCCAATCATTTAGAAAATTAGAGGACACCTTTTCCTCGACCCAGTAACCCTGTATGGAGTCATGCTGGATAACCTTGCCCTCAACAATTTTCCCAGTCTCAATATTCCTTAGTTTTACAACTTTGCCTCTCTTCTTCAAAATGGAGCCTCACTTTTAGAAGATTCTTCCCTTCCCCTATAGGACAGAAGATTAGATTCTTCTCTTTCCCCATAGGATGGAAGATTAGATTTTGCTACCTGATCTTGCATGAGTAGGTTCAGACTTGCCCTGTCCATCCACAGATCGATCTCACACTCGGCCATATCCCAATGACGGGCTTTAGATATTGCAATGTAGCAGTCGGCTTCAAGTGGATCATCGTTATAGTACCTTTGCAGGAGTATTACATTATCTACACGGTCTGTCAACTCCCCTGCGCCCCTGATCGAAAAACGGTCGATTTTATCAGTCACAGAGAAAGACTTACGGGCATGGGCAACCAGAATAATGTGTACTTCCAGATCACGGGCTAGATCACACAGGCGACATACCACATCCTTCTGTGCGGAGTAGTCATCATTCTTAATCCCTGAGATAGTCATCAGAGAATCCACAAGGATAAGGTCTGTCTCGTAGCTGTCTATGGAGTAACGTATCCCAGCCTCCAGAGTGGTCATGTCGATAGCCCCTTCCTTGTCAAAGAAGTACAGCTTATCCTTAGTCCACTGCTGTAGTTCAAGCCCATCGTTGATGTCTGGTTTGGGCTTTAGTGAGGATTGTCTCCAGAGTCTAATTAACTGGGAGCGAGGGGACATTTCTAAGGACACAGAGAGGACTTTAGCCCCCTGAGCCATACAATTCAAAGCCACCTGACCCAAGGCTAAACTTTTTCCTGACGAGTTTACCCCGCCTAACAGTGTACACTCACCAGTACGCAGTCTGAACTTCTCATCTAGGATAGGCCACGGCATCTTGTAGCCTGTCTTGTCTTCTCCAAGCACATAGTAATCCATGACTTGCTTAGTGAAGTCTTCAGCAGGACGGATGGATTGCTCAGATTCAATCTGAAGGTAGGGCGCTAAAATTTCGGGGGTGAGGACAGATTTAGCCATCTATCCTATCCCTCCCTTCCATTTCTCTGCTGATGTGGTGCATATCAGATGCAATATCTGACAGACTTTCTATCGTTGCTTCAATTAAGGAGGCTGCATCGTCTAATTCCGTGTAAGTTTTTCCTATACGCCAATTATTTGGGATGCCAAAACAATTATGTAGCTCCCGAATCTCTGCCATTGCGTCTAAAACAGACGTTTCAAGCAAGGCGTTAAGCTGTTTATCTGACACCCCTTTTAATCGCCCAATAGTCGGTATCCACAAGCGATCTCTTTCCATTCCTTCTGGCTCTCTCAGGTTCATAATATCCCCTTAAACTTGTGTCTTTGAGTTTAGATATGTAGATACTTTTCCAATTAACGACTGCGTACCCACGACCATGCGCTCTAACTTCAGCAATAGGTGATTCCACAGCATCAGAACCAAACCTATTGATACTATAATCCAGAACATCATGGAATTCAACTCTTTTCGCATCACGGGTTTCGTTCTTATCGTCCATCCCTTGGACGTTAAGGTAGGTCTGCCAACATTTAGCCAGTGCTGTTGTCTTCTCATATTCCGGCACTACCAGTTGACGCAATCGACCGATATTGTTTACAATTCGATGCATGTACATCTCTTTGTCGAACCATCCAGTCTTGCGTCTTTTTATCACACAGTCCCGCTCTACTCCTTTCACATGCTGTACTATCAGCTTTAATGTTCTTTGCGCTTTGCTCACTCATACCTCCTATTATACGATTATTATTATCATGGGTACATATCCCATAAGGGATAGATTATATATCCACTAAGGGGTATATACAACCAGAGTAAGGTATGAAAAAATACCCCTTTAATACAGGAGCAAAGCAATGAGTCTTAACTGGGTCGAAAAACACAGTACAAACTGCAAGCATTGCGGTCATTTAGTGGACGAGCGCGAGTGTGTTCCCGAAGATGATGGTGATATTTGTCAGGACTGCTACAACATTCTGGAAAATGAACGAAAGGAGCAAAGCAATGACGACAGAAACCAAGTTATTAGAGAAGGCAGTACAGTGTCTGATGAATTTAACACACTTAGGGCTTATTGATTTCAATAACCCATACGGTGAGAGCGAACATCAAAACGCAGAGGACGTTATTGTACAGTGGCGCGACAACAACCCCGACCATCGTTTTAATCAGCCGTGGTACTGATAAAGCAACGCTATATAAGCATTTACTTATAGACATTTACCTTTATAATCAAGGAGATAAGCGAGAAAGCCTACTATAGTATAGGGACATGAAAAGCCGGAGGTTGGGCCGGAAAAGAATAGGGATGGTGGAACCCGCAACCCACAGAACTCACTACTTTACACACCGCTTTGACAGGGGGCGGATAAAACACGGGAATGTGATATATGTATAATCCATCCTAAAGGATGCCGTGACAACAGATGTAATGTACCAAGAAGTATTTTTCTGACAGTGTATATCACAATGCCCTGTCAAAAAGACACTTATGCCTAAATGGGAACCAAATAAAAGCTACACAGAAGACGCAGTAGATTGGGTCTGGACAGTTCTACGTGCCAATGCCGGGCCAATATCCTTTGAGTATCTACTGAAGCGTTTCACAGGACGGAAGGACTTATACCGTAGGTCTGACCCACAGGACAGATTGCACAGGATAATTGCACAATGGGATATGCACAGAGCACAGGACGGGATGATTCGCAAGATAAAAAGCACAGGCGAGCGCACAGGCGACACAGAAACCTAGTCCAAAAGGATAACCCTTACAAAGGGTACAAACTGAAATCTGCCACAGAATATAAACGAAACAAAAGGGTTGACACTGATATAGAATAGTGGTCTAATCCTTTTTATGGGTACTGTATTATTCTCGACTTGGGAAGGTGACTTGTTAAACGAGTACACTTATACCGAATCGTTGCCTGGATTGTGGAAAGGTAGGCAATCAGGGCCAGTAAAAAAGCTATCACTAGCTGTAAAGATTAGCGTTATGACTGGTAAACTGGTTGAGATACCAGCTATTAATACCAACACCCTAACTAACGAATTCTGTCAAAAAATGCACAGTAGTTGTGAAAAGTGTATTTGTTGGGATTGTTACAGTTTCGCAATGTTGGAAGGTAGCCGTAAAAACTGCCAGCCAGCATGGGAACACAATAGTCTTTTGTTAAAATCGGGACTACTGTCTGAAATACCACAGTTTAA
>MDTC01210828.1_pt1 | contig 10128 bp, 8 predicted proteins | sample 811181 | NCBI WGS metagenome assembly MDTC01 (sample SAMN05326644, study PRJNA326480) | marine metagenome | isolation source: seawater | place: Pacific Ocean: North | collected 2011
GCCGGCGACCTCGAGATCCTCACCCGCATGCCCCCTCAGGAGGCCTACCCCGCGGCCTGTCGCCGCTACGTCCAGGCAGGCGGCCTCGGCGACACCGACGCCCTGCTCGCCATCGTCCACCGCGATCCCCGCGAGCGGATCCTTCACGCCGGCGTCTGCGCGGATGGAGGCTGGCAGTGGGTCAGATGAGGCGGCCCGATCTGCAGGCGGTACGTCGCGGTGCTGCGGGCGGGCAGTGGTGGCGGGCCGGTCTCTGGTCTCTGGTCTCTGGTCTCTGGGCCCAGTGCGGCGAGGCGGGACTGACAGGCCGGGTGCGCCCCCCTGGCGGTACTGGTTCGCGCCGCAACATTGCAGGCGATCTGCGCCGGACGCGTTCTCATCATGACGCGCGCAGTCTTGACGGTTCGCGGCCGCACCCGGACGTCAGCACCGCCGACTTTGCCCGGGGCCCAGAGACCAGAGACCAGAGACCAGGGACCGCCCCTCCACTCCCACTCCACCTCCCGCCCCTCCACTCCCTTCTCTCCCGCTCCTCGCACATCCTCCTCCTCGCCAGCCTCCTCCTCGCCCTCTTCCTCCCGGCTGCGGCAACGGCCGCCTCCCCCACCGAGGAAGCCGCGCTCGCCGAGCTCCAGCGCGTGCGCCAGAAGGTCGCGGGGCAGGTGCAGCTCGCCGCGTACGATCTCGTCGACGAGGTCGTCTACGGGTGGACCCAGGATCCCGTGTTCGACAAGCCCACCCCCGTCGTGCTGGCCGGGGTCAGCGTGCCCGTCGGGCTCGGCTCCGGGCTGCAGGCACTGCTCGAGAATCACGTCAACGACGTCATCCTCAAGAACCCGACCACCCACATCACCCTGGTGCACTGCCCCGCCTGCACCCAGCTCATCGTGCGCTCCGGCCCCGAGGCCACGGTCGTCACCCGGGGGATCGACCAGCCCGAGGTGCTGGAGGAGCTGGGCGTGCAGTCTGGCCTGCACGCGCTCTTCATCGACGTCGAGGCCGAGGGCGCCTACCTCGTGCTGCGGGCGCGCCTGACTCGGGTCGACAGTAGCCTCGCCATCGTGTGGAGCCGGACCATCGCGACCACGTCGGCCTCGCCCTCGCTCCTGCGCAGCCCGGATCAGCTCAAGTCGGCGGAGGAGGCGCGGGAGGAGTACCTCGACGCGCTGCGGGATCGCGGCCCTGCCTTCATCGTCAGCCGCCTCGGCGCGCGGGTCTACGCCAAGCCCTTCGACAGCTCCCGCACCGCGGCGCCCCCGTTCGCCTGGGTGCAGCTGGGCGCGGAGCTGGGCACGACCCAGTCGCTGGACTGGACGGTCTCGCTCACCGCGGGCGGCAGCTACATCCCGCAGGCCTATCAGGGATTGATGGCGGAGACCCGGATCAATCGGCTCATCACCGGGCGGGCCCGCTCCCACACCCACCCCGACGTCTACGCGTTCCTCGGCGGCGCGGTCATGACCGTGTGGGGCCCGCAGACCACGCCCTTCGAGGTCACCCCGGCCAACTCCGACGTGGGCAACAACCGCTACATCATGGGCTCCATCCTGCTCGGCCTGGACCTGCGCCTCGGCAACCGCATGGGCTTCGACGTGTTCGTCGAGCACTACCCGTCCCTGCGCCGCTCCGAGAACGTCGGCGACTTCGCGACCCCGCTCGGCGTCAAGCTCAAGAGCATCGGCACGGAGGTGTCGGTGTGGTTCTGATCCTGCTGTGGTGCCTGTTCTTCGGCGGGGCCGCCCAGGCGGATCCCGACGCCACCCGCGATGCCTTCGATCGCCTCGAGGAGATCCTCGAGCTGCGCATCGACGATGGGCTGCTGCGCAAGGAGGACCTCTCGCCAGCACTGCTGGTCAGCGCGCGCCCCCGCTACGTCGACACCGAGGGCTGGTTCGGCGCCCGGGCCATCGAGGTGCTGCAGAACACGCTCGGCGAGGGGAGCCTGCGCCTGTGCGAGGCGTGCATGGCGCCGCGCATGATCGTGCAGGACGGGGTGATGGTCTACCAGGCCGGCCCCGTCACCATCGACGAGATCGTGCGCCTGGACGACCAGCTCCGCGGGGAGTCCGAGCCCGCCCGGGTCGCGGTCTACATCGACGAGACCGCCTATGGCCTCGCGGTCAAGATCGTCGACCTGCGCACCGGCGCCGTCCGCTACGCCGGCAACGTCGACCCGAACCTCTTCGAGAACGAGAGCTCGCACCGCACCTACAAGCAGGCGGCGGAGCTCGAGCGCCGGGCCCGCGGCGACAGCGTCACCCAGGTGTTCATCGACGCGGGCCTGTTCCCCGGCCAGCACATCTCGGTCGACTGGTCGGACCAGTGGGGCAAGTACAACCGCCACCTCACCGGCGTCACCCTGTCCATCTTCGACCCGATCCTGGGCCTGGGCGCCAACTACGCCTACGTCACGCCGCTGCTGAACACCGCAGTGGGCGGCAAGCTCATCTTGTCCCTTCCCACCGGCCTCGTGCGCGCGGTCGGCAACCAGCAGGGACCCACCGAGGTCATCGACCCGCTGATCACCGCCGTGCTCACCGTGCGCGTGCCCATCGGACGCTCCAACTACGGCGTGCTCGCCACCGTCTCGACCAATGGTCAGTTCACGCTGGGCATCAGCCTGCTGAACATCTCCCCCTTGCCGATCTTGCCATGACTTCAGATCCTGCCGCGAAGGTCCGTATGATCCGCCTTCTACCTCTGCTCCTGCTCGTCGGTGCCGGCTGCGTCTCCCGCAGCTACACCCACTACCTGATCGATCCCGCCCCCGCGGTGAACGACGCCCTGCTGGAGGAGGAGGGGACCCAGCTGCGCCCGTTCGGCTTCGGCTCGACCACGGCGATGAAGGTGAGCTGGAACGACGGCGACGTCATCACCGAGGTCGAGATCCCCATGCTCGCCAGCGGGCAGCGCATCGTCATCGAGCACAGCAAGGACGCGACCGGCGTGCCCACCATCCCGGCGACCCGCCTCGTGCCCCCGCCGCCCACCGTCGCCGACACCTCGCTCGACGAGGCCTACCGGGAGCGCGGCCTGCGGGTGAACCCCGACGCGCCCGAGGTCAGCATCACGACCGCCCGGACCCGCATGCAGAAGGCGCTCGCCGACGGCAACCCGGAGCTGGCGCTGGAGTGGGCCGAGCTGGTGCTCGCCCGCTACCCGTCGCACCCCGAGACCCTGCGGGCGAAGGGCAGCATCCTGCTCCTGCTCGGCGAGCGGGAGAAAGCCATCACCGTGTACGAAGCCGTCGAGGAGATCGAGTCGGACCCGACCGTTCGCCGCAAGCTCGACGAGCTGCTCTCTGACGAAAACCAGGGGAATTGACGTGCAGATCCTCGGACTCCTGTTGCTCGGCTTCGTCGTCTGGTACGGCTTCATCGAGCGCGACACCCACGCCATCAGCGCGTTCGACACCCACGCGCTGATCATGGTGCTGGGCGGCTCGTTCGCGGCGATCCTCATCTCGTCCAAGACGATCACCACCCTGCGCACGTTCACCTGCCTGCGCGAGCTGGTCCCCGGGGTCGGCACCCTGGGTCCGGGCACCGATGCGCTGGACCGGGAGCGCAAGGAGCTGGTGGCCCTGTGGCTGGACGGCAAGCGCGCCCAGGCGGTGCAGCTCGCGCAGAACAGCCAGTTCCCCGCCATCTCGCGCATGCTCGATCTGGTGCTCTCCCGGGCGCCGCAGGAGGCGATCGGCGCGACCTTCATGGAGCTGCAGAACGAGGAGATGGTGCGTTGGCAGCCGGCGATCGCCAACTGGGAGCTCCTGGCCAAGCTCGCGCCCAGCTTCGGCATGGTCGGCACGATCACCGGCATGATCCAGCTGTTCCGGACGCTGGGCGAGGACACCAACATGGGTGCGGCCATCTCGCTCGCCCTGCTGGCGACCCTGTACGGCGTGGCCTTCGGCGCGGGCGTCGCCGGTCCCATCGGCCACTACCTGCGCGGCCTGCTCGACGAGCGGATCGCGGCGCTGGAGCTCTGCGAGAAGAGCGTCGGCGAGCTGATCGCCCGGTCCGCCCGCGCCAGCGCGGTGGGGGCGTGAGGTGAAGCGGCGAAGCCCCGGCAACGAGGAGGGGTGGCTCCTGAGCTACGCCGACCTCATCACGAACCTGCTCATCTTCTTCGCGATGATGCTGGGCGCGGCGGAGATCAGCCGCACCCGCATGCAGGAGATCGCGCGGGAGCTGTCCGGCGAGGAGCAGCCCGAGAGCCTGGCCAGCATCCAGGAGCAGATCGAGAAGCGCATCGAAGAGGAGGGCCTGCAGGACGAGATCCGCACCGACCTCACCGACGACGGCCTCAAGCTCTCGCTGAACTCGGGTCTGGTGTTCGACTCCGGCAGCGCCGAGATCCGCCCCGAGCAGCAGGGCGTGCTGGACCGCATGCTGGAGACGCTCGTGCCCTATGCGCAGGCCTACGAGTTCGCGGTGGAGGGCCACACCGACTCCACCCCCTTCGGCAACGGCGCGCCGGGCACGAGGACCAACTGGGACCTCTCCAGCGACCGGGCCAACGCGGTGCGCTCCCGGCTGCAGGCCGTGGGCGTCGATCACGAGCGGATCCGCATCGAGGGCTACGCCGACACCGTCGCGCTGCCCGAGAGCGAGCTCGCCGGACTCTCCGACGAGGAGCGCCTGGCGCGCCACCGTCGGGTCGTGGTGCGGGTGTACTGATGGACCTTCGGAGACTGCCCATGCCGGCGTTCGCGCCCGTCCTCGTCCTGCTCCTCACCACCTCGGCGCTCGCCCAGGACGAGGTCGTGCCGGTGCCCCGGCGCACCCTGCCCGCGACCGTGCTCAACGAGGTGCGCCTGCTGGAGAACCGCTTCGACGTGGCGCTCGCGGGCGACTGCTCGTCGGACCGCTGCTTCTCCAAGGGCTGTGTGTACGTCGACCACACGGTCGCCGATCGCAGGCGTTCCTCCTCGCTTCCCGGCCTGGGAGGGGACGACTCTCCCGATCCCGAGGCCGCCCAGGCGTACCTGACCCGGGCCCGCTGCGCGTTCACGGTCGAGCCCTCGGTCACCGCCCGCGACGGGGAGTCCATCGCCCAGCGACTCCGGGACAAGCTCACGAATGGCTGGCTGGTCGTCGACGTGGTCCAGCAGCGCCTGCGCCCGCTGCCGCGCTACCTCCAGGAGCCGATCCCCGACGTCGAGCCCGAGCCCGAAGAGACCGACGACACCGACGTGCCGCACTCGGTCGAGCCCGAGCCCGAGCCCGAGCCTCCGCTCACGTTCGGGCGCATGTTCGAGCAGCTGTGGGCGACGCTGCTGCCGCACCTGGCCTGGATGATCGCGCTGCTCCTGGGCACCCTCGCCGTGGTCAGCGTGATCTGGGCCTGGCGACGGGTCGGCCAGCAGACCCTCGAGGAGCGCATGCTGCTCGCCGAGCTGGAGAACGGCGGGGTCGCCGGCGAGCCCGAGGAGGACGCGCCCGCCGAGGAGACCGCGGAGGAGCGCGACCAGGCGTACGTCGCCGAGCAGCGCCTCACCTGGGTCGAGCGCCTGTCCGAGGACGAGGTCGACCCCGGCGTCACCGCACTCATCCGCGATCGCCTGCTGGCCCGCGACTTCCCGCTGCTGGCCAAGGCGGTGCTGACCTTCCCCGAGGCCTTCCCCCGGGCCTTCCCGGCCGGCGTGGTCGGCGGTGATCTCGCGGCTGCCAAGCTCGAGCTCGCGTCCTACCTGCAGGAGGTCGATCCGGAGAACCTGCCCGAAGATCCTGCCTTCTTCCGCAGCTTGGAGCGCCATGCCCTGGCGGCGCGGGTGCTGACCCAGACCGATGCCCAGGCTGTGCGTGCGCTGGACGAGAGCTTCGGTGCGGCCGGACTCGCCGGGCTGCTGGCCGAGGTTCCCGCGCGGCCGGCGGCGCTGCTGTTCGCGCTCGCTCCGGCGCCGGTCCAGCAGGAGCTGGTGCGCCTGGTCGCCCCCGATCGCCTCGCGCGCATGGCCGAGGAGCTGCTGCGCTCGGATCGGGTGAGCGCCCACGAGAACGCCCAGATCTCGGCCATCCTCACCGCGGCCCAGGACGGATCCGCGCTGCCGAGCCTGTCCCAGGTGGGCGACGTCAGCGACCGCGGGGAGGTCTTCGAGGCGGCCGGCCCCCTGTCGGTCCTGCTCGAGGCCCTGCACCCCGACCGGCGGACGGCGATCTTCCAGTCGGCGCTGGAGCGCTTTGGTGGCAGCCTGCCCGGCTGGGTGCGCGGCGTGCTGGTGAGCGACATGCTGTCGGCGATGAACGCCGAGGATCGCGCGGATCTGCTCCTGGGCATGGACGCGCGGCCCCTGGCGGCCTGGCTGGGCCTGCTCGACGGCGAGGCTCGTGCCCGAGTGCTGGACGGCCTGCCCATGGCCCTGCTCAACACCGTGCGCGCCGAGAGCATCGGCATGTCCGCGGCCGAGCAGCAGACGCTCGCGGCCCGGGGGCGCAAGGTGCTCGCGGCGGGGTTCCAGGGCTTTTTGTCCAGGGCGGACCTGTCCTTCGAGTCGATCGTCGTGAGGGGGGCACGCTGACGTGAGGTGGCGCCTGCCAGCTCGGATCCCGACCCTGCTGCTGCTCGCGGCCGGGCTCGGTGCGTCGTGCGGAAAGGTGCCGATCGTCCCGGTGAACGCCGGCTTCCTGCAGGCGGACGCGGCGTGGTTCGAGGAGGAGGAGACGCTGTTCTTCTTCTGGGAGGTCACCGCCGAGCAGGGGCTGGGGGAGCCGAGCCTGATCGAGGCGACCTGGCTCACCGATGACGGGCTCGTGGACTGGGTCGACGTGCAGGAGCTGGACGCGGTGCACACCCACCTGCCGGTCGACTGCGGCACGAAGAGCCTGTGCGGCTCCATGACCGTGCGGGTCCAGCAGGAGCCCCGCAACGTCGCCCTGCGCCTGCGCTACCACCGCGACGGGGAGCTCGCCCTCGACGCGCCGACCGTCTTCAACGTGGTCGCCGCGAACCCAGACCCGAGCCTGAGCCGCAGCCTGCTGATCTACGGCGTGTTCGACGAGGAGAACCGCCTGCTCCAGTGGCGCGGGCGGCACCAGTTCCCGACCGTGCGCAACGAGCGGGCGACGGCGCTGGGCCTGCGCCGCTGGTTCCGGGTCGAGGCCCCCGCGTACGGGCTCTATCCGCTCGGAGATCCCGAGCCCTACGCCTACGGCAGCGACTGCTCCGAGTTCACGCCGATGGACGGACTCGCTGCGGTGCAGACCGAGGAGCGCGCGATCTTCGCCCCCGATCCCATCGTCGACGCCGCCCTGCCCGCGGCGAGCGTGTGCGCGACCGCGACCACCACCAGTGCAGTTGGCGAGTTCGCGACCACGGCGGTCGCCTTCAAGAATCCGGAGGTTCGACCGGCATTCCCGGAGATCTCGACCCCGATCCGCGAGGCGCTGGTCCTGCCCTTCTTCCTCGCCCCTTGTGACGAGCCCCTGGAGCCCATTGCGGAGGCGATGCAGCGGCAGCGCCTGCTCATGGACGAGGACGACGTGCCCACGACCTGCATCGACGACTGGGACCAGCCCGGCTTCGTCGACGAGCTGACGGTGCTCTTCCGCACCGCGGTCGAGGACTTCCGCCCCGACGGCCGCGACATGGTGCTGGTGGTCGGACTGCACCGCGACGATCGGCGCATCGCGGGGCTGGTCGAGGAGGCGATGGTGCCCGTCGTCACCCCCGAGCGGCACCGCACCAGCCCCCGCCTGGCGGGCGCCTTCGTCTTCGACGCCGACGATCGCGGCCTGCAGGACGAGACGCTCGCCCAGATGACCCTTTGGTGCCCGTCGACCATCTCCCTGGACGACATCTCGTCCGAGTCGGCGCGCTCGTGCCCGGTGCAGCCCGACATCCCCGACGTGAGCCTGGGTCCGGTCTCCTTCAACGCCGCCCCGATCCTGCCGACCAACGAGCAGTACCTCGACTTCGTGGAGAGCTTCTCGGTCGGCTCGGCGGGCGAGGTCGAGGAGCTGCACTTCCTCACGCCGGAGCTGTCGACGACCACCGACCACGTCGACCTGGGTGCGTTCGGCATGGTGACCTTCCTGGACGGGGAGGCCATCGATGCCGACGCCGACGACGCGTTCTCCTACTGCAGCCAGGGAGACTTCGATCCCTTCGTGCTGCGCTCGGCGCTCACCAGCGACGCCGACCTGCGCTTCTCCATCCAGCAGCTGTGCGCGGAGGATGGCGGTCTGTCGCCCGAGATCTGCCAGGTCGGCGCGACCGGGCTGCTGCCGCTGGCGGGCCTGCCCGAGTGGCACGGCTACTTCGCCGAGTCCCGCTACGAGGTGGGCCTGTTCTGGCAGTTCCCGTACTTGCTCCGGATGAACTACCGGGTCGTCATCGCCGGTGCGGTCTCGTCCTTCGGCTTCTCGGTGCCATTCGGCATCGGCACGCCGGCGGAGCGGCTGTTCGGAGGCGGCATCTGGACCCAGGACAGCTTCTCGCTCGACCCGCTGCTGACCCAGTGCCGGCGCTTCTGCGACCACCCCACCTTCGACGACGCGGGCGTGTACCACCCCACCGACCCGTTCCGCGACACCTACCCGTACAGCTGCTACCTGCCGCGCTTCCCCGAACCGGGCGACTCGGGGTTCCCCCGTGATCCGTGAGCTGCTGGTGGCCGTGCTGCTCGCCGCCTCCACCGTGGCGCGCGCGGCCGACGACGATCCGCCGCTCGACACGAGCCCCCTGCCCGGGGCGTCCGACGGCGAAGAGGGCGCCGACGACGAGGACGGCGAGACCGAGGACCCGCTGCGCAGGCACCGCACCGAGTTCGACGTGCTGCTGGACCGCACCATCGGCACGGCGTCGCGACCGTCGGCGTTCAACTGGCGGCGGACCGCGTTCCAGGTGGCGGGCACGGGCTCGTTCCTGGCCGAGCTGAACAACTTCAACAGCGGTCGGGTGGGGGTGCTGGGGCGGCTGCCCACCGGTGGCACCATCCTCGAGCTGGGCGTCAACTACGTCTTCGTCGGCGATACCCCGTCGAGCCGTCAGCTCGCACTCACCCCCTACCGCCAGCCCGGTCGCCCCCGTCGCCTCGAGATCGACGTCAACCTGGGGATCCCCCTGGCCGAGGGGGTCGTCACCACGTCGCCCAAGTTCTTCCCGGCGTTGCAGCTGGTCTTCAACGGCTACGCGAGCCTGCGCTACAGCCTGTATCCCCAGGGCTTCCGGGGCCTGCGCTTCCGCCGCGCGCTGACCGCCCTGGCCGTGCCCAGCCTGCGCGACGACGAGCTCGAGAACCTCGACGACATCCGCCTTGACGCCATGCAGGTCGACCGGGGTCGCTACGCGCTGCTGCTCGGGTTCGGCAACGACATCTACTTCCGCCAGGGCCTGTTCCTGTCCCCGCGGGTCATGTTCGCAGTCCCCCTGCTCGCCCCGGCGACCAACACGGATCTGCTGTTCTGGACGGACTTCTCGCTGGCGGTGGGGGTCGCGTTTTGATCGGGAGCCTGCTCGTGCTGGCGGCCCTGGCCGGCGGTCCCGAGCTGGCGGGGGTCGGCGAGGGGGACGGGCCGCCGCTGCTCCCCGAGCGCGAGCCCACCGACGCCGAGCTCATCTACTACAACGCGCGTCTGGCCCTGCGCGACGACGCCGCGGACGAGGCGGTCAAGCTGTGGCTGCTGCGCAACGCACACAACGACCTGACCGACAAGGTGTCGCGCTTCGACGAGGACTTTCGCTCGGTCTCCTGGGTCGCGATGGGCGAGCTGGGCCTGTGCCAGGACGGTCAGGACTTCGACGACGTGGGTGCGGGGCTGTGGCCGCTGGCGATGCACAACTGGGTCGCCAAGAACCGCAACCGCCGGGGCGGGGGCAACCTGCGGCGCAGCTTCAGCGCCTTCGACGTCGACCAGCAGCAGCGCCCGATCACCATCGACGACGTGCTCGACCACCAGGAGCTGCGCACGGTGCGCGTCGTGCGCGGTCGCTGCGTGCGTCCCCACCTGGCGATGGTGGCGGCCGGCGCGCCGATCACGGGCAGCCTGCGCGATCGCCGCACCGCTGCGAACACGCTCGTGCACCTGCTCGAGCGCAGCAAGGTCACTCTCCGCGACGACCGGGTGCGCGGCCAGGCCGCCATCGAGGCCCGGCTCTTCGATCTGCGCCTGCAGCTGGTCGGCCTGA
>MDTC01223955.1_pt1 | contig 10128 bp, 11 predicted proteins | sample 811181 | NCBI WGS metagenome assembly MDTC01 (sample SAMN05326644, study PRJNA326480) | marine metagenome | isolation source: seawater | place: Pacific Ocean: North | collected 2011
AAGATTAATTACATACCCATGCCGCCCATGCCCATGCCGCCCATGCCGCCCATGTCAGGCATTGCTGGTGCAGCACCTGATGCAGGAGCATCGTCTGTAGCAAGTTCAGTAACCATGCATTCTGTTGTAATCATTAATCCTGCAATTGATGATGCATTCTGAAGTGCGGTTCTAGTAACTTTTGTTGGATCTAAAATACCCATTTTAAGCATGTCTCCATATTCAGAAGTAGCAGCATTATATCCAAAAGAATCTTTTCCTTCTTCAACTTTTGCTAAAATTACAGAACCTTCATGTCCAGCGTTGGTTACGATTTGCTTTAAAGGCTCTTGCATTGCTTGTCTTGCTATTTGAACACCTTGATCTTGATCTGGGTTATCACCCTGGACTTTATCTAAAGCTGCTCTTGCTCTAATCATTGCGACTCCACCTCCTGGAACAACACCTTCTTCTACTGCTGCTCTAGTAGCGTGTAGCGCATCTTCAACCCTTGCTTTCTTTTCTTTCATCTCAACTTCAGTGGCAGCCCCAACCTTAATTACTGCAACACCTCCAGCTAACTTAGCAACTCTCTCTTGCATTTTCTCTTTATCATAATCAGAAGTTGCTTCTTCTATTTGAGATCTAATTTGATTAACCCTGCTTTCAATAGCATCTTTTTTACCACCGCCATCGATTATAATTGTATTTTCTTTAGTTACATTTATTTTTTTAGCAGTACCAAGAACGCTAATATCAGCCTTCTCTAAACTTAAACCAACCTCTTCAGCTATAACTGTTCCACCGGTTAATACTGCAATATCTTCTAACATTGCTTTTCTTCTATCGCCAAAACCAGGAGCTTTAACAGCTGCTACTTTTACAATACCTCTAATACTATTTACAACTAGTGTTGCTAATGCTTCTCCCTCAACATCTTCTGCAACAATTAATAGAGGCTTGCTTGCTTTTGCAACACCTTCCAATATTGGAAGCATATCTTTAATGTTTGTGATTTTTTTATCATATAAAAGTACGTATGGATCCTCTAGTTCAGTTGTCATATTTTGCTGATTTGTTGCAAAATATGGAGATAAATATCCTCGATCAAATTGCATGCCTTCTACAACATCTAAATCATTTTCAAGAGATTGTCCTTCCTCTACAGTAATAACGCCTTCTTTGCCAACCTTGCCCATTGCTTCTGCAATTATTGATCCAATGTTAGTGTCAGAGTTTGCAGAAATAGTGCCTACTTGCTCTATTGCGCTTTGGTCTGTACATGGTTTAGACATTTTTTGTAAACTCTCTACAGCAACAGTCACTGCTTTGTCTATACCTCTTTTTAAATCCATAGGGTTCATGCCAGCAGCTACACATTTCAATCCTTCTTTAAGAATAGATTGTGCTACAACTGTGGCTGTTGTAGTTCCGTCTCCAGCTACATCTGATGTTTGAGAAGCGACTTCTTTTACCATTTGAGCGCCCATATTTTCAAACTTGTCTTTTAATTCAATTTCTTTTGCAACTGACACTCCATCTTTTGTGACAGTGGGAGCCCCAAATGATTTATCAAGTACAACATTCCTACCCTTTGGGCCAAGAGTTGTTTTTACTGCGTTTGCGAGTATATTTACACCAGCTACAAGTTTTTTCCTTGCGCTATCACCAAATTTTACTTCTTTTGCTGTCATATTTTGCTCCTCTATAAAAATCTATTATTTATTTAATTAATTATTGCTGTTATATCATCTTCTCTCATTACAAGAAGATCTTCTCCGTCTACATTTACCTCTGTTCCAGAATATTTGCCAAATAGAATTATATCTCCTACTTTCACATCTAGCGGTCTAACATCTCCACTATCCGTGATTTTTCCTTTGCCTACAGCCAACACTTCGCCTTTAACTGGTTTCTCAGTTGCCGAATCAGGAATAACAATGCCACCAGGAGATGTTTTTTCTTCTTCCATCCTTCTAACGATTACTCGATCATGTAAAGGTCTTATATTCATATTTATCCTCATTTTAGGTTATATGTAAGCTTGAAATGCTCCACTAGAAGTAATATAGCGTCCTTTTTTTAAATTTCAAGCCTATATTTATAAGTTATTTAATCATCTTTGCTGTGATCTACATCTATTATGGTTTTTTTGCCTCTGGTAGGCTGGCTATCAAATGGCCTAGCAGTCATAAACTTATTAATTATGAGCAATCTAAAAGGTTTAAATAACAAAATAAATGCTAATGTATCTGTTAAAAAGCCAGGTATAAATAACAATAACCCACATATAAAATTTATAATTCCAGACACTACTTCCTGGTCTGGTCTCATACCCCTCATTACTTTATTTTGTATTTCAGCTATATATTTCCATGTATTATGTTTAAGCAAATAAATACCATAAATAGCTGTTAGGAGGATTATTAAAATTGTTGTAAAACTACCAATTATAGAGCCTATTTCTATGAATAAGAATATCTCAATTATAGGTAATAATACTAAAATTAAGATTGCGGTCTTTTTGATATTCATATATCGTACACTATCATTTATAGTGTAAATATCTATAGGTTAAAAGATATATTTAAAAAAAAGACAATAAACTATAATATATAAATGATGTTCTCTTTAAAAAAATTATTGGCTGTATTGATATTTGTGATGACAACATCTGTTGGTTATTGTGAAATTCTTGAAAACAAAAACCCTACATTTCTTCCTCCCGATAAAGCTTTCGTTCCATCTATAAGCTATCAAGGCAATGACTATATACAGGTAAGATGGGATATCGAAGAAGGTTATTATTTGTATATGGGTATGTTTGAATTTTCTACAGACAACCCAAATATCAAGATTGACAAAGTAATTATGCCGGATGGGGTAAAAAAGGAAGATGAATTTTTTGGTGCAGTTGACGTATATTATAAATTAGTAGAAGCAAATGTTTATTTAAAGCAACCAATAAATAAGAATATAAATTTAATCATAAAATATCAGGGTTGTGCAGATGCAGGGTTATGTTATCCACCTATAACAAAAAAACTTAGTGTTATGATAAATTCACATAACATTTCTGATTTTAAAAAAGTGAGCTTAGATGATGACCAAATTTCAATTAGTAATAAATTAAGTAGTCAATCGATAGGATTAAATATCATATTATTTTTTATTGCTGGCTTGTTATTATCTTTTACTCCTTGTGTATTTCCTATGATTCCAATATTAACGGGGTTGATTGTTGGACAGGGAAGCAACTTAACACCAAGAAAATCTTTTTTGCTTTCACTTACATATGTTTTGTCTATGTCTATCACGTATGCGATTATAGGAATAATTGTTGCATTATCAGGTAGCAACATTCAAGCAAATCTTCAAAACCCTTATGTAATTACCATGTTTGCTGGGCTATTTATATTGTTATCTTTATCTATGATAAATGTTATAAAAATAGAAATGCCAAGTTTTATGCAAAATATCTTAATAAATACCTCTAATCAAACAACATCTGGCACATATTTAGGAGTTGGAGTTATGGGGGCTTTATCAGCACTCATAGTTGGGCCATGTGTTACAGCACCCTTAATTGGAGCACTGTTATATATAGGGTCCACAAAAGACTATATTATAGGAGGAGCAGCGCTTTTTTCATTGGGTATTGGGATGGGTTTTCCATTACTAATTCTTGGGTCTTCAGCTACAAAAATTATAAAAAAAATTGGCCCATACTTAAATTTGGCTAATAAAATTTTTGGTTTTTTATTTTTAGTTGTTGCAATATGGTTACTGGAAAGAATTTTATCTATTCATATATCTGGATTTTTATGGGCTATATTAGCGATAACAATAATTTTACTGCTTTATAATTCTGAAGAAGGAAGGGTTTTGTTAAATCCTGTGGTAAAAACTATCATGTCTATATTTTTATTGGGTTATTTTTCACTCCAAATTTACGGAATTAGTGTAAATAAGAATTTTGATCCAATTACAAGCTTTATTAGCAAACAAACATCATTAAATTTTATTAAAGTTTATAATAGCAAAGAACTATTTGACAACATAAATAGTTCAAACAAAATAACGATGGTCGATTTATATGCTGATTGGTGTGTTGCTTGCAAAGAATTAGATAAATATACATTTACTGACCCAAAAGTTCAGAAAGAACTTTCAGAGATTAACTTGATTAAATTGGATATTACAAAAACTAACGAGGATAATCAAAATTTCTTAAATAATCATAAATTATTTGGACCGCCTGCTATATTGTTTTTTGAACCTAATGGCAATGAAATTAGAAGTTCAAGGATAGTAGGCTATATAAACGCAAAAACATTTATAAAAAAATATAATAATATAAAAAAAACCTCTTCATCACTAAAATTATAATAATTCCTTGTAAATTCGGTTAATATCTGTAAACTTCAATTAAAAAGCACTTAAAGGGGTTATTTTGACTGATATTTTATTAATAAATGGTCCAAATTTAAATATGTTAGGTACTAGAGAGCCTGAGATTTATGGCAGCGATAGTTTATCAGATATAGAAAACTCTTTAGAGGTTTTGGCTAAAGACAATGGTGTAACGATTAATTTTATGCAATCAAACGCTGAGCATGAAATTATAAATAAAATACAAGAAGCTAAAAAAGATTCAGTTAAATTTATACTTATAAACCCTGGTCCGTTGACTCACACCAGCATTGCTCTTAGAGATACTTTTCTTAGTACATCAATTCCTTTTATAGAAATACATATCTCCAATATCTTTAATAGGGAAGATTTTAGAAAAAAATCATATTTAAGTGACGTGAGCTCTGGTGTCATTGCTGGTTTTGGTACTAATGGTTATAAACATGCATTTATGCAAGCAATTAATATAATTAAGAGATAACCATGGATTTAAGAAAAATAAAAAAATTAATGGAATTGCTAGAAGAATCTGGTTTGTCAGAAATTGAAGTTAAAGAAGGTGAAGAATCTATAAAATTATCTAGAGCATCTAAAATACAATCGCAACCAAACATAGTAAATACACTAGCTCCAGAAATATTAAATGAGACTAGTAAAAGCAATGATAATCAAGATGCAAATAAAAAAGATGTTCCTGATGGAGATGTTATTACATCCCCAATGGTTGGAACATTTTATAGAGCTGCATCTCCAGATTCGAAACCTTTTGTTGAAAAAGGGCAAAAAATAAACAAAGGGGAAACGCTTTGCATATTAGAAGCAATGAAAATGATGAACCAAGTAAGCGCTGAAGCTGGTGGAACTATTATTGATATTTTAGTCGATGATGCTGAACCAGTAGAATTTGGTCAGCCACTATTCATAATAAAATAAATGATTAAAAAAGTTTTAATTGCCAACAGAGGCGAAATTGCATTACGTGTTTTAAGATCATGTAAAAAACTAGGCATAAAAACTGTTGCTATACATTCTACGGTTGATAGACAATTACCTCACGTAAAAATGGCAGATGAATCTGTGTGTATAGGTTCAGCAAATCCTAATAAAAGTTATTTAAACATACCTTCTATAATTAGTGCTGCAGAATTAACTAATGCTGATGCGATACATCCAGGATATGGTTTTCTATCAGAATCATCAGTTTTTGCTGAAATTGTAGAATCCAATAAATTTATATTTATAGGCCCATCAAGCAAAGTTTTAAAAAAAATGGGAGATAAAATCAAAGCAAAAAAAACTATGAAAGATTTTGGAGTTCCCTGTATACCTGGATATGATGGAATTTTGCCTGAAGATGTTAAATCAAATATTAAAGAGGCAGAAAAAATTGGTTTTCCTATTATGTTAAAAGCTATCCATGGTGGTGGTGGTAGAGGAATGATGGTAGTGCATTCAGCTCATGAGTTTGCTAATGCTATGAATATTACTAAAACAGAGGCTCAAAATGCTTTCGGGAATGGTGATTTATATTTTGAAAAATTTTTTGATAAACCTCGACATATAGAAATACAGGTATTGTGTGATAATTATGGAAATGCAATACATTTAGGAGAAAGAGATTGTTCTTTACAAAGAAGGAATCAAAAAGTTATTGAAGAGACAACTGCTATTAATATACCTAGAGAAGAAATTAGTAAAATTGGTGATGTTTGTGCTGAAGCATGTAAAAAACTAGGATATAGTGGCGCTGGAACATTTGAATTTCTATATCAAGATGGACAATTTAGTTTTATTGAAATGAATACAAGAATACAAGTAGAACATCCTGTGACCGAATTTTTAACTGGAATTGATTTGATATCTCAACAAATTCTTGTTGCGGGAAATGAAAAATTAAAAATTTCCCAAAAAGATATTACATATAAAGGCCATGCTATTGAGTGTAGAATTAATGCCGAAGACCCTGAAACATTTATACCTTCTCCTGGGCGTATAAATTTATTTCATCCTCCTGGAGGTTTAGGGGTGAGAATTGATTCTCATATATACAGTGGTTATGATGTTCCTCCAAACTATGATTCATTAATTGCAAAAATAATTACACACGCAGAAGATAGAGAGACTGCAATCAAGAAAATGTTATTTGCATTAGATGAAACTGTAATAGAAGGAATTAAAACAAATATTCCACTACATAAGAAACTTTTAAAAAGTGATTTTTTTATTAACGGTGATTTTACGATAAACACATTAAACGCATTTATAAAAAAATCTTAAATTTTTTAAACAAAACAATAAGGTTTAATAGTCCAAATATTTTTATCGTTAACTATTATTTGAATAAAACATGACCCTCCGTCTATATTTCTAGTATAACCACTAGCTCCTGGGTTGATAACCCATGGGTTATAGTCTTGATCACATATTTGTCGATGAGTATGCCCATAAATTATTAATTTGGAATCAGGAAACGTTTTCCTTAAATTATGGTGTGATGGTTGATTACCAAACATATCTCCATGGGTTATAGTAATAATATTTGAGCCTATTTTTACTCTTTCTAATTTATTAAGTTTAGAAATAATATCTTTATCTTCTTTGGTGTGAAAAAATTCTGGTATATCATTATTTCCAGCTACTATATAAACATTATTACAATAACTTTTTAAATCTCTAATTGTTTCTGTGCTCATGATATCTCCAGCATGGATAATCATATCTGTGCTTTTTAAATAAGGTATAATGTTTGTGTTTATACGACCATGTGTATCAGAAATTACCGATATAGAATTTACTGTCTGCATTAATTTAAAATATTGTAGCTCCAAATATTTTTATTTTTTCATCTTCTTTCCCAAGAACTAATCTTCCTAAAAAATCACCTGACACTGAATTACTTTTTTGTTTGAAAATAACTGTTACATAGTTATCTCTTCTTAAACACCCTAGAAACTCTTTATCTTTTGAGAGACTTGTAAGCATTTCATTTCTAGCCCATTGCTTCCCTATTTCAATTTCATTAGATGCTAACATCATTTTTTTTGAAAAATTTCTTGTGAAGCCGTTATAGTCTTTTTTATTAGAACTTGCGATAAGATCATCCCATAAAGGATTAGCAATCTCTAGAATTTCTTCATCCGTTTTTTTTAGAAGACTCATTTATATTTAAGATGCTTCTGTCTCGTCTTTATCTTCATCAATTAAATGATATAAAGGCGCTTTTTCCATTGTAAATTTCCCAGTTTTAGGGTCTCTACGTGATACGGTTAAACAATGCCAATTATCATCATCAAGTTTTAAGAAATCGCCCCTATAGTAATAACCAGGCCAACGAGTTTCTTCTCTAAACAACGTATGTTCGGTTACACATTGTGAAACAAGAGCTCTATGCTTAACTTCCCAAGCACGCATTAATTGATGATAGTCTTCAGCTCCTATGTGTTCTAAATCTTCTTGTAAAATTCCAAGATCTTTTAATGCTTTTTTAAGAGTATTGGCGTTGGTCATATAATTTGTACCAATCCCCCCCACGTAATCATCCATAATTTTCTGAAGACGTTGTAAAGCCTGTATTGGTAATATATAACTTGGAGAAACTGTACCAGCAGTAATCTCGTTTCGTCCTACTTGATAATTTTCTAGTGGTTTAAATACCTCTGTTTTAAAATTATCAATTTGCTTTTCAGTTACTTTAATACCTTCTGCTTTACCGTCGTTAATATATTGAACTGCAGATTTAGCGCATATTCGACCTTCAGTGAATGAGCCAGATGAAAAAATATGAGGTGTTCCTCCTGCAGCATCACCAGCTCCAAAAAGTCCTTCTACCGTCATCATTCTATTATAGCCCCAAAAATATTCTGGTGGCGATAAGTCTTCTGGGCCGCTAACCCAGGCTCCTGAACAAGTTGCATGAGAACCCATAACATAAGGCTCTGATGTTGTTAATTCTGGGTTTTGGTATTTAGGGTCAATATCTTGAGATGCCCAAACAACAGCTTGCCCAACCGTCATACCAAGAAAGTTTTCCCAACCAATTACTTCTAAATGAGGGTCTTGAAATGCTTCCATGGTAACCATATGTATTGGTCCGCCACCAGCTGCTGTTTCTTGAATAAATGCATGATTTCTTAAACATGTTGGACGCGGAACATGGTCAATATACTCTCCAACAATTGCCTTAGTATTGTCATACCATTTTTCTTCGTAATTTTCTCCATTCGCATTTTGAGTATACGTTTTTAAATGTAAAAAATATGCTCCAACTGGTCCATACCCATCTTTAAATCTTGTTAAAACAATACGATTTTCCATTTGGGTCATTTTTGCACCAACAGCAATTGGAAGCGCGTATGCAGAACCATTACTCCAAGGAGCATACCAAGTTCTACCCATACCTTCTCCTACTGATCGAGGCTTAAATAAATGGGAAGCTCCTCCAGCACAACATATAACTGTCTTTGCTCTAAATACATGGTAATCCCCAGTTCTCATATTAAAACCAACCGCTCCACCAATACGATTTTCTTGTTCTTCATCCATTAATAAATGTGTAATCATAACTCTGTTATATATTTTATCAGCAGATTTTTTAGCAGCCTCAGCAACTATTGGCTTATAACTTTCACCATGAATCATAATCTGCCATTTTCCTTCACGTTGATAGCGTCCAGTTTTTTCATTACGCATTAATGGTAATCCCCATTCTTCAAACATATGAACCGCCGAATCTACATGGCGTGCTGCATCGTACGCAAGGTCTTCGCGAACCATTCCCATTAAATCATTACGAGCATAACGGACAAAATCTTCAGGTTGATTTTCGTCCCATTGCATCCCCATATAACAGTTAATAGCGTATAGTCCTTGAGCAACTGCTCCACTTCGATCTATATTTGCTTTTTCAGCACATATAATTTTCATGTCACGTCCCCAATAACGAGATTCAAATGTTGCGCCGGTACCTGCCATACCACCTCCAACAACTAAAATATCGCATTCTTCATAATGTGTTTTGTTTTTAGCCATTAGTAGTATACTCCTTGTTTTAGTTTTCCGACTTTATCCATTTCTGGTAGTCCCCCATCTATTTTTAAATATTTTGGTTCATTATAAAGTAGCTGAGACTCAAGATCCCCTTTGGTTGGTATGTTTTTTTCAGCTAATTTAGGAATATATTTCCCCCAAGGTTTGGTTGTAATAGGGGATACAAAGTTTTTTATAGTTCCATTTCGAAATTTAATTTTCCAAGATATAGTTCCTTTTTCTTCTTCACGCAATACGCGAACTTTATGACCCATTGGTGCAAAATCTGCATAACCTCTAACATCTATTGCGTTTTGTGGACAAGCTTTAACGCATGAATAACATTCCCAACAAAAATTAGGCTCAATATTAACTGCGCGTCTTATTAGTTTATCAATATGCATGATATCTGAAGGACAAATATCTACACAATGTCCACAACCATCACATCTAGTCATATATACGAATGTTGACATAAATTATACTCCTTAATAATTCTGTGGTTCTGAGCGTTTTATTCCCAAACCATACTCTTTAGGTTTATCTACAGGCTCTGGTAAAAAATCTCTTGAGCCATCTGCTTCAGCTAAATGTTTTTGTATTGCTGCGCCAGGTTTATAAAACATATGCGCAAATTTAGACCAATACACTCCTCCAAATAAAATAATATTTGAAACAATAAATAAAATCAAAAATAAAGTAGATAATCCA
>MDTC01196153.1_pt1 | contig 10127 bp, 8 predicted proteins | sample 811181 | NCBI WGS metagenome assembly MDTC01 (sample SAMN05326644, study PRJNA326480) | marine metagenome | isolation source: seawater | place: Pacific Ocean: North | collected 2011
GGACTCATAATCCGCAGGTTCGGGGTTCAAGTCCCTGTGGGCCCACAAATGAGCAGTCATTCATATATTAAAAATGATAAAAATGATAATATATTTATTAATATTGATGGAAAATTATTCCCAAGGCAAGAAGCTAAAATATCTGTTTTTGATAGCGGCTTCCTGCTAGGAGATGGTGTCTGGGAAGGAATTAGGCTTCATAATAATCAATTGGTTTTCATTAATGAGCATTTAAATAGACTGTTTGAAAGTGCAAAAGGCATTTCTTTAAAAATACCTTTTTCAAGGCAAGAGATTATTAATCAAATTTCAAGAGTATTAGCAAAGAATAAAATGGATGACGATGTTCATATTAGATTAATCATTTCAAGGGGACAAAAAATTACACCGTATCAAAATCCAAATGCAAATTTAGGACCAGTCACCTTGGTTATTATACCTGAATTTAAAAAAACTGATCCTAATACTTATAAAAACGGGATTAGCATTGGGAGAGTTTCAATAATAAGACCTGCTAACAATATTTTGAGTACGCATTATAATACTTTAAGCAAATTAAATTGTATTTTAGCAAGTATTGAAGCAAATGAACTAAATTATGATGAAGGAATTATGAATGACGCTCACGGTAATATTAGTACGTGCAATTCTACTAATCTATTTTTTATCAAAAATAATTCTGTTTGGACTTCAAAAGGCGAATATTGCCTAAACGGAATAACTAGAAGTAAGGCCATCTATCTTTGTGAGAAGAATGATATTAATTGTCTTCAGAAAGATTTTATTTTTGATGAAATTAAGGATTGTGATGAAGCATTTGTAACTGGAACATTTGCTGGAATAATTCCAGTATCTACACTTGAAAATAGAAAGTTGTCTTCGATTAATACAAATTCATTAACAAATCATATTAGAGATCTTTACAACAATCACATCTACGAAAATGTAAATAAAGTATGATTATATCTTGCTGGTCAGGTCCTAGAAACATATCTACAGCATTAATGAGGTCATGGTCTTCAAGGAAAGATACGTTTGTTACTGATGAGCCCTTTTATGGATACTACCTTAAAGAAACCAAACTAAAACATCCCATGCATAAAGAAATAATTAATAAATATTCTTCAAACTATAACGAAATTGTAAATTATCTTGTTGGTGAAATACCTAAAAATAAAAAAATCTGGTATCAAAAACATATGGCACATCATATTCTAGATTTAAGTAGCATAGATTGGATTTCTTATTGCGAAAATTGTATTTTATTAAGACACCCTGAAGAAGTAATTAGTTCTTATACAAAGAAAAACAAATTGAATTCTGTAGAAGAACTAGGCTATCTACAACAATATGAAATTGTAAATTTTCTCAAAAAAATCAATAAATCATTTATAATAATTGATTCAAAAGAGCTATTAAATAATCCTGAAAAAACACTTTCAGATTGGTGTCAAAAAATTAATATTAAATTTGATAAATCAATGCTTACATGGAAAGAAGGTCATCATATTAATGACGGTATTTGGTGGAAAAGATGGTACAATAACGTCGTTAAAACTACTGGTTTCCATAAATATGAAAAAAAAGATATTAATATTGAGAAAAAATATGATTCTATTTATAATGAATCGATGAAATATTATAGTTACTTAAAAGAAATTAAATGATGAATACTTTTTTAAAATTATGGTCTCAACCAACATGGATAAAATGGATCATTTATTTAGCTATTGCTTACATTCTATTTTTAATCAAAGAGGCATTCGCTATTGTTCTCTGGTTTCTTTTTTGTATTATTTTATACTATATAATTTTTGCTAATAATTTGTTTAAAACAAGGACCTATTATGAGAAAAATAATTTTTAGTATACTTATATGCTCTTTATTGTATTGCCAAGAAAATAGACCTCATGGAAATCAATATAATCTACCAGAATTAACTAGAAATAATTTCTTAATAGGTAACTTAAACGAAAATCGATCATCATATAGAGTATCATTCTACGATATTAATATCGATTTTGATATTCAAAAAAAATCACTAAATGGTTTCGTTACAGTCAAAGCTGAGAGTATCAAAGATTTAGACAAATTACAAATTGATTTAGCAGAAAATTTAAATATCATAAAAATAACTCATAAAAATCAGAATCTATCTTTTTTAAGAGAGCTTGATGCTGTATTGATTGATTTTAAATCAATAATTAAAAAAAATAATATTTTTGAGTTCACTGTTTTTTATGAAGGAATTCCTCAAAGTGCTGATAATCCACCCTGGGCTGGAGGATTTACATGGTCTAAAGATAAAGACGGGCGTGATTGGATTGCTGTTTCTTGCGAAGGCGAAGGTGCGAGGATTTGGTGGCCAAATAAAGACCATATAACTGCTGAAGGAGACAGTGTAAGGATGACCTATACAGTTCCATCAAATTTAGTGGCAGTTGGAAATGGAAAATTAAGAAGCGTTAAAGATTTAGGTGAAAAGACTACATATGAATGGTTTGTTAGTAACCCCATAAATAATTATAACATATCAGTCCAAATTGGAAACTATGTAGCAGTTCAAGATACTTTTTTAAAGGATAATGATACATATTTTATGAATCATTATGTTCTAGATTATAATAGAGAATTAGCTTCAAACTATTTCACTCAATCAAAGGAAGTTATAAGATTTTATGAGAAATACTTTGGTGACTATCAATGGTATGAAGACGGATATAAGTTGATTGAAGTGCCATATCTAGGGATGGAACATCAATCTGCAGTAACGTACGGTAATGGTTTTAGCATATATAATGGTGTAAGAAGCAAAAGCTGGCCGATGTACGGAGTTATTGATCCTTTGATAATACATGAAACCGGTCATGAATGGTTTGGTAATAGCGTCACTGCTTCAGACCCAACTCATATTTGGATTCATGAGGGCTTACAGGTTTATTCAGAATCAATTTATTTTGAAGATAAATTTAATAGTTATGAAGTTGGTGTTCATTATCTGAACACAATTAAAAATAGAATTGCAAATGAAATTCCAATTGTTGGAAATGAAAATGAAAATCATTGGGCACTTCACGGGGATACATACATGAAAGGTGCGTGGGTAATGCATACTTTAAGAAGTGTGATAAATAATGATGAAATCTGGTTCAAAATATTAAAAGAATTTATGACTGAGAATGCTAAAGGATTTGCAGATACAAAAGATTTTTTTAATAAAGTAAGTGAAAAAACTGGCAAAGATTATTGGTATTTTGCAGAGCAATATTTTTACAGTCCTAACCAACCAGTTTTAGAGTACTTCCAAAATGAAGATAGCTTTAATTTTAGATGGGATAATGTAAATGAAAATTTTGTTATGCCAATAGATCTTCTAGTTAATGGATCAATTATCAGGGTTTTTCCATCAAATAAATTTCAAAAAATAAATGTAAGTAAATTTTCACAAATTGAAGTTATGGATTGGAAATTCTATGTTAAACCAACAAAAAAATAGTTAATGAAAAAAATATTTCTATCTTTATTTCTTATGACCTCAATAGTTTTTTCGACAGAAAATAAAAAAGCAAAAAAGGCTTTTGGTTTACATATTGGATCAGATACCACAAAATTTATTTCAAAACAATTTCAAGGACTTAATAACAATTCGTTGACTTTCAATCCAATAGTTGTTGGTAAAAAAAAAGATTTGTTATATGAAATTGATATTTTTTTCTCAGAAGGAAATTTTTATGCTAGAAAATTATTTCTTGAATATAGTTTTAGAGATACAAAATTTCAATTTGGACGATTCCATACAAAACAATCGTCCGAAGACTTTCTTTTAAGTAGTGGGTCCATGATTGAGAGCGGTAATGCTCTTGGAGTGCCTAGAATAGGGAGTATTACTTCGAAAACTTTAAATAATCATCATTTAAATTTTTCATTTTACCATGGTCAATTAAACAGAAATCAGTTTATGGTCGAAAAACCATTCTTACATGAAAAGAAATTATATTATTCAAATAAATTTCTAAAAAATATATTTTCAATTGGTCTTTCGCATAGTGTTATTTGGGGAGGAGAAACGACTGATAATGGAAAGCAGCCTCAAAGGCTTGAAGATTTTATAAGAGCAGTTTTTGGAAATCCCGGAGATGATAATGCAACTAACTCTGATCAGATAAATGCTCTTGGAGAAAGCATTGGTATGTGGGACTTTAGCATTGAAAGAGAATTCAATTCATTTGGAATAAAAATATACCATCAAAACTTCTTTGAAGATGGTAGTGGACTTAGTTTAAATGATAATATGAATGGATTCGATGGTTTGTGGGGTATAAAAATTCAACGCGCCGAAATAAAAACTGTATATGAATTTCTAAAAACTACTTATCAAGGTGGACCAGTCCACCCTCCTGGTCTGGATTCATATTATTGGAGCGGTGCATATCGTCCCGGTTGGGTATATAACAATCAAACAATTGGAAATATGATAATTTCTCCGCAAAATAATAGAGTTAAAGCACATTTTTTATCAATTGGTTTTTTTAAAAATGATAGTAATTTTCTATTATTTTCCTTCCTGTATAGTAAGCAATTCTACCCATATACTGGAAACACTTTAGATTATGAAGATTTGATGAAAGATTTTTCGAATACATATTACAAAGAAGCTAATATTATTATAAATAAAGATTTTGGAAACTATAGTTTACATACTTATCTTGGATCAGACTTAAAAAATGAAAGAATTTTAACTTCACTTTTCTACAATTTTTGATATACATATGATTAAAAAAAAATACCAGGCTATTTGGCTTACAGGGCAGCCGGCAAGTGGTAAAAGCACTCTAGCAAATCTATTAGTTGATTCCATTTCAAAAAAACATGAGCACGCTGTTGTTTTTAATATTGATGGTGACGATTTAAGAGGTTTATTTCAAAACAAGGATTATTCACGAAAAGGTAGAGAAGTAAATATCAGATTGGGGATGAGCATTGCAGCTTACCTTATTAATAAAAATTGTATTCCAATCATTTCTCTTGTATCTCCTTATAAATTTTTACGCGAAGAGTTTAAATCAAAATTTGATGTATTGGAGGTATACTTACACACTACTGAAATTAGGGGTAGAGAAAAATTTTTCGCCGAAGATTATGAACCACCTGTTCATAATTTCATTGATATGGATACTACTAATAAAAATGAGAAGGAGAGTTTGGATGAAATACTCAATGTTTATTGGTAGATGGCAACCATGGCACGATGGTCATAGATGGTTAATTGATCAAAGATTAAAAGAAGGAAAAAATGTATTAATTTGCGTTAGAGAAGTAAGCAAAGATGATAAAAACCCTTATGATCCTCTTGAAGTTAAAATCAATTTAGAAAAAAAATTAGAGGATTTAATAATTTCTAAAAAAGTTAAAGTAATGATTATACCTGATATTGAGTCCATCAACTACGGTAGAGGCGTGGGGTATGATATTATTGAACATGTACCCCCTCAAAATATTGGGAAAATTTCTGCAACAAAAATAAGAAAAAAATTATTTGGTAAGTAAAGAAGCTATTTCTTTAGTTTTTACAACTGCAGTTCCCTTTTTACTAACAACGATTGATGCAGCAGCATTAGCAATTTCTGCAGCTAGCTCTACATCTCTAAATTTTGAATATGCTAAAGAAAAAGTAGCAATAACAGTATCCCCAGCACCTGTGACGTCTGGTTTTTTAACAGTATGGGGGTTAATTATTTTAGCAAAATTGTTTTTACCTAATACCATCATTCCTTTTTCCCCCATTTTTGCAATGATGTATTCCAACTTTGTTCTGTTAAGAATTTTATAACATGCTTTTTTTATTGAACCTAAATCATTGACATCTATATTAGATGCTTTTTTGAGTTCGTCAAGATTTGGGGTAATAATTTTTGTGTTGGAGTAAAATAAAAAATTTTTTTTCTTGGGGTCTGTTATTATATTTTCAAATTCTATATCTTTGAACCAATCATTATTGAGCACACCCTTACTATAATCAGATAAAATTATCACATCAAAATTTTTGGTATTTAATTGTGATAGAAATTCTGGTTTCCATTTATTTAAAATTTCCTCATTATCTATTCTCAAGATTTGAACATTATTAACAAAATATCTTTTTTTAACTGTTGTTATAGTTTCTTCTGTCTTTAGATATTTACAATCTATTCCTTCATTTTTTAAAACTTTTATTAATGCTTTTCCTGGTTTATCATTTCCAACATACCCTAAGCATGTAACATTTGCTCCTAATGATCTTAGATTCATCGCTACATTGCCTGCACCGCCGGGATAGAAATCAATTTTTTTTTTATTCATTATCGGTACCGGAGCTTCAGGCGATTTTCTGTTCGAATTGCCATATATATAATAATCAATCATGAAGTCGCCTATTAACAAAACATTTATTTTTGAGAAATTAAGATTCAATTAGATTTTCCTTGGTTTTTTATTTTTTCTTGTTTTTTTTGTAGCTCATTTTTGTCAATTAAATATTCTTTGCTAATGACTTTAAAATTTGAGTCGAATGAATATACTAACGGTACACCTGTTGGAATATTTACTGAAATTATTTCTTTTTCATTTAGATCATCAAGAATTTTAACAATAGCTCTTAAAGAATTACTGTGAGCAACAATAAGGTGACTACCTTTATTATTCCTAATAAAATTAAAATAAAAATCTAAGAATGGATTTAATCTAGCAATTACTTCTTTTAAACTCTCTCCTGAAGGTAAATTTTCTTGTTTTATCTCTTTAAATTTTTCATCAAACTTTGGGTGTCTGGGGTCATTTTCATTTAATAAAGGAGGAGGTATATCATAACTTCTTCTCCAAATTTTAACTTTATCTTCACCAAACTTTGATGCAGTTTCTGACTTATTTAATCCTTGCAGCGCACCATAATGTCTTTCATTTAAGCGCCAGTCAAATTTGATGTTTTTTTTTGGAAATTTTATAATTTTTCCAACGATATATGTTGTTTCAATAGCTCTCTTAAGTAAAGAAGTGTAAATACTTTCAACATTAAGATTTTTACTTATAATTTGATTTCCAGAAAAAACTGCTTCACTTCTTCCATTATCTGTAAGTGATACATCTTTCCATCCAGTAAATCTATTTTCTAAGTTCCATTGACTTTCGCCATGACGAAGAAGAATTAATTTCATTATAAAATTAGTCGTTTTGATTATCCACAATTAAGAGTATGGCAGCAATATTTGCAAGTGTGGAAGATAAGTCTGATATAAAAGTTGTAATATCAAATTCATCAGGATCTGGGTCAAGCGGTACTACTACAGTATCTCCAGGTTTTAATCTTTTTATTCTTCCTAAAAATAAATTTGCTTTATCTATTTCTCCATTTGCTCGTTTAACATATGATTTATTTTTAAGACTGAAAGGTTTATAACCACCAGCCTGCTCTATTGCTTGGTACATTGTAATTCCTCTATTATATGCTACCAATCCAGGATTATATACATTACCTTCAACGCTAATTACATTTTCAAAAGGTAGGGCTGTTATAACAGAATTTGCTCCTAATTCAAAATCTGAATTAACATTAGCGACTTTAATTGTGGATATAACTTTATTATCAAATTCATCTATTGTTGTAAATTCTTGACTTACAATAATATTTTCTTTAGTTGATAGTATTGTTAAGCCTCCAGCTAATTCAATTGCTTTACCTAAAGTAATACCTAGGGTTAAAGGATACGTACCAGGTTGAAGCACTTCACCCTCTACTCGATAGGTATAATTATTACGATAATTAATATCTTCGTACACTAAGATTTTGTCTTCTGGATTAAGTGCGAAATCTTGAGAGCTATCATATGATATAGTGATTACCTCCCCATAAAAACTTTTTGCATCTTTTCTTAAAATAACAATATTGTCTTCATTTATAGTTTGTCTAAAAATAGGATCATTGAATCCGCCTGCTAAATCAAGAACTTCTTTTAATGTAGAATTGAATGAGTACATACCTGGATTTTTTACTCTACCAAGAATTTCAACTTTTGATTCAACGTTGGGAATTGAAAGAATATTTATTGAATCACCGTTATTTAACTTTACCGATTGATAGTTTTTAGCATCTAAATTTACGCTTGTTAAAGCATTATCATCTGATGACCTTTCAGCTATTGGAATAATTAAATTTAAAACAGCTGACTGACTTGCATCTTTTGTATAACCTCCAGCAAATTTAATTAAATCAGAAACTGTTTCATTATCAAGAAGTTCAAAAAATCCAGTATTGATTACCTGTCCTTCAATTTTTGCTCTTTTTGAAACTGTAGGCACGTGGATGATATCACCATCAATTAATCTTAAGCTATCAAAATTATTAATGCCGGAAAGAAAAAAGTTATAAAAGTCAACGCTCATTATCTCTTTATTTTCTCTTAAAATTTTAATATTTCTTAAAGAACCATTCTGATTTATGCCACCTGCCTGAACAAATGCTGAAAAAAGGTCAGAAAGAGGATGAATGAGATGAATTCCTGGATTCGTTACATTTCCTGTAAAATAAACATTAATAGATTTTAATTGTCCAACTTCTAATAATAAATTAGATCTATTATCATCTTCTTTTAATGTGGAAAAAATTTTAGAAAACTCATTTTTAAGATATTTTTGAGATTCAGAAATAGTTTTATTTGATAAATTTAAAAAACCTAAATTTTCATAAAAAATCAATCCTTCTCTATTTAAAGTAAAAGATTTTCTAAAATTGGTTTCACCCCAAACAGAAATAACTACTTCATCGCCAGGACCAAGTATGAAATCTCTAGGCACAGGAACATTATCAAAAAAACTAATATCTTTTTGAAAATATTCGTAGCCAAAAAATGGGTTGTCGTTATCTGGGTTATCTGAAGCAATGACTTTAACAGTTGTTAATTCATTTTCCTCAAAATCAGTATTGTTAATACCAGCTGCGGAGTTTTGCTTGGATAATTCTTCTTTAATTAAGTCAAGCTGTTCATTGCTCATTTCTCTGACATCGGAGAGTGAAATCTGAGAAAAGACTGTGGAAATAAAAAAGAGTAGTAGTAAAGACTTTATTTTCATTTAATTAATTTAGTTCATAAAATTTTGTTAACAAATTTATATTTTAAGCCACCTATCATTATCTAAGGTCCAATCAATAGTTGACTCTAATTTGCTATATGCTGAATCTGGTTCCCAGCCCATATTTTTCATTTTAGATCCATCTAATGCATATCTTAAATCATGGCCAGGGCGTTGTGAATGGAAATCTACCATTTCATAATTCAACTTTTTGCTCTGGCAACTAGCTATAAATTCGGCTAGTTTCAAATTATCAATTTCATCTTTTCCAACGATATTAAACTTTTGGCATTTTGCGCCGGTCTTGTCTGCTTTCAAATTTGAAAAATTATAATTAAAAAGGAATAAGAGTGCATTAGCAACATCTTCTGCATGAATATAATGCCTTGATCCAGCTTGATTTTTTGCGCTATTAGCATGCACTGTTACAAGCTCATGATCTCTTACTTTTTTGATAACCATTGGAATGTATTTTTCAGGATTTTGTCTTTCTCCAAAAACATTCATTGTATGTGTAATGAAAGAAGGTAGTCCGTAGGTATTTTCATAAGCAACAACAAGCTCTTCTCCTCCTGCTTTGGTAGCCGAATATGGATTAGTAGAGTTATATCTATCATTCTCTTTATAGTTAACACCAGATGGAGCAGGTCCAAAAATTTCATCAGTACTAAAATATGCAAACCTTTCAAGATTATCACATTTTCTAGCAAAATCTAAAATATGGGCAGTGCCCAAGACATTATCCTTAACAAACTCAAGAGGATATTTAATTGATCTATCAACGTGTGATCCTGCAGCTAAATGAGCAATTAAATCAATCTTACCAATTGAGGCAACTATTTCAGGATTTAATTCAGCTTTAAGATCATGATAAACTACCCTAACTCTTTTCCTATTTTGCTCATCGTATGATGATACAACTTCATGCAATCTGTTTAAATTGCCACTAAAATCAAGCCTGTCTAAAGTGATAATTTCCCAGTCTGTTGTTGATAATATTTTATCAATAACATGATGTGCAATA
>MDTC01077565.1_pt1 | contig 10126 bp, 13 predicted proteins | sample 811181 | NCBI WGS metagenome assembly MDTC01 (sample SAMN05326644, study PRJNA326480) | marine metagenome | isolation source: seawater | place: Pacific Ocean: North | collected 2011
AAGCCTTTACCCAAAGAAGATACAACACCTCCAGTTATAAAAATAAACTTTGCTGATGTACTATTCATTTCAAGCCTAATAGATTAATTAGTTACCAAGTGGAACAGTGGGCTCCTTAATTGAGTTTTTTTCTATTGATTTTTCAACTTCCTCAGCGATAGAAGGAGTATTATTAGGAGATAATAATGCTAAAATTATTGAAGTTAAGAAAAAACATGCACCTAGAAAAGCTGTCAATTTAGTCATAAAGTTTGCCGTGCCCCTAGCTGTCATAAAGCCTCCACTAGTTCCACCGCCAGACCCCCCTATTCCCAATCCTCCACCTTCACTTTTCTGCAGTAAAACTGCACAAATAATGCAAATAGCTAATATAATATGAATTATTAGAATAAAAGTAACCATCATTAATCCTTAACTTTAATATACTTTAAATACATAACGGCTGAACTATAAATTGCAAGGAATTCTTTTATTTTTAGACTTGAGCCTCCTACCAACACTCCATCAACATTTCCAGCTGATAATATATCTTTTATGTTTGTTTCATTTACAGATCCACCATATATAACATTTATATTTTTATTTGTTTTTGAACTTACTATTTCTTTAATATATTTATGCATTTCATTAATTTCAGCTTTTTCAGGAATTTTTCCTGTGCCTATAGACCATATCGGCTCATATGCTATCGTTAGTTCATCGAATTTTTCAGGTAAAGACTCAACAATTTGTTTTTTAATGAAGTTTTTAGCTGTACCATTCTCTCGTATATTTATGTTTTCCCCTACACAAATTATAGGTTTTAATTTAGCTTTTATTCCTGATTCAGCACATTTTTTGATATTTTGATTAGTTTCTTTATTATACGTCCTTCTTTCAGAGTGACCTAATATTACATATTTACAATCAAACTCCTTTAAAGAAATAGCAGAAACCTCTCCAGTAAATGCTCCAAAAGGTTGATAATGACAATTTTGTCCACCAATTAAAATCGGAGTATTTTTAATAAGTTCATATAAAAAATTAATGTATATAACAGGTGGAAAAATGCATAATTTTATATCATTTGAAAAATTACAAGTTTCTAGTTGTTTTATGTAAGACATTATAGAATATTTATCTAAATTCATCTTCCAATTAGCTGCGATTAACATATATTTTATTATTCCTTCAATTTAATTAATTAAAAAATTAAAATATTTATAATTATATTTAAATAGTATATTAATTTAAAAAAATAACAATCGAACTAGGTACCAAAATGTTAAGAGCTCTTCGTAATCAAACAAATTCTATATTTTTTAAATGCTTTCTTGTTTTATTAGTATGTGGATTCGCATTATGGGGCGTTGGTGATTTAACTGGAGGAGCTGGAGAAAAAAAAGTTTTAACAGTTAATAATGAAAATGTAACAGTTGAAGAAGTTATAAATGAAATAAATAGATTAAGATATTCTTTACCAGAAAGACCAAGCTTACAAGAAGCTCTGAAAAAAGGGATGCATAGGGGTGTTATACAACGATTTGAAAAAGAGTTATTATTAAATTCTGAAGCCAATATTTTAGACTTAAGCGTACCATTGACAGTAAAAACAAAAGCAATAAGACAAGAAAATGCTTTTATGGACCCACTAGGAAAATTTTCTCAAAATAAATTTTTACAATCTTTACAAAATGCTGGTCTTTCAGAAGCAAAATATTTGGAGATGATCAAAAGTGAAGCTAATCTTCAACAATTATCCATGCCATATTCGTTTAATAACAATTATGATGATATAATAATTAAAAAAATAATGGATTGGCAAAATGAAACTAGAAATATTAATTATGAGATATTTGATATGGTTAATAAAAATGATATTTCAAAACCATCAGAAAATGTTTTAAAAGCTTTTTATAATAAACATAAAGATAATTATAAAATACCTGCAACAAGAAATATCAAATTCTTAGAAATTAATCCCTCAACATTTCAAGATCAAGTAGTCATAAATGAAAAACAAATAAATGAAAAATATGAAATTGAAAAATCTAATTATTTTACTGAAGAAAAAAGAGAAATTCTTCAAATTACTACACAAGATGAAATAAAAGCAAAAGAATTTGTAAATTTAATTAAAAATGGAGCCGATTTTAAAAAACTTGCTAAAAAAATTTTTGATTTATCAGAAAGTGACACAAATATCGGTGTTTTAAAAAAAGCAGACTTACCGTTAAAAAGCGCAGGCCCAGTTTTCAAAGCTAAATTAAATAAAATTTTGGGCCCTATAAAAACAAAATTTGGTTTTAGTATATATAAAGTCATAAAAATAGATGAGAAGAAAGAAATCAATTACGAAAATGCAATTAAAGATATTAAAGAAAAATTACTTAAGGAATTGTCAGTTGAAATTCTTTTTGAGAAATTAGAAGAAATTGAAGACTTAATAGCAGAAGGCAACAATTTGAACGAAATTTCTAAATCTGAATTATTTAACAAAAAAATTCCTGTTAAATTTATAAAAATGGTTTCTAGAAATGGTTTAATTTATGCCTATGACAAAGAAAAGATATTTATAAATAAAGATAAGATTTTTCTAAAAAATATTTGGAATACTGATATCAATGAATTAAGTGAATTATTTAATTCAAATGAGGATAATTATAACTTAATTCAAGTTTTAAAAGAGAATCCAGAGGAAATACCTTCTTTTGAAAAAGTTAAAAAAAATATTTATGGTCACTGGTTAAATAAAGAAATAATTTTTAAATCCAAAGAAAAAGTTAGAAAATTAATAATTAATAAAAATAACAATTTATTGTCAAATATAATTATTGAAAGAACAACTCAATCAATTGGTAAGGTTGATGACGCTCTTTTAATTCAAAAAATTTTTGAAATTAAAGACAAAGAAATTAACTTATTTAATACTAATAACTATGTTTTTGCAGTGAAATTATCAGATGTTAAGACTAAATCATATGATATCAATAAAGATGCATTTACTAATTTAAATTCAACTTTATCTCAAAGTTTTTATAAAGATTTCTTAAATTTTTATTTGGGCAATTTAGCTGTTAAACATAGTTTAAAAAGAAATTTAGCTGTTATAAATAATATTTTAAATAATGAAGATATAGCTAATTAGTCTAAATTTTTTTTAATTAAAAAAGAACCTTCTTTAATAAGTGTTTTGATTAACAAAATATTTTTATTAATACTATTTTGAGGGTTGCTTGAATGTTTTTTATAATTATTATTAATTAAATTAACTGCACCTTTAATTGTAAACCCTTGATCATAGAGTAATTTTTTTATCATATGGAGATATTCAATATCTGAGGAAGAATAATACCTTCTTCCACTAGAACTTTTTTTTGGCTTTAATACAAAAAATTTTTTTTCCCAAAATCTTAAAACATGTGCTTGAACACCCACAATTTTAGCAGTTTTTGAAATAGTGCTGTAATTAGATTCTTTATACATAATTTTTATCTAAATTTTGATTTTAAAATGTTTGAGGAACTAAAAGTAACAACCTTTCTTGCATTAATGGGTACTTCAACTCCAGTTTTGGGGTTTCTACCAATTCTTTGCTTTTTATGTCTTAATGAAAAAGTACCAAAAGAAGATATTTTTATGTTTTGACCATTTTCAAGTTCATTCAAAATAAATTCAAAAATTTCTTCAATTAAATAAGAAGAGTCAGATAATGACAATCCAACATTTTCACTAATTGCTTCGATAATATCATTTCTAGTCCAAGTTTTTTTCATTTAATAATAATAATATAATTTAGATAATATTAAAGTTTTTTTTTAAATTAATGGTTTGCCAATTCTAATAACTGATGCCCCCCAACTCAATCCACCACCAATTGCTTGCATACCAATAAGATTTCCATTTTTAATTTTGTTTGAAGAAATTGCGTTTTCTAAGGCAAGAGGTATTGAAGCAGCAGATGTATTACCATGATCTTTTACAGTTGAAATTATTTTTTCATGGTTAAATTTTAGTTTTTCAGCCACTGCTAATATTATTCTTTGATTAGCTTGATGTGGAACTAACCAATCTAATTCACTTATTGTTTTATTAGAAATTGTTAACACCTCTTCTAAAGACAAAGATAATTTGTCAATAGCGTGCTTAAAAACTTCTTTACCTGACATTTCAATAAAACCAGTTTTCTGGTTACTAGAAACCCCCCCATTTGTTTTCAATAAATCGTAAAAATTTCCATCTGAGTGGATGACACTAGAAAGCAATCCCCAATCATCAAGTTTCCCGTTGGGATTATCAAACTTTTGTAATACTACAGCTCCAGCTCCATCTCCAAATAGCACTGAAGTTGACCTATCTGTCCAATCTAGAATTTTTGACATTGAGTCCGCACCAATAACTAAACAATTACTATAATGGCTCTCTAACATCATAGACTTAGCTATTGATAACGCAAAAACAAAACCAGCACATACTGCTTGAATATCAAATGAAACTGCATTTATTCCTAATTTTTTTTGAACAAGAGTAGCAGTTGCTGGAAAAGTATTGTCAGGTGTTGTTGTTGCAACAATAATTAAATCAACATTTTCTTTTTTAACTTGAGAATGTTTTAAAGCATTAAATCCTGCATTAACTGCCATATCAGAAGTAGTTTCATTTTCAGAAACAAAATGTCTAAATTTTATACCTGATCTTTTTGATATCCATTCATCTGAAGTTTCAATAAATTTGGTTAAATCTTCATTAGAAAACCTTTTTTTTGGTAAATATGAACCAACTCCAGTCAATAATATTTTGTTAGAAATGATAATTTCTCCGTTTACACACTGTTTTAAATACTTATTTCTAATTCACTAATTTTGTTTTTTAAATCAGAAATAAAATTATATTCTACCATATCTACTGCAACAGAAATTGCGTTAGCAAATCCAAAGGCATCTGTCCCACCATGACTTTTAACAGCGATACCATTTAGGCCTAAAAAAACAGCACCGTTGTATTTTCTGGGATCCATTTGTAATTTAAAGTCATTAATTGCCCTTTTGGCAAAAAAATAACCAATTTTCGAACTTAAAGAACTTGCAAATGCTTTCTTCAAGTATGATGTCACTAATCTGGCAGTTCCTTCAGCAGTTTTCAAAGAAACGTTTCCTATAAAACCATCCGTAATAATCACATCTGACATACCTTGAGCTATTTTATCACCTTCTATAAAACCTATATAATTTATTTGACTGCTTAAGTTGGATAAAATTTGTGAAGCCTCTTTTATGTAGTCAAGACCTTTTTGCTCTTCTTCACCAATATTTAAAAGAGCAATTGAGGGATCATTAATTCCCATAACTATATTAGCAAAAGCTTGTCCCATAAAAGCAAATTGAACTAAATTTTTTGCATCACATTCAATATTAGCACCTAAGTCAAGCATACAACTCTCCCCTTTTATAGTCGGAAAATAAGCTGCAATTGCTGGCCTTGAAATACCTTCAATTGGTCTAAGAAATAATTTTGTCATGGCCATTAATGCACCAGTGTTTCCCGCAGAAACAATTGCATCAGTATTACCAGATTTGACTGATTGGATAGCCATTCCCATAGAAGAGTTTTTTCCTTTACGAACAGCAATGCTTGGTTTTTCACTTGCATCAACAATTTCATCTGTATGAATAATTGTTGAGTTTTCAAGTATACTTAAAGAATTAATAAGAGGTAATAAAATACTCTTATTTCCAAAAAAGGAAAATCTTAAATTAGGGTGTCTAATTTTTGATTGGGCTGCACCATCAATTATGACATCAGGAGCATCGTCTCCACCCATAGCATCCAAAGATAAGTGAATTGATTTTTTCAAAATAGCTCCAATAAAATTTATACTTAATGAAGAGATATATAGAACAGTAAATAAAATTCAACAACACATAATTAAAGCAAATTGGTATAAGTATTTCGATATTTTAAAAATTAATGCTCAAATTTAGGAAATGTGAATTTATTTGATAAAAAATATTGATTATTTCTATTTTTGAATTGTAAAAAAATTTTCTTGTAATATTCAGTTAATAAATCTGCAGAATTACCAAAATCATCAACATTTCTATAAACATTTTTAATAATATGTTTTTTTAATTTATCGAAATCTTCTACTTCTAGACAATTACAATAAGCTTTTTGACGTCCCATATATGATTTGACCATCTGCTTAATTTTAATATGTACACCTGCATCTCCTGCTCCTAACTCCCTTAAACTAAGGTCTAAATCCAAGAATATTTTGTCAAATAAATTTTGTGATAAATCTCGACCTCCAGAGCCACATTTAGAAAGATAAAAAGTTAAAATAATCGAAAATAAAACTAATAAATCGTATCTACCGTCAATTGTGTCAGGGACTGATAGTTTATTGTAAAAAACTTTATTTCTAGATATTTCAACTATCTTAAAATAAAAATTGTCTATTATTTTCTTTTTTTTAGATTGAGAACTTGTATAAGAATTGAAAAACATTTACATAATTATTTAATTGTATTTAAGTTATACTATATATTAAAAAACTCTAACTTGGAACATATATGTATTATCTAAAATTTTTGTTTTGTATATTCTTACTAACTTTAACATCATGCTCTTCAAATATCCAAAATAATGGCATAACTGAAATTAAGTTTAAAAAAATAAATGTTCAAATCGGAAAAACAACAAAGAAAGATTTGATTACTCAATATGGCCCACCCTTTTTTGAAAGTGTCTTCAATAGGAATGTAATTTATTATGTATCACATAAAACAAGTTATAAAGTATTAGAAAAATTTAAAACTGCAAAATTATTGGTTTATGAAATCTCATTAAATGAAAAGAATATAGTTTCTAACTTAAAAAAATACACTGAAAATAATGCTGTGAGTATATCAGTTTCACAAAAGACAACTGATGAAAAAAGTAATAATACGTTAATTTTCAAAGAAATTTTAAACAATATGAGAAGAAACAACACACAAAATTAAAAATGCATAAATGAATCTTTCTTTAAAATTAATCCACAATTTTTAGTTTTAATATATTCTTTGTTAAATTTTTGAAAAAAACCTATATTCGTTAATTCTATGTTTTTATCTAAAGATATTTTTTTTAATAATTTTTCATATTTAGGCTTACAAGAAAACAATAATTCATAATCGTCACCACCATATAATGCAGCATCAAGAAGCAGATCTTTTTTTAAATTTTTAATAGGTGCCAATGGTAATTTCTTTATATCAAGTACGATAGACAAATTTGAATTTTTAGCTAAATGTTTAGCATCCTGAATTAAACCATCAGAAATATCAATCATAGAACTGGCAATTTTATTCAACGTTAGACCTAAATCTACTCTTGGTTGAGGAACTAAATATTTTTTTTTAGCTGAGGAAAAAATTTTAGCTTTGGAATAAAAGTTATCCAAGCCTATTTTGGCAAGACCTAAAACTCCTGAAACAAACAATAGATCACCTATTTTTGCTCCACTTCTAGAAACAGATTTTTTATTTAAAGTTTCTCCGAAAATAGTAATGGTTATATTTGTATCATGTAATGCTGAAGTTAAATCACCACCAATTAATTTTAATCCAAACAATTCTTGATCTTCATATAGACCTCTAGCAAATTTTGGAATAAATGTGCGTGATCTGTGCTTAGGGATACTTATGGATAAATTATAAAAAATTGGCTTCGCACCCATAGCTGCCATGTCTGACAAATTAACTCTTAAACTTTTTTTTGCTATGTCTTTTGGATTTTCATGACCAAAAAAATGTATACCTTCTGTTATAGTATCAGTACTAATAATAAGATCGTGATCTAATTTTTGTTTAAAAATTGCTGCATCATCTTTTAAATTCATAGCCATTTTATTTGTAAGAGGCTTAAAAAATTTTTCTATAAAATCAAATTCGTTCATTAGGCATATAATTTAATTCTTTTTGAGATATATTTTCTAAAATACCATTAGCAAAATTTGGATTTCCACCAAAGGATTCAATTATACTTATATATTCGTTAATAATGGTAATTTTACTAAATTTTTTATCAAAACACAATTCGTAAGTAGCCAATCTAAGTACAGATTTTTCTGTTTCGCTAAGCCTATTAAAGCTCCAATTTTTTGACAAGTGTTTAGAAATTATATCATCAATACAAAACATATTTTTGAAAACACCTTTAGTAATAGAAATAAGTAAAATAGTATCAATCTGACTTAAGTCTAATTCCAATAAAATAGAGGGTAGGTAGTTATCCATATATGATTTAATTAAAAAATCAATGTCATTTTCTACAAAAGATGCACCATAAAGGACTTGCGTCGCGCATATTCTAGAAGCAGTTTTTTTAATAATTGAAACATGCCTAATATTATCTTTTGAATTTATTATTCTTTTACTCATAAGAAATATTATTTTTATGTTTAATTAGAGACAAACATGCCAAAGCAGCTCCACCCCCTTTATTAAGTTTTAATGGATCTGATCTTTCAATTGCTTGTTCTTTATTATCAACAGTTAAGATCCCATTACCAATTGGTAACGAATACTTAATTGATAAATCATTCAAAGCTCTTGCTGATTCATTTGAAACAACTTCAAAGTGATAAGTTTCCCCCCTTATTACGCAACCTAAAGCAACAAAACCGTCAAATAAAATATTTTTAGATTTTTTTTCAGAAAAAAATTTTATTGAAGGGGCTATTTCTAACGCACCAGGAACATGTATTATCTTAAACTCAACAGAATTTGATTCAAGCACTTCTGCGGCACCCTTAACCAAGTTTTGAGTTATCTCTTTATAATATGGCGAGCAGACTAAAAGGATTTTTATATTTTCATACATAAAATCAACCTAATTTTTTCCAATTTTTAATACTTAGACCAAAACCATCAAGACCAATTGCAGTAGCTTTTGTATTTGATAAAATTGTCATATTTTTAACCCCTAAATTTAATAAAATTTGAGCTCCCACTCCATAATCTCTTATATTTTTTAAATTTTTATTTGGATTATTTATATCTCTTGAAAGCTTCTTCGAAAAAGTTTCAGATGATAAATCTCTTATTAGGATAATAATTCCACTTTTATTATTAGCAATAATCTCCATTGCTGTAGATAACTCAGAACCATTCCTAATACCAGATTGATCTCCTAGAACATCCGACAATAGATCTAATGCATGTACTCTTACTAAAATAGTTTCTTTATTATTAATTATTCCCTTAACCAAAGCAATATGCTCAGATTTATCTATAATGTTTTTAAATACTATAACTCTCCATACACCTCCAAATTTACTTTCTAGTACTGACTCTGAAATTCTTTTAATATAAAATTCATTTTTTCGTCTATATGAAATCAAATCTGAAATTGAAGCAATTTTTATATTATGTTTTTGTGAAAATTTTATAAGATCTGGTAATCTCGCCATTTCACCATTATCTTTCATTATTTCACAAATAACACCAGATGGATTGGAATTAGATAACTTCGCTATGTCAACTACAGCTTCTGTATGACCCGCCCTTATTAGAGTACCCCCATCTTTAGCAATAAGCGGAAAAACATGCCCAGGGGTAGTAATATCATTTTTTGATGCGTTTAAATTGATAGCAGTTTTAATTGTTAAGGATCTATCACCAGCTGATATACCTGTCGTAACTCCATCACTTGCTTCAATAGAAACTGTGAAGGCAGTTTCAAACCTGCCTTCATTTCTTCGTTCCATGAGAGACAAACCTAATTTTTCGGATTGATTATAAGTTAAAGATAAACAAATAAGACCTCTACCATATTTAGCCATAAAATTTATAGCTTCAGGCGATGCATATTCACCCAAAATGCATAAATCACCTTCGTTTTCTCTGTCTTCATCATCTACTAATATAAAAATTTTACCATTTGAAGCATCTTTTATAACTTCTTCAATTTTAGATAAACCCATTTAAACTCCAAGAAAATAAATTAAACATTAATATTTAATATTGTTACTTTTTAGCATTAAATGTTTCTAAATATCTAGCTAAAACATCAATTTCAATATTAACCACTGAACCAACATTAAAGTTTAAAAAACTTGTATAAGCCCATGTATGTGGAATGATATTTACAGAAAATGTTTTAC
>MDTC01146609.1_pt1 | contig 10126 bp, 9 predicted proteins | sample 811181 | NCBI WGS metagenome assembly MDTC01 (sample SAMN05326644, study PRJNA326480) | marine metagenome | isolation source: seawater | place: Pacific Ocean: North | collected 2011
ATGATGGATATAAGCTTATTGAAGTACCTTATTTAGGAATGGAACATCAGTCGGCTGTTACCTATGGTAATGGATTTAGTATCTACAATGGATTGAGAAGTGATAGTTGGCCAATGTATGGCGTAATGGATCCACTTATTATCCATGAAACTGGCCATGAATGGTTTGGAAACAGTGTTACTGCAATCGATCCAACTCATATCTGGATTCATGAAGGATTGCAAGTATATTCTGAGGCATTGTTCTTTGAAGATAAATTCAATAGCTACCCGGTGAGTGTTGATTACTTAAAAAGTATTAAATCTAGGATTCAAAATAAAATTCCTATTGTAGGCCCAGAAGATGAAAATTACTGGGCTTTAAACGGCGATACTTACATGAAGGGTGCTTGGGTAATGCATACTTTGAGGAGTGCTATAAATGATGATCCTGTTTGGTTTGCAATACTAAAAGAATTCATGGTTGAAAACGCTAAAAGTCATGTTAGTACACAAGATTTCTTTGATAAAGTTAAAGAAAAAACCGGTAGTGACTATTCATACTTTTCAGAACAATATTTTTATACTCCAAATCAACCTGAGTTGGAATATTATCAAACAGACTCTAGCTTTAATTATAAGTGGAATAATATTAACGATAATTTTATTATGCCGATTGGACTCTTAGTTAACGGTATCGAAAAGAGAGTTATACCTGGTCAAAAATTTCAATCCTTTGACATTAATAAACATGCCACTATTGAAATAATGGATTGGAAGTATTATATAAAACCTATCAAAATTGAATACTAAGCTTTAATTTATTAAAATATTATGAAAAAAAAATATGACGCAATTTGGTTAACAGGCCAACCAGCCAGTGGTAAAACCACATTAGGTAATTTGCTTGCAAATCATTTTAGAAATAAAGATAACTCAATGACTTGCTTCAATATTGATGGCGATGATCTTAGAGATTTATTTCAAAATAAAGATTATTCAAAAGAAGGTAGATATGCCAACATAAGATTAGGTATGAGCATAAGTGCATACTTAATTAATAAAGGTAATTTTCCCATTATTTCGCTAGTATCTCCATATAGAGAATTGAGAGAAGAATTTAAAACAAAGTTTAATGTGTTAGAGGTGTACCTACATACATCAGAAATTAGAGGAAGAGAAAACTTTTTTGTTAAAGAGTATGAAAAGCCCTTACACAACTTTATTGATGTTGATACAACAATACAAACAGAAAAGGAAAGTTTAAATGAAATACTCAATGTTTATAGGTAGGTGGCAACCTTGGCATAACGGCCATAGATGGCTAATTGATCAAAGAATAAATGAAGGGAAAAATGTACTAATTTGTATCAGAGAAGTAGACAAGGATGATAAAAATCCATACAATCCTCATGAGGTGAAAATCAATATTGAAAAAGAACTGAATGAACTTGTAAAAAATAATAAAGTAAAAGTAATTGTAATACCAGACATTGAGTCAGTAAACTATGGTAGAGGGGTTGGATATGAAATTATTGAACATGTTCCTCCAGAAAAAATTGGTAAAATATCTGCAACCAAAATAAGAAAGCAACTATTTAAATGAAAAATTTCGAAAAAAAATTACTGCTACTTCTAGCTTTTCTATCTGTATTATTTTATTTTTTACAACCCAAAAAGTTTTTAACTACTGTATCTGTATATCCTGATTATGCAGAACAGTTAGATAGTGGCATTCTTGATATTGCAAGTAGTTTTGGTATTGGAAAGGGACTAAACTCGAGTAGTCCAATAATCTATGCGCCTGATATAGTTGAATCCTTTCATTTAAGAGAAAAGATATTGTTAAAAAAATATGATTCACTGCAAGGAGCAACATATATTGAATATCTTAAATCTAGAGAGTGGTTTTTTAATCTCAAACGATCAATATCAAAAAATATATTTAAAAGGAATGATCGTGAATTAGATGAAGAGCTAATTTATAGCTATGCAAATAATCTTCAAGATAAAATTAATGTTCAAGTTGAAAGATTATCAGGATTAGTTACTCTAAATATTTCAATTAAAGCACCAAAGGATTATGATATTACTTATGAATTTTCTAAAGAAGTTAGAGACTTTATTATTGTTTATTTGGAAGACTTTATTAATGAGTCAACAAGGAAAAAGGCTTTGGTTAAAATTGTATATATGGAAAATAGATTGCTAGATGTTAAAAACACTTTATCGAACAAAGAAGATAACCTAAAGCAATTTTTAATAAACAATAAAGAAATAGACTCACCTCTTTTGCAAACAGAATTCCTTAGATATTCACGAGAAGTTGAATTAAGCAATGCAGTCTATATTTTGCTCACCAAAGAGATTGAAAGTGAAAAAATAAAGACAGTCCAAAATGAATTAAATTTCATAGTAACAGACAGTAGTGAAAATCCAAAACCAATTAAATTTAGATTAAGACATATAGCAGTTTTTAATATCCTTATCATTTTATCCTATTATCTATTTTGGAAAAGAAGAAACGATTTCTTCTCTTTCTTTTCTAGTGACAAATAACAGAAATAATATAAATGGTGCTGTCTTAAAAAAAACTTGCAAAATATCTCCTCTTAAGAAGAAAATAAAAAAAACTGCCAAATAAATATAAAGCACGTAGAAAAATTCACTTTTATTTCTTGAAGCTGTGATATTTTTAACGAGTATTCCCATTATATAAAATAAAATGGCTATACCTAAAATACCAAAAGCTAAGTAAAATTCGGCCCATAAGTTTACACCAATATTTTGAAAATATAAATTAGCGTGCTCGGTTAAAACGTATCCCGATTGAGAAGGTTTAGATATCCATATTGATCTTGGAATGAACCCAAAAATGGCTAGCAATATATTTTCTCCATACATAATAGATTTATCACTTACATATTCAATAGATAGAAGCAAGGATGCAGCTGGATCAAAATCTCCATCTAAAATATTATCGATATATCCAACATACGATTCCCCAAATATTCCACTTACAAAAATAGCTTCTCCTCTAAAAAAGTCTGTAAATGGGAAAATTAATACTAACCCTAGTGTTATAGCAGTCATCCATGATACGTTATCATTTTTAAGTTTATATAAAAAAAGTACTGAAATATACATTAGAACTATTAACCTTTCAGTTCTTAGTGGATTGAAGATTAAAAACATAATAAATAAAAAGAAATACCACTTTACTAATGAAAGTTTTTCTTTTTTATAAAATTCTAAGTATGATATAAGACAAACAAAAAAACTGGTATTAATCATAACTAGAAGTAAATCAATTATAACTCTCAAAGGATGATTTTGAACTGTATATATAAATAATGCTCTTGGAAATATCATTTTTTCAAACCCAATAATTATAAAAATTAAAGTAGCGATCCCTAAAGAAAATAAAAATAGCTTATCAATTCTTTCTAATGACAATCTTCGTTTAGTAAACCGAAACCGTAAATTTGAATATCTACCAATGGTAAACGTGAAGCATCCAAGGAAAATTAGTGATATAGCTTTTAATAAATGATTAGAATAAGACTGTATCTCAATCCATGGTAACTCTAAATTTGAAAGCTGAGTAATAAATGCTACACCAAAAAAAACATAGATGAATGCCCAAAAAGAAATATCTATCAGACCCCCACTTTCTGATAAATTCTTATTCATAAATAGTAATGGTATTAAAATAAATAAAAAATATATAAGGAAAATTTCGAAGATATACATACTTGAAGGATTCTTTGACAAAAAAATATTGAGTGCAGGTATTGTAAATAGGAGAGATAATATGCTGTTTTTTATGATACTATTTGACTTCATTAGCACCTTTAAACATTCTAAGTTCTTCTATACTATTTGAGGCAGTACCTTTTTTTGACACTGATAAATACGCAGCATAATTAGCAAATTGTGCTGAAAGTAAAATATCTTTTGTAGCATGATATGCTAATGACAAAGCTGATATTACAGTATCACCAGCTCCAGTAACATCTGGATTTTTAATGAAATCAGATTTTATGTGTTGAACATAATTATTAGCTACGATTGTTAGCCCCTTATCTCCTTTTGTTGTTACAATATATTTAAAACCAAAATTTTCAATTAGTTTTTTAGAAGCTGCAACGACTGAACTATCATCCTCTACTAGCATATTTGAAGCATTATTAAGTTCTTCGATGTTTGGAGTTAATATAGTGGCATTTTTATATACTGAAAAATTTTCTTTTTTTGGATCAACAATAATTGGAATATTGCACTCTTTTACGATGTACGGGATAGTTTCGCTATTTAAAACTCCCTTGTTATAATCAGATAGAATTACTATATCAAATTTATTAATAGTATTTATAAATTTTTTAATTTCTTTAGAAATTTTTGTATTAAAAATATTTTCCTTGTCGATTCTAAGAACTTGTTTGTTTTCAATATAAATTCTTTCCTTGACTGTTGTTGCCAAATTATTCACAATAAATAAATTATTTGAAGATTTTGTATTCAATATATTTTTGAGTTCAATGCCATCTTTATCATTTCCGAGAGATCCCAAACAAGATACTTTGGCTTTCATCTTATAAAGATTCTCTACTACATTCCCTGCGCCACCAGGAACCACTTTTTTATCTCTTGGTAAGACAACTGGTACTGGAGCTTCAGGAGACATTCTATTAGAGTATCCAAAAGTATATTTATCTAGCATAAAGTCTCCAATTACTAGGACTTTATTTTTTGAAAAATCAAAATTCATTTTACTTTTCCTTGATTAGCTATTTCATCTTGTTTCAATCTTAGTTCATCTTCATTAATCAAATAGTGTTTACTAATAACAGATAAATTTTTATCTATTTCGTAAACTAGTGGAACACCTGTTGGGATATTTATAGATATAATTTCTTTTTCAGATAGTCTATCTAGAGTTTTAACAATGGCTCTTAAAGAATTACTATGTGCAACTATAAGATGGTTTAATGGATTTCTTTTAATTTGATCAATATATTCTATCCAAAAAGGCTCTAATCGTTCTATTACCATTTTTAAGCTTTCGCCGCTTGGAAGGGATTTATTTGGTATGTTCTTAAACTTTTTATTAAATCTTGGGTGACGTTTATCTTCAACAGTTAATTTTGGAGGAGGAATATCGTAGCTTCTTCTCCATATATGTACTTGTTTTTCGCCATACTTACTAGCAGTTTCAGATTTATTTAAACCTTCTAAGGCTCCATAATGTCTTTCATTCAAGCGCCAATCCTGTACAATTTTTCTTTTTTTAAACTGTAATATTTCAGCAACAATCTTTGAAGTATGTTGAGCTCTTGCTAAAAGAGAGGTATGGATAGAGGAAATAGTAATTTCTTGAGCAAGGAGTTGTTTTCCGGCAAAATTAGCTTCCTCTACACCATTAGGAGTAAGCTCTACATCCTTCCAACCTGTAAATCTATTTTCAAGATTCCATTGACTTTCACCGTGCCGGAGAAGAATTAATTTCACTATGTTTTAGTCAGTTTGATTATCAACTATGAGAAGTATAGCTGCTATGTTCGCTAACGTTATTGATAAGTCCGATATAAAGGCAGTGATATTAAAGTCACGTGGATCTGGATTAACGGGCACAATAATAGTATCTCCTGGATAAACTCTTTTACCAAGCCCTAAAAGAAGTCTTCCATTTTTTTCAATATTCCCATTCGCCCTTTTTATGTATACTCTTTTATTTAAACTATAAGGTTTGTGACCGCCAGCAAGCTCAATATATCGTGGTAATGTCGCGCCTTCTACGTATGTAATTAGTCCAGGATTATAGACATTTCCCTCCACTCTAACAACATTCTCAAACGGAGATGCTATAATTACTGTGTTAATTCCGATTTCAAAATCTAAAGTGATATTATTTACAGGCTCTGCAGTAGTAATTTCATTTCCATCGTCATCTATATTCGTAAACTCTTGTTTTACAGTAAGATTTCTTTCTGAAGTTAAAGATGTTAAACCTCCTGCAAGTGATATTGCATCACCTACAGTCATGTTTGTTTTGTCAAGAGGATAAGTTCCTGGTTTAAAGACTTCACCCTCAACACGATAAGTAAAGCTATTACTATAGTTTATATTTTCATAAATAAATATTTTATCATTTGGCTCTAATTGGACTTGATCTGATTCTTTATAAGCAGCTTCTATATTTATACTATAAAATTGATCTTCATCTTGTCTTAAAATAATAATTTCATCCTCACGAATAGTTTTTCTAAATATTGGATCATCAAAACCGCCTGCAATATCTAGCACATTTTTTAGAGTAGTGTTTACGCCAGGATAACTTCCAGGAGACTTTACTCTACCAAAAACTTTCACCTCTGAATCAACCCCTGATATAGATGGAACCTTAATTGTGTCACCATTATTTAAGGTTATTGATTCTTTATCTTTAAAATTTATTGAAATACTAGTTCTTGCATTATCATCAGAATTTCTTTCCTGAGCTGGGATAATTTTTTTCAAAATCAAAGTTGATGATGCCTCGCTAGTAAAACCAGAAGCATATGTGATTATATCTGATACAGTTTCGCTTGATAGTAATTCATAAGTAGATGGCCTATTTACCTCTCCTGAAATAGATATTCGATTCTTAACACTTGAAATATGTATCACATCACCATCGATTAATTTGAAATTAGAAAAATTATTTTTACCATTCATAAAAAAACTATAAAAATCTAATGAGACAATTACTTGATTGTTTCTAAGTAATTGCACTTCTCTCAATGATCCTTTATTGTTTATTCCGCCTGCCTGCACAATAGCTGAAAAAATATCAGAAAAAGGGTGTACGAGGTGAATTCCTGGATTTTCAATATGCCCAGAAAAATAAATATTTATAGACTTTAATTTTCCCAAGGATAACATTAACTGACTTGGATTATCTTTGTCTTTTAAGGTTGAGTAAATTTGGGAAAGTTCTTTTGTTAAAATTTTCTCTGCTGATTCAAGGGTTTGATTAGACAAATTAATAAATCCAATATTCTCATAGTATATAAGACCTTCTTTGTTAATAATGAAAGCATCGCTAAAATTTGTTTCACCCCACAAAGATAGTATGATTTCATCTCCAGGACCTAATTTATAATCAAATGGAGTTGGTATATTATCAAAAAAATTTATTTCTCTTTCAAAGTAATCATATCCAAAGTAATAAGGTTTTTCTATTGATTCTAACGTTGGAATATTAACCGGATTCAGATCAACCTCATTTGCAACGGCATTCTCATCTCCTTTAGCAGATGCGGGAATTAACTGTGGATTAGAGCTGAGTTCAGACTTAATAGCCTCGATTTGCTTATCATTTAACCTATTAATGTCAGACATAGAAATCTGACCAATAACTAAGGTGAACATAGCCAAAATACAAATGATTACTTTATGCATATAAGTAATTTATATTTAAAATTGGATTATACAAATTGGTTTATTTTTTTTAAAAAACGATCTTGATTTTTGAATACTCTTTTTTTGCCGTTTAATATTATGTAGTTTTGTTAATGATGTTTAATATGTTAATCAGTAAGAAAAATTTTCTTTTTTTTCTAATTATTAACTTAGTTATTGCCCAAGATGTAGAACATTCTATTTCTGTTGGTTTTCAAAAAAATAATTCTAATAGCTGGTGGTTAAATAATAATAATTATGGTTTTGATTCTTCGGAAAATTTTTTGAAATATTCTTTTAATTTAGAAGAAATGCATTTTGATTTTTTGGGTAATATTTTTTTTAATAACTCAAAAGGTGGGAGTGTATATATCCCCCAACTACACATTGGTTATAAAACCCAAAATTCTGTTTATATAAAAGCGGGAAGATATTATAGAGATTTTAGCGATTATATGAATGACAATCTTAGTTCTGGATCAATACTAATGAGCCGTAATGCACAAGCTATCCCAAAAATTGGTTTAAGCTATAATAATATTATACCATTTGGAGAAAATATATCCTATAAATTAGGAATTTCTCACGGTGTATTTGATAAAAATACTTTCTATACAAAACCTCCCTTTCTTCACGAGAAATATTTTTATATTGAAGTAGATAGGCAACAATCAAAGTTTGGAATTGGTATTGTACATGAAGCAATGTGGGCAGGAACAACAACCGAAGGCTTGGGTTTTGGAAAACAACCAAGTGGATTTCGTAATTTTTTAAAAGTTTTTATATCATCTGATGGCCCCCTGCTTGAAGGAGAGCCACATCCCAATGCACTTGGTAATCATTTAGGTATATGGGATATTTATTTTGTAAAAAATTTCAAAGAAAAATCTATAAAACTTTATCATCAACATATTTTTGAAGATACAAGCAGTCTACGATTTGCTAATAAATTTGATGGATTATGGGGAATTGAATTAAATAATTTTTTTCGGCAAACAAACTTACTCGTTGAATATATAGATACTTCGAATTGTTGCTATAATCCACCTTATCAATCTGATAATTACTATTGGAATTATCAGTACAAGTCTGGGTGGAGGTATAAAGGAAATATTATTGGCAATCCACATATTAATCCAGAAAACTCATATTTTGCTGAGCTTACTAAAATGATTCATTTGGGAATTTCTGGTGAAATGTTCAGTGATATTAATTATAGGTTTCTTGCGTTTAGAAAAATTAACCTTTCAGATACAGTAAAATTTCAATTTATGGCTCAAAAAAATGTTACAGAAAAAATGAGCTTTACAGCTTTATTTGATCGCTATAATCAGGATAATAACTTCCAGTTAGGATTGACTTATTATTTTAATAAAGATTGAACTATCTTATTAATTTCTCCTTTAGACAAATAAGGATGCATTGGTAAACTAATAATTGTTTTTGATAAATTTTCTGAAACAGGAAAACTACCTTTCTCATATTTTAAATACGCAAATCCTTTCATCAAATGAATAGGGTATTTGTAGTAAATAACATTTGGAATATTATGCTGTATAAGCCTATCTACTAATTCTTCTCTTTTTTTATGTGAACCCAAAGTAATGGAGAATAATGCGTTTGCAGAATGATAATTTTTGGGTATATACTGAGCATTGTTCAAATATTCTCTATAATAATCATTCACCTTATTTCTCATATCTAATTCTTCATCAAAAATTGTCAGTTTTTCTAATAATACTGCTGCTTGTATACTATCTAGGCGTCCATTTAGTCCAATTACTTCACTATTGTACTTATCTGATCTTGTCCCATGGATACGTATTGCTTTGCATTGCTCTGCTAAACTATCATCATTAGTAAACATAGCTCCGCCATCACCATAACACCCTAGGGGCTTAGCTGGATAAAATGATGTGGCAGCAACATCTCCAAATCTACCAACTTTTCTTTCTCCAATTGAAGCACCAAAACTTTGTGCCCCATCTTCAATGACTTTTAAATCATATTTTTTTGCAATGCTATCAATTAAGCGGTAGCGTGCAGGGACTCCAAATAAATCTACTGGTATAATTGCTTTCGGGATTAATTCCCCTTTTTTTAAAGTATCTTGAATTGCAATTTCTAGTTTTTCACAATCTATATTAAACGTAGAGTCATATACATCTACAAAAACAGGGGTAGCTCCAAGTAGCGCAATTACTTCTGCAGTAGCTACATAGGTAAATGGCGTAGTAAATACAGCATCGCCAGGGCCTATTCCCCATGCCATAAGAGGGATTAACAATGCATCTGTCCCAGATGAACATGAAATCGCATGCTTAACTCCACAATAATCTGCTAGTTTTTCTTCTAATTCATGTACCTCTGGGCCCATAATATAGGCGCCATGATCTAGAATAGTATTTAATCTTTTCTCTAGAGGTTTACGAATACGTTTTTGTTGTGTTTTTAGGTCTAAAAATTCCATAATAATAGGTCTAAAATTACCACAATTATAGCCTGAAAGATAAAAAAAATAATTATCCTAGATTTTTTACAATAATAGCATAAAAAATTAGTGAGTTTTATTGATAGTGTAATTAATGGTTGCGGTTCTTCAATAAATGGGCCAAATTTGCGGTGAGTACATAGCTTGTACTCTTAAGTTAATATATTAATATATGAAGATAACCGAGAAAAAGGAGTTAAACATGAATCGAACG
>MDTC01153920.1_pt1 | contig 10125 bp, 7 predicted proteins | sample 811181 | NCBI WGS metagenome assembly MDTC01 (sample SAMN05326644, study PRJNA326480) | marine metagenome | isolation source: seawater | place: Pacific Ocean: North | collected 2011
AAATTATCAAAGAAGTTAATTATTTAACATGGCTGCTAACCTATCCTCGATATCTAAACAGATTGATACTATTCTGGTTCTAGATTTTGGCTCTCAATATACACAGCTTATTGCGAGAAGAGTAAGAGAAAGTAACGTATACTCAGAAATACTTCCTTGGGACATTGATGAAGAAAAAATAAAATCTATAAATCCTAAAGGTGTCATTTTATCGGGCGGCCCAGATTCTGTTACTAATAGCTATACCCCAAGAGTTCCTCAAGTGGTTTTTGAATTAAATATTCCTATCTTGGGCATATGTTATGGAATGCAGACACTTGCAGAGCAACTTGGTGGACAAGTTATATCATCCGAACAAAAAGAATTTGGATATTCAGAACTTTTTATCACAGCAGATTGCATATTATTTTCTAACTTAGGTAAAACGTTAAATGTATGGATGAGTCATGGAGATCAAGTGCAAGACCTTCCTGATAATTTTGAGCTAGTAGCTAAGACTGCTTCAGCTCCAATAGCTGTAATGCAACACTCAACAAAACCTATATATGCTCTTCAATTCCATCCTGAGGTCACTCATACAGAAGATGGTAAAACCGTATTAGATAATTTTATTTTTAAGGTTTGCAAAGCAAATACAGACTGGAAGATGGATGACCTAATAGGACAAAGAATACAAGAAATTAAAAACCAAGTTCAAGATAATAAAGTTTTACTTGGTCTTTCTGGTGGTGTTGATTCTTCAGTAACAGCAGCACTTTTGCACGAAGCAATAGGTAACAAACTTGTGTGTGTATTTGTTGATAATGGCCTTCTAAGAAAAGGTGAAGCTGAAGAGGTTATGAATACATTTAAAGAAAACATGAATCTAAATGTTATTAAATCTGATAGCGAAGAAGCTTTTTTAAGACATCTAAAAGGTGTTGGAGATCCTGAACAAAAAAGAAAAATCATTGGTAGGACTTTTATAGATGTTTTTGATTCTGAGGCAGCTAAACTAAAGGATGTTCACTTTTTAGCTCAAGGAACTATATATCCAGATGTGATTGAGTCCTCCGGCTCAGAATCAAAAGAAGCAAGAGTTATAAAATCTCATCATAATGTTGGCGGGCTTCCTGAGGAAATGAAAATGGAATTAGTGGAACCATTAAGGGACTTATTTAAGGACGAAGTTAGGAGAATGGGGGTTGAGCTTGACTTATCACCAGAAATGTTAAGTAGGCATCCATTCCCAGGTCCTGGACTTGGAGTGAGAATTTTAGGTGAAATTACCAAGAAGAAAACATCAATTCTAAAAGAAGCTGACCATATCTTTATTGAAGAGCTTATAAAAGCAGATTTATATAAAACAGTTAACCAAGCTTTTGCAGTTTATTTACCAATAAAATCAGTTGGCGTGGTTGGTGATGAACGAAGATATGCTGAAGTTATTGGATTAAGAGCAGTTGAGACAGTAGATTTTATGACTGCTAGATGGGCACATCTTCCGTTTGATTTTCTAGAAAATGTATCTAACCGAATAGTAAATGAGATTGAAGAAGTTAGTAGGGTTGTTTATGATATATCAAGTAAGCCACCAGCTACCATTGAATGGGAGTGAAAAATATCCCTGAAACCCTTATTCTTATAGGGTTTTCATTTGACAAAGTTTGTCAAACCTAACAAATAACATCACTTTTTTTAAAACTTTGACAAATTTCTGCAACTATAGAAAGTCATAAGTTCATGGCATAATATTTACATGAAATCTTGTATTAAATTATTTCTTATAACATCCGCAACATTTTCTTTTATGGGTTGCTCACAATTAAATAATGAAAATATGGTTACACTTTTCTGTTCAGAAAAGATTTCCACAGTACTTCCAATTAAGGGTGTAGAACCGAAAGGGTTTTGGGCAGATTATTTAGATACAGATGTGCCTACGGATATAAAAAATTGCTCTTCAATTAGGGATGATACTATTTGCGTGATTGATGAATTTATTCATCAAAGTGATGCTTCAAGTTTCACTTTCACTATTGTTAATATAAAAAGCAAATGGAAGATCACCGATTTTAATGCGAACATTATTACTGGTTATGATGATCCTCAAGATGAAGAAGGAATAATAACAGTTAGACATGGGAAAATAGATCGAGAACAACCAGTAATTGATTCACCAATTAAAAGACTTTCAATTTCAGGGGAATTATCTCATCCCGCCTTTAGAACTGAGTTTAATTATATTTTTAGAACTGAAAATAATTATGTAACAGGCGTTAATGAATATATATCTCTTTATCGAGATGCAAATCAAGATAAGAATCTTGAATTAACTTTGTACGGTGATATTAGGAAAGGATATTCTTTAACTGGTCCCCTTGAAGAAGACTGGTCTTATTATTTGTGCTCAGTAGAAACGGAATCCTCTTTAAACAGTAAATTAGATTTTTTTAATTCAAAGCATGATGAGTTTCTAAAAGCAGAAGAGGGTAAAAAGAAAGAAAATATAGAATCTTCTAAAAGTACAACAGATATCTAGATCATGGAAAATATAAAATCATAAGTTAAAAAAAGTTGGGAGTAGTTTTAAAAGTTTGACAAAGTGGCAAAACACAAAAAAGGCACCTGGAAACTCAGTTACAGTGGTGGCTTTATCCTCATTTACATTTAATGGTGAGGAATTTACACCTTAATTAATACAAGATACTATATGTACAATTAATTCCATCCAGAACAAAGTGGCATTAATGGACTGAATCTATTTTCTTTAATTATCAACGATTTTGGAGGAAAAATTTAATAATGAATGTTACACATATTAATCATGCAAGTATTTTAATTGAATCTAATGGATATTATATTCTTACTGATCCATGGGTAGAGTCTCATGCATTTTCAGGCTGGAGGCAGCAACCAGCGCCTTCTATCAAGAAAATAGAAGAGATATCAAAAATATCTCCAAGCAACCTATTGGTTTTATGCTCTCATGGTCATGATGATCATTTTGATGATGCAGCAATAAAAAAGTATTTTAATAATAATGATATCGCTATTGCAAAGTTTAAGGGTCCTGGAGTTAAATTCAGAGCTCAAAGGGTCACTAATGGCGATGTAACAGAAGTAGATTCAGATACATTTACTTGGAATGGTTATAAAATAAAGTCTTATATCAATGCTGACTATACTGGTGATGATGCTATTTTTACTATAGCTACAGAAAATAACTTTGTTGTTCATGCAAATGATAATTGGCATGAGCAGCCATCCGAAATTATAGATAAAATAAAATATGACTCTTCCAAGTATCCATCATCAAAAAAAGCTTGGTTATCTCAGGTAGGTATTGCAGGATCTTTCCCAATATATTATGGCCAGTATTCTCATGAAGAAAAAACTAAAATTATTAAAGATGCTATTGATACAATGCTGCTAGATGGACTTAAAAATGCAAAAAAGATAGAAGCTAAATATCATTATATTTATGCTAATCAAAGCATGTTTATTAACTACGTAGATTATTTAAAAAGTTATGACAGAGATATTTGGATAAATGATAGTATTAATAAAGCCCAAGAATATAATACAGAGCATATTGAACAGTTGTTTCCTGGAACAGTTTTATTTTCAAAAAATAAAGGAATTGCTACTAAAAATCCATCATTTAATATAAAAAAATTCGATTCAAATAATAAAGACTTAGCTCATTTCTCTAATGGAAAAGTTGAAGATGATAAGCTGGAAGAATTCTCTAATCAATGTAATGAATATATTTCTTCAAAGTTAGGCCAAGAAGGTCAATTTGTAGGCTTTTATAATAATAATTCTAAAAGAACTATATCTAATAAAATCTCAGATAACTGGGATAAAGATTTTAATATTCTATCTGAAGAGGGTGTCTGGAAAAAAGTCTACGATGGCAAGATTAATATTGAGTGTATGACCATAGGTGGCTTGGGCACTATATATAAAAAAGATAAGAATAAAAATTATATAGATATCCATATCTTGATTTCAAATTTCGGATATGGATATCAGGCAAGAAAAAATAAGCCAAAACTATGAAATATAGAGCAGAAATAGATGGCTTAAGAGCATTAGCAGTATTGCCTGTTATTTTATTCCATGCTGGTTTTGAATGGTTTGGTGGTGGGTTTGTAGGCGTAGATGTTTTCTTTGTAATTAGTGGTTATTTGATCACAACCATCATCATTTCTGATATGTCCGAAGGAAAATTCAGTATTGTTAATTTTTACGAGCGTCGTGCCCGAAGAATTCTACCTGCTCTATTTTTTGTGATGGCTGTATGTATTCCATTTGCTTAGTTTTGGTTAGTGCCAAGTAATCTGGTAGAGTTTGGACATAGTCTTATTGCAGTATCTACTTTTTCATCTAATTTTCTCTTTTGGTCTGAAGCCGGATATTTTGGGGGTCCCGCTGAGCTAAAACCATTACTTCACACATGGAGTCTAGCTGTTGAAGAACAATACTATATATTGTTTCCAATATTTATAATATTGACCTGGCGATTAGGAATAAAGTGGATATTAATCATTTTATCATTTATTTTTATATTGAGCTTAGGAGCTGCACAATGGGGAGCATATAAAATACCCTCAGCTAATTTTTACTTACTTCCAACGAGAGGGTGGGAATTGCTAATATGTGTATTTATTGCCTTTTATCTTAAATACAACATATATAAAGTCTTATCTCGTTAACCAGCTATTAAGCCTGCTCGGTTTCAGTATGATTATTTACTCGATTATTGTTTTTAATGCATCTACTCCTTTCCCGAGCTTATATGCATTAATACCAACTATCGGAACTGGGTTAATAATTTTATGCGCCACACCACAAACTACTATTCATAAATTATTGAGCTTAAATTTTATTGTTGGGGTTGGATTGATTTCTTATAGTACATATCTTTGGCATCAACCCATATTAGCTTTTGCAAGACATGCGATCGAAGGAGAGGTGCATAATTTAATAGTTATTATGCTTTGTATTGCTTCATTGTTTTTTGGTTGGTTTAGTTGGCGTTTTATTGAGAGACCCTTTAGACAAAAATCTTATCTCCAAAGAAAATTTATTTTCAAATTTTCATTAGTAGGAATATTATTTTTCTCAATTATCGGGATATCTTTGCATGTTATTGATGGGGGCTCTAAGCTTTATTCGCTAGAAAAGCAAAAAATTATAACTACGTTTTTAGCTGACAATAGCGGCTACACAGAAGAACGCGAAAGCTACCTAAGTTTAAACAAATTTGATAAAACGAATAACTTAAAAGACATACTAATTATTGGTGACAGTTATATGCAAGATATAGCAAATGCTGTTTATGAAGCAGGCTTAAATGAAAAATATGAATTTTCTTCATTTCTTATCTCTGTTAACTGCGGTATTTATTTTATTAAAGATAAGAAAGATATAGAGGATCCCAAATTCGATTGTGTAAATAGATCTTTTTATAATAGTAATTTAAAAAAACAAATGTTAATTGCCGACGAGATATGGATAATATCAAGCTGGAATAAGGAGCATGTTAATAAATATATGGTTAGATCTTTAGAAAATATCTTAGATGTTAATAGAAATATAAAACTTTTTGGGACAAAAGGTTTAGGTTTTGTGTCAGAGAAATGGTTTTTAAAGAATGAGCCAGAATTATGGACATCACCCATCAAAATCAATGAAGATATAAAAACATTTAAATCTATAGAAAATACAAATAATTTGATCAATGAAATATCAAAAGATTTAGGGGTGGAGTTTATAAATACTCAACACCTTATATGTGATAGAAATAATCTATGTTCCAATTACTCTAATGGCGATATTATTTCATATGACGGCGGTCATCTAACACCGCATGGCGCAAATATTTTAGGTAATAAAATTAGGCAGATACTTTTAAATTAGATGCCTCTATTCAGTTGCAAACTTTACAACAGTAGAAATGCTAAACTGCTACTATTGAGTGGGAATAATCTGATGTTAGAATATTAAAGGTATAGTTTTTGTAACTGTAAAATATGTTAAAAGAAGTCTCGTTAATTATTCCCTGTCAAAATGCTGAAAATAAATTATTTAAACTGTTAGAGCGTATACCTGGCTGGGAGGCTATTCCTAATGAAATAATTATTGTTGATTCTTCTCTTGTAAAGTTATCTATATCAGAAGATTTCATTTTGTTTACTAAAAAATTTAATATCCATTTATCAATAATAAACAAAAAAAATCTTTATCCAGGTCACGCTCGAAATATTGGTATTATTAATGCAAAAAATTCTTTAATGGCATTTCTTGATACTTCAACAATTCCAAGTAACACCTGGCTATCAAGTGGCTTAAAAAAAATTTATGAAGGAAACTATGAGGGAGTTTGGGGAAAAACATATTATCAAGCACAAACGTATATATCAAAAATTATAAGGGCTAGCACATATGGAACAAAACCAATTAAAACCTTTCCAGGAAGTATTATTAAAAAAAGTGTTTTTAATAAATGTGGACTTTTTATTGAGACAGCTCGTGCTGGTGAAGATGGAGACTGGATGGCAAGAGCAGAACTTCATAGAATTAATATTTCTCATTCAAATTCAAAGGAATTTCTAAATTACGATGAATTAAATCATACAAATATAAGAAATTTCTTAAAAAAATGGTTTAGAAATTATACTTTTGGTTCAAGATTACCGAATAGCAGGGTCCAGAAGGATATATATTTCTATATATTTTCGTTTATAGCTGTAGTTATTGCTTATAACTGGAATCGTGTCATTGCTTCCTGGCAACCAGATAGTATTTTTTTTATTCCATATGTGACAAGACTTAGTATTCTAGGAATAATTATTCTATATATTGCCATAAGAGGTGTTATGCTTCCAAGAAAAAAGGGAGTAAGCCTTAAATTTATTTTCCCACTTAATTTTTTATTTATTTCTTTTTTATCAGCTCTTATTGATTTGATAAAAGGTTTATCTTTTGCTTATTCAAGATTTATTAAAAAATGACTTTTTAGATTTATTATTCTAAGGATTATGTAATTGAAATATCGTGCTGAAATAGACGGACTAAGAGCAATTGCAGTTGTTCCTGTAATACTTTTCCATGTTGGATTTGAAATTTTTAGCGGAGGCTATGTTGGCGTTGACATTTTTTTTGTTATTAGTGGCTATTTAATTACGATGATTCTTATAGAAGATATTGAAAATAAGCGATTTGATCTAGTTTATTTTTATGAAAGACGTGCTCGACGAATACTGCCAGCACTATTCTTTGTAATGCTCATATGTATTCCCTTTGCCTGGTTGTGGATGTTGCCAGACCCATTAGAGAATTTTGGACAATCATTGGTAAGCACAAGCCTTTTTTCAAATAATTTTCTACTAATGATTACTTCAACTGACTATTGGGCATTAACAGGAGAGTATAAGCCCTTGCTCCATACATGGAGCCTGGCAGTTGAGGAGCAATATTATCTATTATTCCCAGTTTTTTTAATTTTTACATGGCGTTTTGGCAGGAGCAGGGTATTTTGGATGATTATTATAATGGCTTTAATAAGTTTTTCTTATAGTGAATGGGGATGGCGCAACCATCCCCTTTTAAATTTCTATTTTACGTTTTCTCGCATTTGGGAACTTTTGGCAGGTTCTATCGCCGCTTTTATAGTTTTTAAATACGGAGTAATAAAAAATAATTATTTATCGATTCTAGGGTTAATTGCTATTTTATTTTCAATTTTTTTATATGACGAAACAGTCCCATTTCCAAGTTTTTTCACTTTATTACCAGTATTGGGTTCTGTAATGCTTGTGTTATATGCAGATAAAGACACTTTTACTGCAAAGATTTTGAGTAATAAAGGATTAGTAGCTGTCGGATTAATTAGCTATTCTCTATATTTATGGCATCAACCAATTCTTGCATTTACTAGGATCTATCAGAAAGAACCACTTTCAGATTTAGGTGCTTTATTTATTGTTTTTCTTACTACGTTATTTGCGTTTTTTACATGGAAATTTATAGAAACTCCATTTAGAAATAGAACTAAGGTTTCATCAAAAATAATCTTAAGATTATCTATATTTATGATGATTGGTTTTATAGCAATGGGACTGTATCTTGATAAAACCAATGGCGCACCTCAAAGATTATTCATCGATGAAGAGTATCAGAGAAGCACACATGAAATAAAAGTTGCATCAGTTAGCCGGGTTTCACTTGAGGATGTTGAGTTAAATAATTTAAATAACAATCGCATTTTTATTCTAGGGGATTCATTTGCAACAGATATTGCTTATTTATTTGAGTACAAATATCCTCGACTAATAGACTATGAACTAATACACTCTGGATCTCCTTCAGACACTGTGTGTCAAACTGATTTATGGACTAAAGCAGCAGCTTTAAATATCTCATTGGTTTTATTTGCCTATGATGAAGGCTTTAATGTTTCTTGTATTGAAGATGTTATAGAAACCGCAAATAAGAAAAATATAGAAGTATTATTTGTAGGCGGTAAACAATTTGGTTATAACTTAAATTGGATAGCTAGATTAGAATCAGATGATCGTAAGTCATTATGCCAAGCCCCTATAACTGAAGCGATTAAGATAGATTTAAGAGACATTAAAAATATACCTAAAAAAAATTACTTCTCATTTTTTGATTCATTTCTAGATAATAATTGTTTTCCTATTACTAACTCAAGTGGTGAACTTTTATCAAGTGATAGAAGACATTTTACTGTTTCTGGAGTTGAATTTTTTGCAGATAAATTTTTTCAAAACCAAACAATTAGTCAAATCCTTGATACTAGATAATTCGCACTATCTCTTAGAATAAATAATATTTTTTTTAAATATCTAAAATTGTAAATTTCAACAAAAAGATTATGAAAAGTAACCATGCCCCCAGACTAATATCTACTCTTTTTCCTGCTGCACATTTAAGAACAACATAAGCAATAAATCCTATGGCGATACCATTTGCAATAGAAAAAGTTAAAGGAATCATGATAATCATAATTAGAGCAGGTAATAATTCAGCATTATCTGACCAATCAAGTTTTTCCATTCCGCCAAGCATTAAAATAGCTACGTAAACTAAAGCACCAGATGTAGCATAACCAGGAACCATTGAAGCAAGAGGTGAGAAGAAGATAGCAATTAAAAAAAATATTCCAACTGTTACTGCAGTCAACCCAGTTCTTCCACCTGATTCTACACCAGCAGAACTTTCAATATAACTTGTAACAGGGGAACATCCAAAAAATGATCCAGCAACACTAGCTGTGCTATCAGCTTTAAGGGCTTTATCAAGGTTTTTAATTTTTCCTGAAGTTCCTATAAGGTTTGCACGAGATGCAACACCCAATAATGTGCCTGCTGTATCAAACAGATTTACAAATAAAAAAGAAATAATAATACTTATCATTGCAACATCAAATGCACCAATAATATCTAATTTCAATAATGTTGGTTGTATGTCTGGAGGAGAAGAAACGATACCATTAAATTCAACTAAGCCTAACAATAATGCTGAAACAGTAACTACTAAAACTCCAATTATTATTGCACCTGTTATTTTTCTTATTGCTAATATTAAAATTAACAGAAAACCAATAGCTGCAAGTAAAGTTTCAATATTTTTAAAGCTTCCCAAACTCAAAAAAGTTGCTTCGTTTTGAATTATGATTCCACCTGTTTTTAAGCCAATAAACCCAACAAATAAACCAACCCCAGCTCCCATAGCAATTCTTAAATTCATAGGAATGCTGTTTAGCATCCATTGTCTAAGAGGGGTAACACTTATTATTACAAATAAAATACCAGCCAGAAATACTGCCCCAAGAGCCACTTCCCACGTATATCCCATTTCACCAACAACTGTATATGTAAAGAAAGCATTAAGCCCCATACCTGGTGCCAACCCGACAGGCCAATTTGAATAAAAACCCATTGCAAAGCATGCAATTGCAGCAGCAATGCAAGTACCAACAAAGCTTGCGCCTAAGTCCATTCCACTTGCAGCCATCATTTGAGGATTTACAAAGATGATGTATGCCATAGTAACAAATGTTGTGAAACCTGCTAAAAATTCTTTTTTAATAGTGGTATCATTATCTCGAAG
>MDTC01038242.1_pt1 | contig 10123 bp, 3 predicted proteins | sample 811181 | NCBI WGS metagenome assembly MDTC01 (sample SAMN05326644, study PRJNA326480) | marine metagenome | isolation source: seawater | place: Pacific Ocean: North | collected 2011
AGTAGGCCTCCCCCCGCCTCAGCCAGGCTATTTCTAACCGCATTCACGGATTTGCTAGCGTTACTTGCGGCCTCACTGGTGAGCTTACCTATACGATCAAACACGGCGGAGCCTGATGTCGCAAGCTCGTCCGCCAGCTGAGTCGGAACCCCTATGTCCTTTAGCTGTTGAGCTAGGGCTGTGGGGTCTACAGGACGGCCACCCGCACCACCTGCAATGACGTCTCCTCCCTCGCGTAAGCCGCCACTCCTATTAATCTGGTTAAGAACGGCAGCACCGTCCCCTCCATTGGCGTTCACTGCCCGCGCTATCTCTTCCCCTATCTCAGCGTTAACCCTGTTTATCTCCGCTGACACTGCAGTTCTAGCGTTGAGTAAAGCCTCGTTACGCACGGTTGGGGATACAGCGCCGGCCATGTCGTCTAGATTTCCAACATCCTTTAGTAGCTGGGAGTTATCCAGGACATCACCACGTACCCGCACCCCTATTTGATCGAGGGAGCCCCCCGCCTGAGTAGCCTCGTCCAACTGACGGGAGGTTACTGTATACTGACCTGCCCCAGAGGCCTGCTGGTTCTTAACGGCAGTACGGGCCTCGGTGCCTACTCTTTGTAGTTGCTGTTCTATAGCCCGTTCCTGCCCCGTTAGGCCAGCAGGTCTGCCGCCAGTAAGACGTTTAGGGTCCAAGCGGGATAAGTACCCCGCCAAGCCGCCTTGAGAACCGCCGAGTGTAGCTGCCCTCTGCTCAAGTATGTTTCTGGCTAGGACTTCAGCCTGTGTCGCATTAGCAACCCCGTAACTCTGCATGTTGATATTAGATTGTATCTCCTTGGCTAGGGCAGCAACTACATCATCGGCTATCGCCGTATTCCCCTTGGCCGCCGCCGCCGCTACTGTATTGGCTATAGCCGAATCGGCTAGATTGCTAACCTCGGTGTTAAACTGGTTGGCTGCTCTTGCTTGGTCTCTTATGAGGGTGTTTAATGACCGTTCGTCAATATTGGTAACCCCCTTAAATCTCCTCTTGAGCAAGGCATCTACTGCCTTAGTCTGCTCTTCTGGGGATAGATTCTTGAACGCAGGATTCGCACTGAGGTAGGCTTTAAACTCAGAGGATACTGCCCCCGTAGGGTTAGAGCGGACGGCTGTAGTATTACGTACCAGGATCTCCTCTAATTTATTAGCCACGTCACGGCCTGAGAAGCCTGGCGTACTAAATATATCTACTTTAGGTCCCGGGCCTATATCTATGTTTCCAGATATATAGCTATCCCTAGAACGCGGCTGGCCGGATCCCGCGGCTGTATACGTAGTAGGTCTCTGGGAAGCAGGCAGACTGCGGGTTGGAGCGTTTAGAACGGAGCTACCTCTACCTTGATTCAGCGAGGCACTCTGCAGGTTGTAAGAGGTAGTAGGTGCTTGTTGTAGTCTCTGCTGCATTCTAGGCACTGCTGCAGCCTGCGCTCTATCTTGGAGAACCCGTGCCCTGTTCGCTAGAGCCGTAGTTATCTGCTGGTTATTCTCAACCCCTTTAAGGCGCTGCTGTAAGTTAGCACTGCCTCCACCGGATCGAGCCCGAGCCGCTATCTCCAGCCGTCTTTCCTCCCCTAGTCCTTGGAGGTACCTGGACTTTATGCGCCTACCAGCATCACCCAGTCCGCTCCTCATTCTGCCGAAGAAGCCTCCACCCACAGCTCTGTTGCTACCCACTCCCGATAGAAGGTCCGATTGTTGCTTAGCATCCATCTGCTGGAAGTTTTTGCCTTGAGTAGCCGCAAGATTCTTAGCCTGTGGGGCTTGGCTTAGCGGGGTTGAGGACCTACCCTTGAATTTAGTCCCTAAGCCCCTGCGTATATTACTGAGACCTCTAACTGCACGCCCCGCAAAGTAGAAAGCCTCCTTATCCATGCCAGGATAATCCAGAAGGCTGCCCGCGGTCTTGGTTAGCGGTGCGTGTAGGGGGCTAACGCCGTAGCTGCCCTCTTTAGGCGCTCCAAACAAGAAACGCTTGAGCTGCTCTCTAGGGTCCGCTGCACGAGCCCTCTCTAGCCGCTCTAGAGCTGCTAGCTCTCTACGCCTACGCATATAGGTTGCCGCTCGAGGGCGTACTGCGGGGTACAAGTACCTACCAGCGCCAGATGCGGCCGAAGCTAGCCCAATCTGTAGAGGAGTTAGGCCAGATAGTGCGTTAGCTAGGTATCCGGCTTCCGGAATCTCCTTTACTGCTTTTGCGGCTGCTTGGGCAGCGGCCGGAGCGGCTACTGGAGAAGCCAGATACTTGCCCACGCCAAGCCCAGCTCCGGTGGTTAGGGCGGCTCTTAAGCTGGCCGGAGTTAACCCTCGACTACCTAGGTACCTAGCAGTACCCAGAGAAGCAGCTCCAGCGCCTCTACCTAGGCCGCCAAGAATTCCAGCAGTACCAGATGTAGTGCCTCTAACCGCAGCCGACAGGCCGCTTCTGACAGGTTGAGCGGCAAGTACACCAAGAGCTGCACCTCCAAGGCCTAGCCCTGCTAAATCAGAATTGGTTAGGTCACCTAGAACCTTGGCCGCCCTCTCGTACCCAGACGCTTCGAGGGTAGGAGCTAGCAACTTACCAGATCCAGCTAGGCCACCTACGCCCGCTGCACCCATAGCTGCTCTGCGGGGAACCCCGGGTCGTGTTATTGCCCTACCGGCAGCACCAAGGGCGGACCCCGCAGCTCTGCGTACACCCCGGTTAGCTAAGGAGGCTAAAGCCAGCCCACCAGCAGTGTACATGGGGTTTTCTACCATGGCGTTAAAACCGGTGCCTATAGCTCCCGTGGTAGCGTCGTAGCCTTTCCCTATAGATTTAGATATAGATTCGTATGCCTTGCCCAGAGACTCTCCAGTAGCCTTATAGGCTCCGGATAAGCCAGCCGGTGTAGCTAGGTGAGGATATGCAGCAGTAAGGCCGGTTGCTCCAGCTACAGCGGCCAGGCCCCTTGGATTACGGGCTAAAAATCTGCCTCCGTATGCCCCCGCTGCCCCAGCAACTCCTAAAGGAATCGCCGGAGCTGCAGTTACTGTTAGTGGGGCGGATCTAATAGTCCGCCCTACAACACCGGGAGCGTACCTTGATGCTAGCCCAGCAGTCGTTGCTCCGATACCGGCCGATAGTAGCGGGTTAGCCCCCATTCCTTGGATAAGGTACTGCATCATGCTAGCAGTCTTAACCTGCGGAACTAGCGGGGATGCTTTAGGCGACAGACTAGCATCTAGGGGGCTTCGTGTATTCATAGTACCTTCCGGGCGAATATAGGCTTCAGCTCCCTAAGTATAGTATACTAGCCCCTTATCTGCCTAGCATAGATCCTAACACGGTCTGTAGGTCCTTAGACGCCGTGTAGATCTTTGCCTCTGCCCAGCTGGGCATGGGGCCGCACTCACAGGCCATACGCTCTAAAATCACAGCCATACGAGCTATGCTTTTCAGGCTGTGCTTAACCATACGTGAGTCGTCATACTCAGGGTTAGGAATGCTAGACAGGTCCTTGCCCTTCATCTGCGACATGAGTGCGGTAAGAAGAGGTGCTGGGTCAGAGCTAGGCATTACAGATGGCGCCTCTGGCTCTACTTTTTTAACTGCTACGATAGCCATAATGTACTCCTATTACCCGCAGTAGATGAAGCCGTAGATGTCATCAGCTTCTCCAGAGTCGTTGAAGGTCACATCCTGCATGGCCTTACCGACAGTGCTGGATCGGATGATATCATCAGCCTGCTTCATAAGCCTGCCGGGGGTTGAGCTAGTAACGAGTAGGTCTCCCTCAGAGATATCCCCACCTTCGTTGCAGACCTTGAAGCCGAGCAGGTCTCCCTTGATGGAGTCGCCTACTGCTGCGACGTAGTAGACATTTCCTGAGGTCACTACTTCTCCTGTGGAGGTAGTAATAGGTGCATCCTCAGAAGCCTGCATTCCCTGCTGAATAATGCCAGCGCAGTTGGTTTGCGAGGTGCTAGTGGTAAGAGCGAGTGAGCCTCCTGTTAGAGTTACGCTGGAACCTATGGGTAAATCTTCTTGGGATCTATACGCGTGTGTGCCTGTGAAAAGGCTACGAGTTGCTGTATTTGTGTTGTCCCTGTAGACCTTGCCAGTATTAGGGTCTACAGCCAGTAAAAAAGTACTGGAAGCTCCCAAGCCCTGGTTAAGATCACCGGGGGTAGCTCCTACTAATTTAAGATCTGTGACCGCATTGAGATTTACGCTGTCGGCAGTGATAGAAAGCGCTCCTCCTGTATCTCCAGGCCCGTATAGAGTAAAAGTGCCTGTGTCAGAGGTGACCGGATTGAAGTGTCCGGTTACCGCGTCTCCAGTAGATAGGAAGAGTGAATTAATACCTAGGCCGGTACCCCCTATATGGTTAGTACGTATACCGCCAGTAACGCTGTTTGGGCTCCCATCCCCAGCGGGGGGACTGCAGGTAATCAAGCCTGTAGCGTCTACATCTCCAGAGTTATTTACACTGAAAACTTCTACGGGTGTGTCTCCCGACCTAAAGCTCAGGAACCCATTTGTACCACTCTCGGAATACAAAGTCAGGCTTTGGGAGAATAAGTTAACAGAGTCAGGTGCTCCAAAGTCTAGCTTAGCCATCCCATCTGCAGTAGCAGTAACTATAGGCCTGAGGCTAGCTCTCAGTAAGGGGTAATCATCCGCAGTAGCGGCTGCTTGCCCGGATAGAAAGGTGTTTAACACTCCTGAGGTCCCATACAGTGCCAGCGTACCCCTTTCACCTCCGCCTGACGTGCTCCAGTCTAAATAGAACTCCATGCCTCTAAGAATGTTCATATCTGAGGCAGTTGCTTCCGTAGTTCCCGGCAACGTCTCAGCCTCCAATACCCCCGAGACAGCTACGTAAACCTCACCAGTGTTGGGGTCCTCCTCAAGGACAAATCCATTACAGTATATATCCACAGAGGAGTCGCTTACAGGGCTTACGGCGGCAGAGGTTACATAAATAGGCTTAGTCGCTCGTAATTGGCCGCTAACAACCCTCAAGTAACAGAACTCACCCACTACCGCGGAGGGATTGCCCACGAAGGCCGCGTTAGAAGCCTTGTAGACGTTGCCCCCGTACAGCTTGATGTCCCCGAAGGTCTTATAGCCCCCAGCAGAGGTGCCAACTACGCCCTTAACAATATCAGAGTTCATGCTCATCTGTAAGCTCCTAAGTTGCCAAGGCGGCTGACTGCCTTCTCGCCAAACTGGTTATAGTCTTGGTTGCCTATCCTATTATAGAGATTGGTGGAAGCGTCTTCTACAGACTCGTTGGTCTTGGGAGTCTGAGGCCTCATGTACTGGGGGTCAGAAGCTGTCTGAGAGAACCCACGAAGACGCTCTTGTCGGTCAATCGGTCTTACGTTGTCGGGGTCAGCTACGTCGTCGAAGTAGGACAGCTTAACCACGTCCAGAGCCGGCTCGGCGTTAGTGTCCAGCTTACGGCCCATGATTAGATCCCGAAGAGCAGACTTTTCTTTGGACAAGTCAGCGCCTAGCTTGCTTCGCTTTTTACCCTTATGTAGGCCGTGCGTAGAATACTGGTCACCCTTTTTGGTAGCTCGGCGCTTGTTATCTTCGGCTTTCTTTAATTTCTTTTGCCCTCCCTTAGTAGAGTTAAGAGCCACTGCAGCTCGCCTAGGCAGGTAGACGCCTTTACCAGCTTCTTTCTCTAATATAGCGGCTAGGAGCTCACTCTTCTTTTCCCTGCTTTTCTTTTTCTTTTTCTTCATTTTCTTCTTTACGTCCCCGCTCCACTGCCAATCCTGCTTGGTCCACTTCTTTAGCTTGTTGTTCTTAGCAGTGGGCTTCTTACCTTTATACCTACCGCCAGAGTCCTTGTAGTACTTAACCGCCAGCTGAGCAGCTCGAGCGCTCCACTTACCGCCCATCTTGGCCTTGGCTCGGGCTTTTGCTGCAGCCCACTTCTTTGGATCACGCTTGGTAGCAGTGCCCTTAGCCTTGGCTGTCTTTATGGCAGAAGCTAGATCTTCTTTAGGAGAGTACTGATTCACGTCTACACCCCAGTTTCTAAGTGCTGCAGCTCTACGCTTGGTGGGATTTTTTAAGTACTGAGCTAGGTGTCTAGCCTTAAAGCTTTTCCATCTCTTTATCTGACGAGCATCGTCATCGGTACGCCTACCCTTAGAGTAGCGCTCATACCACTGTAGCCAACCTAGTGGGTCCTGCTCGTTTATCCAGCTTTCAGGCCACTCTTTCATGGAGGCTTCACTGGGTGCATCCCCGTACACTTGGTCGTAGACTCCTAGGGACTTGAGCTGGTCAGGAGACAAGTCTGGGGTGAAGTCGGAGTCTAGAGATGCTTTTTTCTTCAGACGCTCTACCAGGCTGTCTACTGATTTTCTTTGATGCCTAACTACATGCCTAGCTTCGTCAGCGTGCTCGGGGCCCTTTAGGTCCCTACCGCTCTCCGTGTTCCAGCCACGGTTAGTTAGACGCCGTACTAGCTCGTCCTCACCGGCCTCGAGTACGCGTAGGTCATTGCTCCGTAATAAATCTAGGGGGAACTGCTCGCTAAGAAGCTGCGTGCCTTCTACTACATGAGGCTTGTCTAGATTACCTATGATATCCTGAGTAGCCTGAGCGAGGTCCTCTATGTAATCTGGGTCTATGCCCTTAGCACCAAAGCCTTTCTGTTCATCTAGGTGGAGAACCGGCATACCCAGCTCTCCCGCTAGCCGTTTAGCTTCGGTGGTCTTACCGGATCCTGATTGCCCGGTTATAAGAATATGCTTTAGTTGCTCTTTGGCGCTGGAGGTCTTAATACCCTTCTCTTTATATATCTTAGCAGCTTCTCGTCCCAGCGCTTCACCCGCTTCAACATCTTGATGGCTGTGTACACCTTGCTGTATACGGGTTCTCCCAATACGAGAGATGAGCTCATCCACTAGATGCTGTTTGTCCTCAGGGACCAGATCCCTAGCTGTCTCAGCTAAAAAAGCACCTCGGGCTGTGTGAAAGCTAGGATAACTAAAGTTCCTAAAGGCAGCGGCGGACCTAGATTTTTCTTGGGTTAGCTCCTCTGGCAATCCTAGATCTATGCCGTACCTCTCTGCTAGAGCAAAAGGCCTAGCAACAGGGTATAGCTTTTTCTTGTCCCGAATAACGGAGTTCCTAAACTGAGTGTACTCTTCTGGAGTGAGGTTCCAGTTATCCCTAGAGGTATATGGATCTATTAGCTCCCTAGCTATGATCTCCTCCATGGGGAGCCCACTAGCTACTAGCTTGGAGTACTCCATGTCCTCTGGGCTGGCTGAGGCTATCTCTTCTTTTACTCTCAGTACTGCCTCTTCCAGATCCTTACGCTTACGCTTTGGCTTTGGAGGGACTAGGCGCGCATAGTTCTCGTCTTTAAACTCCGGAACAGTCTGCGCCGTAGAGGTTAGAAACCCTCGGGGAGAGGAGGTCTTCTCTACCTCAAGGTACTCCGGAGGTATAACCCCGCTGGGCGTAACTATCTGAGCGTGAGGTACGTCCGCTGCGTAGTACTTACCTACGTACTCTGGCTTATAGTTCTTCCACAGCTCTTTTGGATCAGTACGCGCATACTCAGCAGCTTGCTCTAGAGTAATATCACGATGACGTATGTCGCCTTGATGCTCAGGGCCGTCTGGGTCGTAGGGCACTAGCTCAGATCCAGCTATGCGAGTATCTGGCATGTCCCTGATGAGTCGAGACAGGTTTATCTTTACTGGGCTTGTCTCATACTGGTTTATGAAGTGCCGAGGGTCGCTTACTTTGTCGGGGTCAGGACTAGTAAAGAACACGCTGGGGCCGGATACTGAATCGGATTGCCAGTGATCTAATCTCTCAGCCAAGTCAGCCTTAAACTTCTCTTCTGAGAGGTTTCTAACATCCAGGAAAGCCTTTAGTAGCTCAGGGTCTTCGGCTATAGCCTTCTGAGAAGCTAGGCCCTTGCGCTTCATCAGTTCGAGATACTTGGTAGGCACCGCGGACTGCACATAGACATCCTGCTGGTCTGAAGAAGTCTTCGTGAGTAGATTATCCCGTATAACTCTAACTTGCTCCCGGTTAAAGGGGGCAAACGGAGAGTCACTCTTTGCCGCTTGAGTCAGTGCGTTTACTACATCCTTGGGGTCATAGTACTCACCTTGCTCAAAAGCGTCTCCCTCCACATTGTATAGGGAGCGGTCTGCTTTACCCTTATCCGCCAAGACATAGTGCTCATGGCCGCCAACATAGGGTACACCCCTGTTCTTTAAAGTTTTATCCCTCCACCAGCCCTCTAGCTCCTGACCGTAGGAGCCCACTACTCTGGGGTTGGATATTGCCATACCTAGCTCCTCAAGGGCCTCCCGGCGAGCTCCCTCGATTATCTCCCGCTCTGAGGGATTCCTAGGTGTGGAGTACTCATCATCGTAAAGCCCTCCCCCGGGGAAGTAGAATGGGCTCGATGCGCTCCCTTCAGGGGATTTTGCGGCTAGTATCTTACCGGTCTCGGGGTCCCTTATGAGGAGAGTGGACCTATGTCTAAGTAGGGGCTGGTTAGCGCTGGAGGTCTTCTCCGTACCTGCAGTGTACTTACCGAGCAGCCCACCAAGTAACCCCGCGGTTCCTGCTACAGCTAGTCCCCTAGGGTATATTGAAGCTATGCCCTTGAGTACATCTAGGCCAGACTTATGCTGCTGCACATAACTAAAGGGGGACTTTAGTTTTAATAGATTACCTGCATTGAAGATCTTGCCTGCAGCTTCCCCGTAGGTCTTAGCTTTGTTTACTAAGCCGGGGCGTTGTAGGCCTCGATTAAACTCGGCTAAGTCCCCCTTAGTTAAGAGGCCCTCAATCGCAGGAGTAAGCACGTAAGGCATGGCTGCATAGCCCGCACCCATCGCTGCAGCGCCTCCAAAGGCTGCTGCTCTAGCTTTCTCCTCGTCAGTACTACCAAGACTCCGCCCTATAGCGGCCCCTAGTAGAGTACCTTCCGGACCTAGTACGGCCTTCTTCTCCATGCTCTTCTCAATAGCGTACTCTTGTGCGTGTGCTTCTCTAGCAGTGTTGTGAGTTCCCAAAACACGCTTACCGTCTTTGGTGTAGAGCACGTATTTACCGTTACGCTTTTTAATCATCTTAACAGTCCCATTTCCTCAGGGCCTTGCAGATGGATTTATCTGGGGTCTTAGAGCAGTCTATGTTGTGCTTCTTCTTCATGCCACCCATACGGGCGCAGAAACTCTTACGGCGCTTAGCAGACTTAGGGGACTTCTTAGCCTGCTTCTTACTCACAGGGCGTTTTAGGTTAGCCCCTTCAGTACGTTTGAAGTGAGCTCTACCCTTACGGTTCAGTCCCCCCTCAGGGTTCTGATACTTCTTCTTTACCCCAGAGGTCTTCTCTGAACCCATTTCATCCATGTGGTCAAAGAGAGCTTCTGCTACTCTACAGCCGTACTCATGGTCCGAGGGAAAATGCACACCCATCTCTAGACGGGACTTTCCTATAGCAGCAGCTAGGTCATCCAGCATATCTTTGATCTCAGGATACATCTGCCCGAGAGCTAAAGATAGGAGCTTGGACTGCATGCTGTGCCCCGAAGGGTAGGAGGGGGTCTTCTCCTCTGTACCGGAGTACATTTGCCCCTCTGAGTTAACTGCAGTAAATGGCACTCCCAGCTCAGCCGCCTGATCTTCCGGCCTAAGCCTACCGAAAGACTCTTTTAGCTTGAGTATTACGGGGCTGGATATCCTCACTAGCTTGTTAATGACTGGATCCGCCTCGTCCGCCTTACCAATGGTCTCCAGCAACCTACGAAAAGGCGCCGTCAAATCTCTATCTACTTCCTCGGCAAATTCTAAACTAAGAGTAGGTTTACTCATCATGTTGCTAAGGTGAGATAGCTCTTTTAACAAGGACTTAGAGCTCATTAGAGGGGGGTCCATCGGAATAGCCTTGAGGGCTCTAGAAGTGCTCTCTTCCTCTGCCAGTTTAGATCGCATATGATCTACAAACGCAGAGTCTAGAGTCAGAGTGGCTAACTCCACTGCGGAAGAGGTCTTCTCTAGTCGCTCTTTCAAGGCTCTAAGTCCTTTCAGCTTGGCTACATCAAATACAGCGTAGGGGTTATCG
>MDTC01243028.1_pt1 | contig 10123 bp, 8 predicted proteins | sample 811181 | NCBI WGS metagenome assembly MDTC01 (sample SAMN05326644, study PRJNA326480) | marine metagenome | isolation source: seawater | place: Pacific Ocean: North | collected 2011
GCCTATACCATCAAAAACACATTAATGAATTTATCGAATTTTGTAAAAGTGAAGAAGATCCAAAAGGATATTTAAGAAAAGAGTTTTTTTTAAAATTTTTAAAAACTAAAGGTCAATTTACCTCTGGTCCTTTTAAAAATATATTCTTTGAAGTATTAGAGCAAAACGACAAAGAAATAAAAGTATTGTTAGATAAGTACAAGCATCCAATTGTAATCAAAAAAGACCAATCAACAGTTGGAATTGATTTTATCTAATAACTAGAAATGACATTGATGAAAGACTGTAAAAAACCACTACAGCCTAAGTGCGGAGCTTTGCCTAAAATTAGTATATCAGCTATTTAATGATTATTCATGAGTCTTCGGATCCTTCATATATATCAAAAATTTAGTTTTACACCCTCTGGAGGTGTAGAGCAGGCTATCAAACAATACTCATTTGCACTCCATAAATATTATCAATGTCAAAACACAGTTCTTTATTTAGATTCTCATCCCAGTGTTAAAAAAAAAGATTATTTAAAGGCTATAAGTACCAAACAAATAGGTAAAATAGCATCATGCGCAATTCCTAATCTATCTTTTTTTAGAAAATTCAAAGCATTACAAAAAGATCATGAAATAATTCTTTTTCATTATCCTTTCCCCATTCAAGACTTAATTTTAGTATTTGGCTTAATAAATAAGCCTTACTATATTTACTATCACAGCGATATTATAAAACAGAAAAGATTACTAAAAATATACAAACCTTTTCGCTATCTCTTCTTTAAATTTGCCAAACATATTATTACCAGTTCAGAGAATTACCTTAATTCATCGATTTTTCTTAAAAAATATAAAGATAAATCAACAGCTATACCGCTCATTTTAAATAAAGAATTTTTAAAAGTAAAAAAGAAGAAAATTCTTTTTAAGTTTTTTTTGTTTATTGGCCAACACCGTCACTATAAAAATATTGAAAATATTATAAAAGCATTTCAACAGCTTCCTAATCATAAATTAATAATAATTGGTATTAAGAAAAGACAAATAATCAACATTGAAATACCATCTAATATTTTATTAATTGATCATGTTATTGATGAAGAAAAATATCAATATATTCAACAATGTGAAGCTATACTTTTGCCTTCAACTAATCGAGCAGAAGCTTTTGGATACACCTTGTTAGAGGGATTATTATTTAAACGTCCATTAATTTCAAGCCAAATTAAATCAGGCACTACATTTATCAATAAACATCTAAAAACAGGCTATGTCATAAAAAAATATCCTACTGATAAAGAAATTGTTAAGTCAATTAAATTTATAAATAATAATAATAGATTATTTAAAAATTCCAAAAATTATGATGAACAAATAAGTCATTTTAGACCAGAAATTATTTCTCAAAAAATAATAAAATTATTTAAACACAGAAATATAAGTAGAGAGACAATTTTTACAAAATAGTAAATTAATTATGAGTAAAAAAATTTTAATAAACATTAATTCTGGGCTCATTGGAATTTTTGGTCAAATTTTTGATTATAATATGGTACAAGAAAATATTATTTGGGATACCACTATTTCTCTTCAAGAAGAAATTCAATACACCTATCAATGGATTGTTAATCAAAAGAATACAAATGAAAATTAAATTATTAGGTCAATCAGGTTGTTTAATAAGTTTTAATGATAAAAGAATTATCATTGATCCTTACTTATCAAATTCAGCAATGAAATTAATCAACTCCTCATTGAAACGATTGAGGCCAACCAATTTTAATTATAATCAAGCAAAAAAAATTGACTGGGTTTTTATTACTCATGATCATATTGATCACTGTGATCCTTGGACGTTAGGAAGATTTTTAAAGGTGAATCCAAACATTCGATATATGGGCCCAGTTACAGTAGTAAAAATATTAAAGTCAATTGGCATAAAAGATAAATACATTTATTTATGTAAGGAAAAATGGTTTAATATCTCAAAAGAATTCAAAGTTCTCTCAATTCCTGCTTGTCATCCTAAGATCCATAGAGATAAAAATAATAATTTAAGGTGTGTAGGATATTTAATTAAAAATAGATTTAATAATTCTATAATCTATCATTCAGGGGACACTAGCGTTCATAGCGATATCATTAAAAAACTAAAAAAAATATCTAATATTAAAGTAGCTTTGTTGCCAGTTAATGAGAAAAATTTCTATAAGGATAGGGATAATATTATTGGAAATATGAGCATAAGAGAAGCATTTTATTTATGCAAAGAGCTAAAAATTCCAAATTTGATTCCTGTGCATTGGGATATGTTTGAGCAAAACAGTGTTCATATTGAGGAAATAAAACTTATTTATAGAAAACTAAAGTTTAGATTTAAATTACTAACTTCAAGAATAAATGAAATATAAAAAAGACATATCAATCATAATAAGAACTTATAATGAAGAAAAATTTTTAAAAAAAAATATATCCAGTATTTTAAAACAAGAGATTAACCAAAATATTGAAATTTTTGTTGTTGATTCAGGATCGACAGATAATACCATTAAAATTGTGAATGAGTTTAATATTAAATTGTTAAAAATTAAAAAAAAAGAATTTACATATGGACGTTCTCTAAATATTGGTTGTGAAAAAGCGACTGGAAAAATTTTAGTATTTTTGAGCGCTCATTGCATCCCTAAAGATAAGTACTGGTTACAAAAACTTGTTTCTCCTTTGTTACATAATAAATGTGATTTTACATATGGTCGTCAGCTAGGTGGCAAGACTTCTTTTTTTTCTGAAATACAAATTTTCAAAAAGTATTACCCAAATAAAGATCAAATACCTCAAAATTCATTTTATTGTAATAATGCAAATGCAGCTGTTAAAAAAAATGTATGGAAAAAATATAAATTTGATGAAAATCTTAGTGGTCTTGAGGATATTGAATTTGGCATAAAACTAATAAATAATAATCTAAAAATTGGTTACTGTTCAAGGGCAAGTGTTTATCATTATCATCAAGAAACATGGAGGCAAATTAAAAATAGATTTGAAAGAGAATCCTATGCTTTAAGCTCAATCATTCCTAATTCTTCAATTTCTATTTTTAGTTTTATCAAATTAACTCTTACGTCAATATACCAAGATATAATTTTATCTAGAAAATTGAAAAAAGATGTCAGCTTGAAGAGTATTATTTTTTATCGTTTAGCTCAATATTATGGATCTTATATAGGAGGTCTTCATAAAAAAAACATCTATAAATTTAATGTAGATGAATATTTTTACCCTTCAAGAAATTCACATTGATAGTAACTGCTTTACTTCCTTTTAAATTAAACAGTTCTCGTGTGCCGAATAAAAACTTTAAAAAACTGTACCATAAACCTTTATTCGAATGGACATTAGAAACTTTACTGTCTTTAAAGGCAGTAAATAAGATTGTTATTAATACTGATGCTGTCAATAAAATAAAAAGATATTCTATTTTTAAAAATCCAAAAATTCTAATTCGACCTCGACCCTTAAACTTATGCGGGGATGAAGTTTCGATGAATAAAGTAATTGCTAATGATATAAGCAATTACTCCTCTGATATCTATCTTATGACTCATACGACAAACCCCTTTTTAAAAAAAAAAACTCTAAACGCAGCTATAAGTTTATTTAAAAGAAATTTTATTAAAAAAAAGTATGATTCATTTTTCAGCGTGAATAAATTTCAATCGCGTTTTTACAACGGCAAATCATTACCGATCAACCATGATCCGAATAACCTTATTCCAACTCAGCAATTAACACCTTGGTTTGAAGAAAACTCAATTTTTTACCTTTTTACAAAAAATAGTTTTAATAAAACAAATGCTCGGATAGGAAAAAAACCAATGCTTTTTGAAACTGATAGAATTGAAAGCATAGATATTGATAATTTAGACGACTGGTATTTGGCGGAGCTCATTGCTGCCGGAATGTACAATAAGTGAAAATTTTAATTACTTGCCCCCCTATGATTGAGTCCATAGATAAATTTTTACCTATTTTTGAAAAAAATAAAATAGATATTACAACCCCTGAATTTACACAAACTCTTTCAGTAAATGAATTAAAAACTATCTTGCCAAAGCATGACGGGTGGATCATTGGAGATGATCCTGCAACTCGTGAGGTATTTACTGCAGGAAAATCAGGTTTATTAAAAGCTGCTGTTAAATGGGGGGTGGGAGTAGACAATGTAGATTTTGATGCCTGCAGAGATTTAGATATTCCTATTACCAATACGCCAAATATGTTTGGAAAAGAAGTTGCTGATATGGCTATTGGATATTTAATTGCGCTTGCGAGAGAAACATTTCAAATTGATCAAAGAATTCGAAAAGGAGAATGGCCTAAGCCTAAAGGTATTTCTTTATCAGGTAAGACAGTTGCATTAGTCGGTTTTGGAGATATAGGAAAAAATACAGCGAAAAGATTGTTAGCTGCTGATATGAATGTTATTGCCTATGATCCTTCTGCTCAACTCTCTGAAACACTAAGTGACGTGGAGTTGGTGGACTGGCCAGACAGAATTGATGAGGCGGATTTCATTGTGGTCAACTGTTCACTCACCCAATCCAGCCACCATATGGTTAATGCTGATGTTTTCTCCAGGGCTAAGGATAGTGTGAGGATAGTAAATATTGGTAGGGGGCTGGTCATTGATGAGCAGGCACTAATTAATGCTTTGCAAAGTGGTAAAGTTTACTCTGCTGCGTTGGATGTGTTTGAAGAGGAACCTCTACCAAAAAACTCTTATCTGCGAGAACATCCACGTTGTATTTTTGGTTCACACAATGCATCCAATACCTCAGATGCGGTTGAACGTACCAGCAAGATTGCAATTGAAAAACTCTTTGGCTTTCTGGAGATTGTTAAAAAAAATGTTTAAGCAGTCATCACAGCAGATAAGTGTGATTCGTCCGGATAGCCGCGTAAATGATGGCATGATTGTAGCGCTTCATCATATCTTGGGTGAGGTCTGGAACTTCCGCAGCCATATTCGAGTTGTCTTCAAAGAACAGTTTCGGGCAGCTTACACAGGTACCGGATTAGGTCTATTTTGGAACTATTTATTACCGCTGGTTCCATTATCGGTTTACTGGTTCTTGTCAAAACTACGTGTCTTTCCCAATTTTGATGGGGTGGATGGTGCAACCTTCATTACCTTCGGTGTAACCCTCTGGTTTCTTTTTGTTGGTTGTGTGCAGACACCCATTCAGGTGGTGCAGTTACGCAATAAGGAGTCGATGAAAACTACTTTTCCTCTGAGTGCATCCATCGTATCTGGATTTGCTCAACTGTTGTTTGAAACTGCTGTGCGATTAGTTCTTGTCATACTCATCATTGTTGTCGGTCAAAGCTGGCCAGCATGGTCCGCACTTCTTTTGCCGCTGCTATTACTCCCAGCCTTAATGTTATTTATCGGTGTGGGGTTGCTGCTTGGCATTTTGAATGTGATCTACAAAGATATTTCACGCGTGGTCACAATAAGTCTTCAGTACGGCATTTTTATTAGTGGTGTAATTTTCCCGTTCCATCATATTGAGGTTCTATTAAAGTTAAACATGTTTAATCCCTTTGCGATCTATATCGACCTTAGCCGTTCTATAGTCTTTCAGGGTGAAGTGATCAATATGGCAGCCTATCTTACTATGTCCTGTGTTGCATTGGCTCTATTCTTGGTTGCAGCAAGGTTGTTCTACATTATGGAATACCGAGTGAGAGGAATAGGCTGATGTTGATGCAGAACAACACAGTGTTGGAAGTTGAAGGGCTATCAAAGCTGTACTCCCGCTCCCCAGCCACAACACGCAGTAGATTGGCTAAGACTTTTACTCGGACCTTGTTCGGCAGGTCATTTCATTCAACAAACGAGCTGGATAAGGGAGAATTCTGGTCCTTAAAGGACATCAATTTCATCCTTAAGCGGGGTGAAGCACTAGGAATTATTGGTCTGAATGGTGCCGGTAAAACCACGCTGCTTAGAATTCTGGCAGGACAAATGCTGCCTGATCAAGGTGAGATAAGAATGCTAGGAAAATCGGCAGCCATGATTGATTTGACTGCAGGTTTTCAAATAAGCTCCAGTGGTGCGCGCAATATCTATCTGCGTGGAGCTATGCTTGGGCGCAACAAAGAGGAAATTACGACCACCTACGACGAGATTGTTGACTTCGCAGAACTAGGTGACGCCATAAATGCCCCTGTAGGAACTTACAGTTCTGGGATGCTAATGCGACTGGCCTTCTCAATAATGGTAGCCATGAAACCGGATGTACTCTTCATTGATGAGATACTTTCTGTAGGTGATTTTCGATTTCGGCAAAAATGCTTGAGTAAAATCAGAGAATTGAGAGAACGAAGTGCTTTTGTGTTGGTCTCGCATTCAATGAGTGACATTAAAAGTTTTTGTGATCATGCAATTTACCTTAGTGAAGGGCAAATTGTTGTGAAAGGTACACCAGAAGACGTCGTGAGTATCTACGAAAAGATGCAAATGCCGAAGGTGCACAATGAAAAGAAAAGACAAACAAAGTTATTAGAGCCTCAATATCGCAATGAAAATGTTGTTAGGGAGATAGAGCACTATTGGTGTGATAAAGAAGGTAAAGCCATAACAGAGATTTGTTCTGGAAAGGACCTGTATCTGAGTCTAACGTTTATTTTAAACTTTAAACCCAGAAATTTAATATTGGGTGTTCCTGTTTGGAGAAATGATGGGGTGTATGTAACCGGTTTTTCCACTAATCGTGATGGAGTTGGATTAGAAATTGAGAGTAATAAAAAATATAAATTTATTTTGAATGTGCCAAACATCCCATTCAATCCAGGTATTTATATTTCAAATATTGCTATTCACGATGGGCCGGAGTTTCTATACCGTGGCGAAAACTCACAATTAACTGTTATTAATAAAAATGATCCATATTGGGGAGTTATTTCGATACCCAATACTTGGAAGATAATGAAATAAATGCACCCAACCACGAAATATACCATTCTCGAATATAAAGATAATTTAGAACCAGATACTGAAATCTTACGATCATTAAAAGATAAATACAAAGGTGAACGTTGCTTTATTGTAGGTGGTGGGCCTTCTTTAAATAAGACAGACCTTAGTTTGCTTAAAAACGAATACGTATTTGCTGTGAATTCAATTCACCTTTTAGAAAATCGACCTTTTGATATCGAATTTTACGTTGTGGAAGATGATCTAGTTATTAAAGATAATTTTTCCAATATTTTAAAGATTGATAGTAAATACAAATTATTTCCATCACGCTTTAGAAACCTAATTGGTGAAGCACCTAACCATATATTTTTTAATCGCAATCGGGGTTTTTATGAGGAAAATAGCCCTAATTTTAAAGTGCCTAGATTTTCAACCGATTGTTCAGTAGAAACCTTCGAGGGTCACACTGTAACCTACACTAACATACAACTTGCTTATCATTTTGGCTTTTCTGAAGTGATACTAATTGGAATAGATTTCAATTATAAGATCCCCCAAAGCACTATCATTAATGGTTCAACCTTAACGTCGCAAGAGGATGATCCGAATCATTTTCACAAAGACTGGTTTGGACGAGGTAAGCAGTGGCACGTTCCAAAACTTGATCAGGTAAAAAAATGTTATGAATTGGCGAATAATGTTTTCTTGTGGTCCGAAACCCGGAATATTTACAATTCGACTGTTGGCGGTGAGCTTGAAGTTTTCCAAAGAAAACCCTTGGAAAGTTTTTTCAAGATCGACAGACCAACCATAAAGCAACGATATATTGCTGATCCCAAGACAAAATATACCCGTGAAGATGGTAATTTTCCTGCACATGGTTCCCTTGAAATTACAACAACCATCGGATGCAAAATTCAATGTCAAGCGTGCCCTCAAGCATTGCTGGTCAAAGAATATAAAAAAACAAATAAAAAGAAAAAAATAACATCTTCTAAATCACTTCAGATGATGAGTTTTGATAAGTTTAAAAGTTACATTGCCACAGTTCCTAAAAGCGTAAGGATCGACTTCTCGGGATACAGTGATCCATTCCTAAATCCAGAATGTGTGGATATGATTGAGTTTGCTTGTAATGCGGGATACCAAGTATCCTTATTTTCCACTTTTGTGGATGTAACAACGGAAGAAATTGATCGATTGAGTCAGCTCCAATTGCATTGGGTTTGTTATCACATTCCTGAGAAGGAACATACAACAAAAGTACCTCGTGATGATCAACATTTTAAGATATTCAAATATGCCTATGATAATCTCAATACAGTAAAAACAACCTATAGTTGTCACGGAACACCATACGAAAATTATAAGGACGAAATCAAAAGGCGTGGCCATCCTTTGAACTTTGGGACTATTTTAGATAGAGCAGGTAATGTGGAGGAAGTAGGCGACAAAACCTTAAAACACTATCAGAAGTTCGGTAGGAAGTCATGTAGGGCATGTGGTAATTCGTTTAACCAGAACGTACTATTACCAAATGGAGATACCACTCTTTGTTGCCAGGATTATGGACTTAAGCACAAGGTGGGTAGTCTTAATGAAACTGATTATGAGTCAGTCGTTAATGGCGATGATGTTGATTATATAAAAGACTCTATGCGTAGCGGTACAAATGATTTGTTATGTAATACTTGTGAACGAGCAGTGGAAGTACCATTACCTATTTTTACGTTGGTTGTCCCAGTTTATAATGTTCAGGACTACCTTGAAGAATGCTTGGACAGCATCGTTAATCAAACATTTTCTCAATTCGAAGTCCTTATTATCAACGACGGTTCAACTGATGAATCTTTGAAAATAATAGAAAAATACGCAGCAAGAGACACACGAATTTATATCTATAATCAAAAAAATAAAGGATTAGGTGGTGCGAGGAACACTGGTCTAAATTATGCAACTGGAAACTATATTTTATTTATTGATTCTGATGATAAATTGAAATCTACTTGTCTGGAGAAAATATTTAAATTCATAAAGAAAAATGAAGTTGATGTTTTGCAATTTAGCTTTGAGAAATTTTACGATACTCATAAGTCAGAAATAATTCGATTACCTTTTGGTAAGAGCGAAGGGTTGCTGGAACCTAAGACGAGTTTGCGTAATTATTTAAATTTATCGGTATCGCCAACTTCATGGTCTAAAGCCTATAAAACCGAATATTTAAAAGCTATAGATTTCTCTTTTGAAGAGCATACATATCACGAAGATATTTTCCCGACATTTAATGCAGTTGCAAATTGTAAATCGTTTGGTTTTATTAATTCTCAATTATACTATTACAGAGCGGGACGTGCCAATGCCATTACGACAACTATTACCACAAAGCATGTTAGAGATAGTAAAAATCAGTTCTCAAAAATATTAACAGAGCTACAAAACATAAGTTCGAACAAGCAACTTATAAATGATTTTTATATTGGAGTGAGCAAGTTTGTTGAAGTTTTAAAGAAACGAGAAAGCTTAGCGTTAAATCAAAATGATTTAAATATTAATGTGATCTATAAGGATTTAATAACATCAGATGAGGAGGTTAGGACTTCACAATTAATTGCAGATAAAAAAAATACTTCACAATTAATTGCAGATAAAAAAAATAAAGCAGTGTTTCCAAAATGGAATGTGCGAAATTTATACTCAGATATAGCCGTTGCGATTAGAGAGAAAAATACAACAGCTTTCAGAGTTGGCCAATATTTAGCCTGGTGTATGAAATTTGTTTATAGAAGAACTATCGTGACAATATCTCTTTTAGCTACAATTATATTATTATTTTTTATTTCAGACTCAAATTCGAACAATTTCATATCGCAATCTAGCAGTTATATTGCTTGGATTTTAATTTTTGCGTTTTTCGGAGTGAATTTGATATCTTTTCTCAATAAAAAATTCTTTGAGCACCTGAGTCATCGAAATAATGAGTTTAGTTCATTAGCTTTTAAACTTAAATCCCACACCAAAAACGAAGTAAATAGGCTTTCAGCGTCCTTAACTACTAAACTTGACGATCAACTTCAACTTCAAAGCAAGGAACAAACCTCTTTAAAAGAAGAAGTATCAACTAAACTGACTAACCAAGAAGAACTTAAACAAA
>MDTC01245039.1_pt1 | contig 10122 bp, 9 predicted proteins | sample 811181 | NCBI WGS metagenome assembly MDTC01 (sample SAMN05326644, study PRJNA326480) | marine metagenome | isolation source: seawater | place: Pacific Ocean: North | collected 2011
AGCACTTGAAATTACTCCTAAATCTTGCAGATTAAGAAAAGCAATTTTAAATCCTCACGATCGAAAAAGACAATCTAAAGCCTCTTAAAGCTTAAATTTAGATTCAAAAAAATTATTAATACATGCTTACCTAAAAACTATATTAAAAAATTTTTAATTTTGGTACTAAAGTAATAAATTTACATTTCCATCGCTTCACAAATTTTAATTGTGAGCTAATTTCTTTGTGTAAATTCCAAGGTAAAATTAGTAGATAATCTGGTTTAGTTTTAATTATATCATTTGGACTAAGAATTCGGATATGAGATAATGGTAGAAATTTGTTAATTTTAAATTTTGAAGCATCATAGACGTGTTTAATGTCCTTGTTTTTAATTTGTAAATAGTTCAAAAAAGTTACTCCTTTAGCTGCTGCCCCGTATGCGTAAATTTTTTTTTTATTAGAATGGCACTTGTCAATAAATTCTAAAGATTTTTTTTTTAGATTATAAACTTTATTTTTAAATTTTGAGTAAGTTTTAATATTATTTAAACCAAATTTTTTTTCTTCTTTTAAAATTTTTTCCACTTTATTTGAAATCGGTCTCGTATTTCTTTTTTTACACAAATAAATTCTTAAACTGCCTCCATGCGTATTAATTTTTTCTACGTCAAATATTTTCAAATTTTGTTTATCAAATATTGTGTTTAAACAAATTAAACTAAAATAAAAATAATGTTCATGATAAATTGTGTCAAACTGTGTTTTGCTTATTAAATTTTTTAGATGAGGAAATTCGATAGAAATAACACCTCTGTCATTTATTAAGTTTTCTAAACCTCTAATAAAATCAATCAAATCTGGAACATGTGCAAGCACATTGTTACAAATTACTAAGTCAGCTTTTTTTTTTATTGTATTTGATAGCTTGTGTGAGAAGAATTTTTGTATGACTTTAATCCCTTTTTTTAGACAAATCTTAGCAGTATTTTTTGTTGGTTCTATACCTAGACATGGAATTTTTTTTCTTTTAAAATATTGGAGCAAGTAACCGTCGTTAGAGGCAATTTCAATCACCTTCGACAGGTTGTTAAGTTTAAATTTTCTTATCGTTTGATTTGTAAATATTTCACAATGCCTTAACCATGATTTAGAAATTGAAGAATAATATGGATAATGATTATTAAAAAATATTTTTTTATCTGCCACTTGTTTTGTCTGAACTAGCCAGCAGCTTTTACAGATATACACAACAAGATCAAATATTTTTTCTTTTTTAAATTCTCGTTCATTCCTTAACAAAGAGTTTGCTGGTGGAGTTTTTCCAAGATTTAAAAATATATCTTTAATTTTTTTTTTACAATTATTACACTTCATTTAAAAATTTTAATTTTTTATCAATTAAAGAGATCTTTCTAATTTTTTTTTTTAATTTAAATTTAATTTCTTTTTCCATAATATTGATTCCACTTGAATACTTCATGTTATATATTTTAGAATGAAAATACATTAATTCTACATTATCAGTTAATGTTAAATACCCGTGCGCCACACCTGCAGGAAGATATAATAGTTCATTTTTTTTTTCTGAAAGTTGAATTGAATAACTTTTTAAGAAACTTTGGGAATTTTTTCTCAAATCAAAAATTACATCTAAAATCTTTCCTTTTATACACTGTACCACCTTTATCTCCGTGAAAGGTTTTTTTTGAAAATGCATTCCTCTAAAAGTATATTTTTGTTTATTAAATGACTTATTAATTTGTTTCCAAATAATATTTAATTTTTTTTTCTTATATAAACTATTGCAGAATTGTTTTTCAAAATAACCCCTATTATCGTTGTATTTTTTTGGTTTTATGACGTAAGCGTTTTGTATTGGAGTTTTTTTAATAATCATTATTTTTTTTTCTTCTTAATTCTAAAATTTTTTTTGCTCGTTGATCACAAGCCGATATAAGTAGTTTTGAATTTTGGGTCAATATTGCCTGTGGTATTAAATGAGTCTCTTTGGGAGATATAGTGTAGTTTTTAATTGCCTTCATAACTTCTGAATCTCTAATTATATTTTGTATAAAATTTTTCCTAACCTTAACTCCTTTTTTAAACTCAATTTTATTTAGCAAAATTGAACGAGAAATTGAAATAAGTGAATTAATTATTGAATATATAAATGACTGATCAGATAACTTGTTAATTTCTTTTTCTGCTAAATTAAATTTTTTTAAAGTTTGTTTAACTTGATCGCTCATAATTTTATAATGAGAAACAGATATATTAAAAGCTAAACCAGCTGAAATTGCAGTGTTTATGTTTGGATTAATATAATATGAATACAATTTTTTTTTTAAATACTTTACTTTTTTTACGTAAGAAAACATTTTCCATGAAAATGTATCATCTTCTCTAATTCTAAGTTTTTCGTCAAAAAATATGCTATGTTTTACTATCAACGATCTTTTTATCAATCTTCCAGTGCAACCAATCAAACCTCCTATGTAGAGCGGATCGTAAAATCTTTTCTTTAATTCTAGCAAAATATCTTTTTTAAAAAATTTTTTATTATTTTTGTATAAAAAAATATTTTTTCTTTGGTCTTTTTTTTTTTCTATTCTCTCTTTGTCGGCAAAAACTATATCGTAGTTATTTTCTTTTGCGGCTTGGTATAACTTTGTAAAAGCGAAAACTTTAATTGTGTCATCCGAGTCTAAAAAGTATATGTATTCACCTTTTGCTCTCTTTATTCCAATATTGCGTGCAGAAGAGGGACCTGAATTTTTTTTTATCCTAAAAATAGTAACATTTTTTAGTTTTTTTTTTTTTATAATTTTAATCGAGTTATCTGAGGAAGCATCATCAATAATTATAATTTCAAATGAATATTTAAAATCTTGATTATTTAGTGATTCTAAACACTTTTTAATGTAACGAGACGAATTATAGATCGGAATAATTACCGAAATTTTATATTTTTCTTTCATTAAAAAAAACGTTTTTTTTATTCTAATTAATTATTTTAAATTTTACTTATAAGATTTAAATGAAATAGGTTCAGCAACTTGTTCGCCAGCGGGTATCATTCCTCTTCCGTCATATCCTAATTTGCTGCTAGGGTCATAAGGGCGCCCATCACAAAAATCACAGCCTGGAAAAAACTTGGCGACTTTTACTAGTCTGCGTATCTGATTTTTGAAATCTTTCTTTTCTGAAAATAAGTCAACATAATTTGCTGGATTATCAGGAATAGCTTTTAAATTTGCTGCATTAGCAATAAAAGGACAACGATAGAGTTTTTGATCAAGTAATGTATAAAGATATTTAACACAACATTGTTTAAAAACTTCTTTAAGTTGATCAGTAGGTCTTTGATGATGTTTAATATTGCTACAATCAATCCAATCATTCGCCGGTTCTCGTTTATAGCTAATTTTATATTTTTCTAAGCTTTCAACCATTTTATTAATATTTCGAGAAAGATCTCCATAATCTGTTATGATAAAATTTACATTTTTATTCTTAAAAGACTCTAATTGGCTTTCTTTAGGTGCAATTGTCGCGTTTGTATAAATAAATATTTTTGCTTCTCTATCGTACTCACTTATATTGTTTACAATATCCGCCCAATTTTTGTTCATTAGTGGTTCCCCGCCTATCACTCTATATTCAGAAATTTTGTCTACGTTTTCATTAATGATCTTTAGAGAAGAAATTATTTTTTCGTAATCTGCATTTGAAGGATCTTTATAATACTGCATGAGATTTGAGCAATTTCGACATTTTAAAGAACATTTAGTGGTTATCATTAAGTCCAGACTTCTCATATAAACTTTATCGTCATTAAAGTAATATTCGTGTGTTTTTTTCCATACTGCAAGTTTCGATGCCATATAAGATTTTGATACTTGGTAATCAAATTTTTCTACATTAAAGTCTTCAACTAATTCTAATCCCGAATAAAATTCGTTATACCCTAAACTAATTAATTGCTCTGCACATTCTTGTATATGTTGAGATGCAATTATAAATCTAGCCTCTGAAAAAAACTCTGGTAATAAGGGAGTATGGTATACTTTAATACCGCAAAAAGGCTTTTCTGATTTTCTTTTTTCACTATCACAAATTCCAGATATTTTTATTTTGTGCTCTTCACAAGATCTAATTATTGCTTCAGCTTCATTCACAGCTGCAACTATAATAATTGGAGGGCCACTTTTTTGAAGCAAGTCGATTGATTGGTATTTAACAATATTGTTCATGGGTACTGTTTATAGATATTTTATATTAAATACAACATTCATAATTTTTCTTAGAATATTCATTATATCAGCTTTTAATGAAAATTGACTGACCAGTTGGAAAATTTATGAATTGACCTTTTTTGCCCTTAAAAAATTTATCAACGGCCCTTTTAGTTGGCTCGTAGGATAAATGGTTATAATCATCAAATAAAATAACTCCGTTAGAGTTGATTTTTTTATAAAAAAATCTCAAAACATCCATAGTTGGTTTTGAAGCGTTAAGGTCAATGTGAAGCCAAGACAAATTTTGTGGATAATTATGATTCTTTAAAATTTGAGGTATATATCCAACATTATAAATTAATTTTTTTCTGTAATCTTTTAAATTTCTTTTTGTATTAGATAAACTTAAGTAATCATAATCTCCCAAATGATGTAATTCATCTTTATTTAAAAAAGATTTTCTCATCTCTCTCCAAGAGTCATAAAGAAAAACTTGAAAATTTTTATTCTTTAAAGCATTTAGGACATAAAAAATAGTAAGTCCATCGCAAACACCGCATTCCACTAAATTTATTTTTTTTTTTGAATTTTTTAGAGCTAATAACGCACTAATGAAGACAACATAATGACGCCATTTTAATTCTTCTAATGTTTTCAAAACATGATTTATTTTATTATTATTTTTTCTTTCTTCTTTTAATATCTGACTAAGATTAAATTTTTTATCTTTAATTAAAGATATCATTCGTTTATTTGTTTTTTCAAATTTAATAGAGTCCTCATTTTTAGTGTCTTTCCAAGGTAAATTAGTATAAGTAATCATTCCCCAACCATTAAAGGTAATTCCATTTGAAAAAAAATGGTATTTTAAAAATAAGTAAAAAGTTTTAATCAAATTAAAAAAAATATACTTATCTATTAAAATGATTAAGCTTTTAAGATAATTTCTTTTTTTATTTTGCATTTTTATTTAATGGTAATTTAAATTTATTTTATTTTTTTTAAATATCCATCTTTTGACACTGTTATCAGGTATCTTTTATAAATATTTCTATCAATTTTAAACTGATTATTTTTCCTTAAAAATTTTTTTACAGCAATTTTTGGATTGTCGTGCGGACCCCAAGATCTATCTTTATAAATTTCTTTTGGAAGGTCACCAACCAAAGTATCGAATACAATGCAATAACTACCCTTTGAAACTAATGAAGCATATAAATTCAATTCAGAGAATACATGATCTGTTGTATGGTTGCTATCGAGTATTACTAAAATTTTAGAATAGTTTTTAGAAATTTTTTTAATTTTATTTACAATATTGAGATCAGTACTTGATCCTTCTATTAAATCAATCATATAGTAAAATGGGTGTTTTTTTATAGCTTTTTTATTATGCTTTCTAATATCTATATCAATACCAATAACTTTTCTTTTTGTTTTTTTTGGATCATATTTTTTTGATTTTCTTGATGCTTCAATAAAATCTAGAGTCGCTAAATGTGAAGCGCTAAATATTAATGATCCTCCATGAGCAATTCCAGTTTCTATAATAAGGTCTGGTTTCACAGACCAAATAATCTCTTGTAATGCCACTATGTCCTGTGGATATTGAATAATAGGCCTTCCATACCATTTGAAATTATATGAATATTTATCTTTAGCAGAAAATTTTAAAAAATTTACTGCACTATTTATTGTTTTTTTTGAAAATTTTTTTTTATTCATTTATTTATTAATTTTATATAGATTTTTTTAAATTGGACAATCTTTAAGAAATTTTAAAAGCTTATCTATATCATTTATCTCCGTTTTACTAAAATGTTTAAGTGCATTTAATTTTTTTCTGTTTAGATAATTAATTTTTTCAATTACATTTATTCCATAAGATGTTTTTTTAAATTTATTCAAATATTTGGAAAAAAAGAACATTTCTAGTATTTTTTTTAAAATTATTAAACAACGAAAAATAAAGCTATTATTTTTGTATAAGCTATTTTTATTATTTATAATCAAATTAAAAGTCTTATAAATTAGATTTTTAGAATCTTGATTGTTAAAAGATCCTTTGCCTTGAACAATTGTTGATAAACGTCGAACTAAAGAATCTCTTTCAATTTTTAATTTTTCAGATTTTATCCATTTTAAAAAAGTAAGTCTTCTATCGCCATCAATTTTACCGCTTTTTGGCTTATATTGAAATGATCTAACCCAGTATTTTTTTTTAGTTGTAATTAAAGAACCTGCTAAATAAGTCCTGAATGCATGTTCATACTCATATAATTCTTGACAGGATAATGTTCTAATATTGACCCAAAGATTTTTCAAATCTTTTGTTTTGAAAACTGCATAAAACGCAGCTGGTAAATAATTTGTAAATGCTAAATTTAATCTTCTGTAAAAATTGTTATCTTTTACACTATAATTAATTAAATTTTTACCATATTCAAAAATATACGGTTTTTTATTGATAAAATCCAATCCTAATGATTGGCCCATACAGGCAATTATATTTTTTTTTTTTTTAAGTTTTTTAACAGCTTCAATTAAGCCTGAAAATAAATAAAAATCATCATCTCCTTGACACATTGTGTACTTTGTCTTGGATTTATTTATTCCAAAATTTATTCTTTGTGGGATTGATTTGTTAGGAAGATGAAAATAAAAAACATTTTTTAATTTTTTAATAATATCTCTCGAATTTCTATTTAAAATTTTTTCTGAGCCATCTATAAATAAAATTTTAACTGGTTTGTTATTCCAATATGCTGCAGATTTTATAATACACTCGGGTCTCTGAAAGCTAAAAATTACTATAGTTAAATCTAAAACATTTTTAAAATTGTGAATTTTTTTTTCATTAGTAAAATTTTTAAACCAATTATTGATTTTATTTATATTCATTTTTAATTCAAATTATACTTAAAAATTTTGAAAATAATTAATCTTATCCATAACTTAAATATATAAATATTTATAGAGCTAAAACTTAATCTTTTAATTAAAAATTTTTCTCTATTTCTTCTTTTCCATTTAATTAATTCCTTTATATACATTTTGATATTTTTAGAAAAATTGCTTTTATGAATTCTATAATTAGCTAAAGATTTTTGGCTAGCAATAATTTTAAATTTAAAACTTAGTTTTATTAGCAAATCAAAATCTCCAATAATATTATATTTTTCATTAAACTTATAATTTTTAAAGATTTCTTTTTTAATTAGTAATGTGTTTAATCCAATAAAATAATCTTTTAGTAGATCTTTTAAAATAAATCCCGAGGGCAATTTTTTTTTAAATTTTAATATTCTTTTTTTATTTTTTTGAAATAAGATATGATAGTTTGAGTAAAATATATTAGCTGTTGGGTTTTTTTTTAGAGTGTTAACTTGCAAGCTTAACTTATTTTTATTCCACGTGTCATCTGTGTCAAGAAATGCAACAAAATCTCCTTTAGCTTTTTCTAGAGCTATATTTCTTGCTTTATAAAGAGAAAAAATACTTTTAGTTTTATTTCTAAAAATTTTTATTTTTTTATTTCGAAATTTTTTAATTATCTTTAAACTATTGTCTGAAGAATTATTGTCGAAAAAAATTATTTCCCAATTTTTATAAGTTTGCTTAATAATGCTTTTAATAGCGTAATGAAGAAATTCTTCACCATTAAGGCAGTTTACTAGAATACTAATTAATGGACTTTTTTTTGATTTTGACATTTAGTTTCTTAATTTGTTTGAAAAATTTAATTTAAATTTTAGATCCTGGTTTTTTGCTATCCAAAAAGAAATTTGTAATAGCCTCAAGTGTCATCATTAATTTGATGCTTTTGCTATATCTGGCGCTTTGATTGAAAAATTCAATTTAAAGTTTAAATTTAGATTTTTTACTATCCTTCAAAAATCCTTTAACAGTATCAATTGTCATTGATTGAAAACTTTTACCAAAAGAATTAATTTGATTTATTACTTTTGGAGGCATCGTAATAATATTGCATTTTAACTGTTTGGCTTGCATATAATTATAAGGTTCTCTCGTGCTTGCCCAAAGTATTTCTATATTTTTATTTTTTTTAGTTAAAGAAATGCTTTTTTTAAATATAGGAAGTGGATCTCTTCCTTTGTCTGCCATTCTTCCTGCAAAAATAGATATAATAGATTTTGTTTTTTTATTAAGTACTTTATATATTTTTTTTGTTTGCTCGTAAGTGTACACAGCAGTTATATTTAATTTTATGCCCTTATTGCTTAATTCTTTTATAACTGAACCCATAAATAAACCTTTAGAGTTAACAACGGGTATTTTTACATAAACATTTTTACCCCAAGTATTAATTTTATAAGCTTGTTCTAGCATTTCTTTAGAGCTGTCTGCAAAAACTTCAAAAGAAATTGGTTTTTTATTACAAATTTTTAGTATTTTTAAAGAATATTCTTTATAGTTTTTTGCCCCAGCTAGTCTCATTAGACTAGGGTTGGTAGTAAAGCCATCAACAAAAGATTTATTATTAAAGAACTTTATAGTTTTAAAGTCAGCGATGTCACAAAATATTTTTGTTTTCATTAATCTAAATTTTTTACAATATCTTCAGTCATTTTTTTAGCATCAGCAAATAACATCAAAGTATTATCTCTGTAAAATAACTCATTATCTACTCCTGCATAACCGGGGGATAAACTTCTTTTAACGAATAGAACTGATTTACATTTTTCAACATCTAAAACTGGCATTCCGAAAATTGGGCTTTTTGGATCAGTTTTCGCAATAGGATTAGTTACATCATTAGCCCCAATCACAAAAGCTACATCAGAATTAGCAAAATCGTTATTTATATCTTCAAGCTCAAAGACCTCATCGTAAGGAACGTTAGCTTCAGCCAATAAAACATTCATATGTCCTGGCATTCTTCCTGCAACTGGGTGAATAGCATAAGTAACTTTGATATCATTTTTTTTTAATTTATCGACCATTTCTCTAAGAGCGTGCTGAGCTTGCGCAACAGCCATACCGTATCCAGGAACTATAATTACTGAAGAAGCATTTTTCATTAAGAAAGCGGCATCTTCTGCGTTACCACTTTTAACTGGTTTCTGATCTTTTTTTTCTTTTAAATCATCTGAAGAATTGTCTGCTCCAAAACCTCCAAGTATAACGCTCACAAAAGATCTATTCATTGCTTTACACATTATGTAAGAAAGAATAGCGCCTGAAGAGCCAACTAAAGCACCTGTAATAATTAAAGCTGTATTTTCTAAAGTAAAACCAATTCCTGCTGCCGCCCATCCTGAATAAGAGTTAAGCATGGAAATAACGACTGGCATATCTGCGCCACCAATTGGCACTATTAACAAAACGCCAACTAAAAAGGAAATTGCTATTAGGGTCCAAAAAATATTATCTGACTGTGTTTTGCATAAATAAAATATTAAAACAAAAATTGCTATTCCAAGAATCAAATTTAAAAAATGTTGACCGCTGAAAGTAATTGGAGAACCAGACATTATTCCTCTTAGCTTTAAAAAGGCTATTATTGAACCAGAAAAAGTTATTGCACCTACGGCCGCACCAATAGACATTTCTATTAAACTGGCTAACTTGATCTTACCTATGTTGCCAAGATTAAAGGCTTCAGGATTTAAATATGCTGCAATGGCTACAAAAACTGCAGCTAGTCCAACGAGACTATGAAATCCCGCTACAAGTTCCGGCATAGCTGTCATAGGTATTTTGAAAGCTATAAATGCGCCTATAGCCCCACCAATCATTAAAAAAATAATTACATATACTAATGAAGTAGAAAAATTTCCAACAGATAAAAAAGTTACAATAATTGCAATAATCATTCCTGCAATTCCAAAATAATTACCTTGTCTTGATGTATCTGGAGAAGATAAGCCTCTTAATGCA
>MDTC01013515.1_pt1 | contig 10121 bp, 6 predicted proteins | sample 811181 | NCBI WGS metagenome assembly MDTC01 (sample SAMN05326644, study PRJNA326480) | marine metagenome | isolation source: seawater | place: Pacific Ocean: North | collected 2011
GATATGGATGATGATGATGATGATGATGATGATGATGATGATGATGATGATGATGATGGTAATCATTCCGATGACTATGACGACCTTGATGACACTTTGTTAGATGAAGTTATGAATTTAGAAAAGAAAGTAGAGACGAGTAAAGGAAGAGATTACGGAGCGCATGCAAAACTTTTACTCAAACTTCGTCAAGCAAAGTTGAAGGAACGTTTGGAAGAGTCGAGAGTTGCGTTTGACCGAAAGTTCAGCTTGAGTGAAGAGCAATGGTTGAGTTGGTTGGAAGATAGGATGACAGAGTTGGAAAAATGCGCGTCAGGAAAAAAGAGAAAAGAAATTGAAGCGTATATTCAAGAGCTATTTGAAAGGGCCACGGCAACGCTTCCAGCGAGCGTACCAGTTTGGCTGAAATATTTATCTTTTTCGGTGGCAAAAACGAGCGAAGATACCGAAGAAGATAGACGCCAATTTTACGAGAGGAGCTGTAAGATTGTCGCGAAGGACTATAGAAGAGGTAATGCGTTTTGGCTCGCGTATAGAGCTTTTGAGAGCTCGCAAATTGAGTCCCCGGAAAAGAAGAGTCGCGTTCAAGCGGTATCGACGCGAGCGCTGGAGACGCCTCTGGAAAAGTTGGACGAGTTGAAAGAAAAGATATTAGCTGAAGTAGAAAATAAAGATGAACGCAACTTATATGCAAAAGCGTACGAGACTGGGTGTAAACGGAGAGATTTGAGGAAAGCGTTCGAGGACAAAGTAGAGGAAACTGCAACAAAAAATGCCACAATAAAATCGGATCCAAAAGCGAATTTGCGTGCATATCGCTCATACATTGTAATGGAGAAGACCTTGCAAAAGAAAGAAAGGAACAAAGAATTGGATGAGTCCATCGAATCGCTGTACGAACGGGCGCTACTGAGAAACCCGTATGAGGTGAGCTTATGGCTAGAGTACGCGATGGAGGTTTCTTCTTCTTCAAAAATTGATATTTTAGATCGAGCGCTCAGAGCGTGTCCATCATCGTTCGAACTCTTAATTGAAAAGATTGAGTGTTGTGCGTGTAATAGCGATCCACAAACGGCTAATATCGCAGCGATGACCGAAGCCTTTGGGGATATTCTAAAAAACTCGAGTTTAAAAAGTTTCAAGGGGGCTAATGATGTCGCTCTCGCTTTTCTGCGAGCGAAATGGAAAGACAAAAAATCAGATGGCATCAATAACTTGATGGAAGAAATGCACGCAAAATTAGTATCGCAATTTTCTAATAGAATACGGATCGACCCCGATATGAAGTTGGCGAGATATTGGGCTCAACACAGCGCGAATCCAGAGATGGTTTGGAAATTTTTTCTTGTTGAAAATGAAAAGATCTACGGCGAATACCTCGAAGCGCATATTCAACGTGCAAGGTATTTCGAATCGAGTGATCCACAACTGGCTAATCGGGCGTACGAACTCGCATTTAGCAAACGCAATAACCTATCTCGAGCTGTGAAAGGTAAAGTGAAAGATGATACGAACGCGTTGATTACCCGTGACTTGTGTACTTCCTGGAGAAATTTTCTGGAAACCTCTCGGGACTCCTTTCCAAGCTCGTACGAGAAGGTGAAGTCTGAGCTATGCTCAATTGATTTCGAAAAAGCGTGCGCACCTCCAATGTCCGCCGAAGACATCAAGCGTATGCGCAGAGAAGGACAAATTGCGCGAAAACGTAACAATATGGAGGGTGAAGATGACGATGACGAGGGCAACGTTATGGATGATGAAAAAAATAAACGAACCAAGGCACAGGATGATTCAAAAAGCCACGTTCCACCGGCGTCTTTTGTTCCACGCTCAGAGAAACCACGGGAAGAAGTCATTAAAAGTCTGTATCCCAACCGAGATCAGCAAACGGCTTTTGTTAAGAATCTTGACTTCAGCGTCACAGAGGAGGAACTCGTCACGTTTTTTGACGTCAGAAAAGAAGGGAAGGTGAAAGCGAGGGTGATAAAAGATCGTCACACCGGTCGATCCAAAGGTATCGCTTACGTGGATTTTCCGAATGAACACGATTTACTCGCTGCAATCATGCACGATGGTGAAGCCTTGAAAGGCCGTGCAATGACTATCGCTAAGTCTCGCCCGCCGCCCACCATTTCTGGTAACGTTGGTAGAGGTGGTGGGAGAGGAAGAGTAAATGCGCCTCCTTCGTCGGCTGGTCGAGGTGGATTAGGATTAGTACCGCGTGCAGTGAAACAAAAGCCAAAGAAGGCGCTCGCCGATATGTAGTTCTGTGTGTGCATCCTATTTCTACTAAATCTAATTTTAAATACTAAAATCCTACGGCACTTACATAGTAAGTTAGTTGCTTCCTGTCCACATGGTTTCTTCATTATCATGGCCGTACCCCACATATCGAGGTCTTCGAGTTCCTTTTGGCGTGAAATGCTTGAAATATTTCGGTAAACCACCTTCAATTATTTTCACTAAACCTCCGCTATATTCCTTCGAAAGCGCTTCAAGAAATAGTTTCTCGTATTCGTTTCCATTATCGTCCAATAATACGATAATATGCGTTCCCATGGGTACTTTACATTTCACTTTCTCCATACACTCTTCCACGTTTGGTTCGTCCACAAAATCGCTCAAGCTTCCTTTGCGAATCGCCGCTGGAAAACTAAAAGCTCCCTTGCACGTCTCGCGGTTGAAATCTTTCACTGGCCTGGCATCAATCGTCACTACTTTCTCTCCCTCCATTCCTTTTTCGTACATGATTTGAAATGCCATGTTAATGTTGATCGTTTCCCATGGTAAACCATTGTTCTCGTCGGTATCTTCCATGTCAATGTATTTGACAACTTGTTTGATACCTCGCGTCGACGATTTTGTTTCTAACATTTTCCTTTTCGCCGCTTCGAATAACGCCTGTGTTTCTTCGTCGTCAACAACTTCATTAGGTAACGGTTCAGGCGATGGCAGTTTAGACGGTACTTTTATATCGTCTTCATTCACCCAATTCGCTAAATATTCGCGCGATAGCTGCAAATTGTTCACATTCTGTTGTTCGTTCTGAACGTATTTCGCAGCCTTTAAAAACATTTCGTACGAAACCGGTCGTTCGCTCACTTTACTATGAGAAGACGACTTATTTGCATCTTTTTCTAATAACGCGCTTGTAAACGCCAGCTCGTTCTCTATGCAAAATTCCAATACGAACGCGTCGATTGCACGGTTTCTTACCGCAGTGAAAAAATCTAAAGGTTGGTTTGGAAAGTTGGAGATTAATTTTCTTGTGTCTTGTTCGCTCAATCCGTGGTGTGCGAATATAGGCGTCATGATACCGACAATTTCCTCTCTTGTTGGTTCCCAGAAGAATTTTTCCATTCTACCATCTCGCGCTAATGGAGCATAGAGTCGACTGAAATCGTTTCCTGTAACAATAATAGGTACCCGCGGAACGTTTGCGCGATTGCCTATGATGCTCGTATTTTCGTACACGTTCGTGGGATTGTCTGCGATGTTCATCAAAGTTCCTTGCACGATCTGGTTGTTTACGGTCGACGAAACCGTGTGCTTGAACCGGCCAACGCCGGCATCGATATCATTTATAATCAAACAAGTCGCCACGCCCGTTTCTTTCGTCAGTTTTCCCGCCGCGAGGTACCGTCTTCTGAGAAGTTTCCCTGGTTCCCCGGCGGTGGCGTCTTCGAGCTCCCCGGCGGATGTCACTATGGGTAACACGCCTAGTTTTGCGCATGCCAACTCTACGTTAAAAGTCTTGCCGCATCCTTTACCGCCCCAAATGCCTAACAATAGAGGAGACACTATCGGCCCGCTTTCTTTCATAAATGTATTCGCTTGATACTGTATCAAATAGTTTTTGGTTAAAAAGGTGCATATTTTCTCTAAAAGTCTTTCCGGCACTATGAAGTCGTCAGCGTTTATCGATTTCATCTCTTTAAACTCGTTCACTCGCATCTCCCCGGTAGCGATGTCTGCGTCCACAGAATTCATGAATAACTCCTCCGTCACTCCAGATTTCTGCGAATAAATGAAATCCTGCCCTCCTAAGGCGTCCTCTCGCGACGACCGTTCATCGTTATTTGAAGAAGACGCGTAATTCTTTTCAGATATGCTTCGTCGTCTTCTTGAATGGGTTGAAGCGCGAGACCCACTTCTCGTTCTTCGAGAAGAAGAAGAAGAGAGAAAGGTTTTGAACCTCATCGTCGCAGAAGAGGTTGAGGAGGAGGAGGAGGAGGAGAAAGAAGACTTCATCACGATCGACCTTTCTCCTCCGCCTCGCTCCTTCCCAAAGATGATGACACTCTCTGTGTTAGAAAAAAATGAAGCTACTATAATCCAATTTCGTTGTTCTGTTGTTCACATATATTTTTTGGATTGGGTGGCGGGTGGGTGAATTGATAAATGGGTGCACGGGTTACACGGGATAACCCACTTTACTTACTTTCGTCATTGTTTTTTTACGTGTTTAATACGCGAATAAATCAATCCTACACATACATTTATACACACACAAACAGAGACAATGTTTGCCTCTGCACCGATGCGCTCTTCGATGCTTTCGAGCAGAACAGCTTCCTCCTCGTCTTCCTCCTCTCCGTCTTCTTCTTCGATGAAAAGAAGAGTATTGTTTTTGCAAAATTGCAATCGTCTTCGTCACCATTCTTCCAGGTTGATGATTCAGAATGCTTTATACACGGGAACGCCGGCGGATTTCCAAGAAAAGGGAGATAGTAATTCGATGATCTCATTTGACTCGTGGGACCCCCTCGGGTTGTTGACGGCATCATCTCATTCTGCTTTTGATGAGCGCGCGCAAGATTCCCTCTTTGGGTTTGGTGGTATGAGAATAAAGAGCAATAAAAAGAGCAGCAGCAATAACACAATCAGCAAGAAGATGACAAAAAGTAATAGCAACAAGAGTACAAATATCAACAGGAACAGCAGCAGACGATCGACGAAAACGTCCGCGTTTGGGACGTCCAGCGGTGGTAATGACGATGGGAACTTCGGGGACTTCTTTTCTGGGGATCTCCCGCAAAAAGTCGCGACTATCCTGGCATTGCTCGTCGTCTCTAGAATTGGCGCGTATATTCCAATTAGTGGCGTCGATCGAACGGCGTTCGCAGAGTCGCTTTCGAACACTGGTGGTATGATGAGTTACGTGGACACGTTAACGGGAGGGTCTATTTCAAAACTTGGTATTTTCTCGCTCGGTATCGTGCCGTTCATCAACTCGAGCATTATCTTTCAGTTGCTTTCTTCTGTGTTTCCAGAGCTGCAAAAGCTCCAAAAGGAAGAGGGTGAATCTGGACGGCGTCAATTCATGCAGTATCAGCGGTACGTATTATTATTATTATACTCTTTCGCACGAATTCTTTTCGCTCTCGGTATGTTATGGTCTGTAGTTTTTCGCGATGATGTGACCTTATAGGTCTCGTTCGATTGAGCGTCAATGGCGCATGAAAAGAATAACGGAATTGAGCGAATACTACTGCTATATGGGGACAAATGATCGCGAGAAAAATCATTCTATTCGTATTTTACTCTTTCCTGCAACAGTTTTTATCTTAATTTACCCGCATTTTCATCTTGTTATATTTCTTTGAAACAACAGATACGGGGCTCTCGCCTTTGCGTTGGTACAAGCCGTAGGCCAGTGCTTGTACGTCCGACCGTACGTGGATGATTTCTCCGTTATGTGGTTAGCTGAATCCACTGCAGTTCTAACCGCTGGCGCGATGATTTTAATGTATATCGGGGAAATTTTGAACGAGTTGAAATTGGGTAACGGGACATCACTTTTGATTTTTGCCAACATCGTCTCGTCGTTGCCATCCTCAATTGGTCGAACAGTCGAACAAAGTAAAACCGACGGGAACGGTGCTTTCACTTTGGCTGTGTTCTTCGGTGCATTTTTGCTCTCAACTCTTGGCGTGGTATACGTTCAAGAAGCTGAGCGTAAAATCCCCATGCAATACTCGACAAAGTTCAACTCACAAGGCGCTGGATTATCGAAATCGTCGTACTTGCCGTTCAAAGTGAATTCCGCTGGTGTTATGCCGATTATTTTTAGTTCCTCGTTGATGGCGTTACCAGCAACATTGGCGAGATTTACCGATAATGGTGCTGTAACGTCTGTCGCGAAGTTTGTTTATCCAGGAGGTGCTGGATACATACCCGTGAATGTAGCCTTGATCTGTTTCTTCAACTATTTCTACACGTTTTTACAGCTCGACCCGAAGGACGTCGCTGAACAGTTGAAGAAACAAGGAGCGTCCATCCCGGGTGTTCGACCAGGTAAAAACACGAGAGAGTACATCACCAAAGTGTTGGAGAGATTATCTTTGCTTGGTTCCCTCTTTTTAGGTTTTCTTGCGTTGACGCCTGGTGGAGTCGAGAAACTCACTGGACTGCAAACTTTCAGAGGTTTCGCGGGGACGAGTTTGTTGATTCTTGTTGGTGTGGCCACCGACTGCGCCAGGAAAGTAAAGTCAGAACTCGTAATGCAGAAATACTCAACCTCGATTGAAGACTTCTACAAAAAATAACAATAATTTCTAATAAAATCATCTGTCCTATATACGTTTGTATTACTCACTCTCGTTGGTTAATTTCTATTATTGTCGTCTTCCTCCGAATCTACCTCCGAATCGTCCACCTCCACCTCCGCCTCTTCCAGCTCTAGCTCTGCCACCTCCAAACCTTCCGCCACCCCCGGGCGAGCGACCACCGCCACCACCTCCTCTGCCGCCGTATCCTCTTCCACCACCTCCCCTGCCGCCGCCTCCGCCACTTCCAAATCCTTGAGGACGCTGACTCAATTCTGGGAGTTCTTCGCACACCTCGATGGTAATCGCGGTTCTCCCGTTAGAATTCTCACTCAACCCACAATATTTATCCGCCATCTTTGCAGGAACGTCAAAAACTGCTTTCAAATGATCCTGAGATAACGTCAAACGATTGATTTGAACTTCATTCTCTGGTAACCGCTGTTTCAAGAAGTTCCACACATATGTCGGCGTTCGGATTTCGGTTCCACCGGCGGATAAAATCAAAGTCGTGCTCCCCGCCGTTGACGTCAAAAGCGAACGTTGTCGCAACTCACCGTGTCCACAGGCGTGTGCTAGTGCCATTGCTAAAACTTCGACCGCGTCTCTTCCTTCGTCGTGATCGTCGCCCTCCTCTAACAAATCTCTCGCCGCTTGCATAAAGAGTTTCGCCGCGCCTTTGTGTACGGCACGAACTTTTTCGCAGACAATTTTCGCCGCCGCTTTAGCCATTTCCGCAGGTTGCGGCGGTCCAATTCGCACAAATCTGAAGCCGCCTTTGCGTTCGATGTTCGGAATAGCCCATTCGTTTCTCGGGGTAAGTAAAGTCACGCAAATTCCGGTCGCTCCAGCGCGCCCAGTTCGTCCTGATCGATGAATGTACGTTTCTGGATCTTTCGGAGGTTCGCACTGAATGACTAGCTCGACGCCGGAAATATCCAAACCTCTCGCCGCAACGTCCGTGGCCACCAAAACCTGGAACTTGTTATCGCGAAAGCCTTGTAAAACAACTTCTCTGTTGTTTTGCGCAATATCGCCGTGTAATGCCTTGGCGCCTTTTTCCAAATTCGATTGCAAAGCGTCGCACAGTTCCGTGCAATCTCTTTTCGTGTCACAGAATAGAATACATCTCCCTCCACTCGGCGCTTTCGCGCGAATTAAATCAGGAATCAGCGACACTCGTTCTTGCCACTGACATGGCAGCAACAAATGTTGCACTTGGCCGCTCGCCTTTTGTTTCTCGTTGCCGACCAAATCGATCGTGGCGTAATCTTTCTTCAAGAACCGCTTAGCGATATCCTTCACCCATGGAGGCAAAGTTGCCGAAAACAACAAGGTTTGTATATCTCCAGAAACTTTTAAAATCTTTTCAACGTCGTCCACGAAACCCATGTTTAACATCTCGTCCGCTTCATCCAACACTCGAAACTTCAAATTGTCAAACTTCAAATTTTTCCTATCTAAATGGTCCTTCACTCTTCCAGGCGTGCCAACGATAATGTCGCACCCGCTACGTAAACCTTGCTCTTGGTCTCTGTATGGCGCACCACCATACACACACACGGTCTTCAAATTAAAAGCCTGTCCGACCCAATCGAAATCTGCACCAACTTGTTTCGCCAACTCTCTCGTCGGGCACAAAACGCATACCACTGGCCTTCGTCCTTGTAACCTCCTTCCGGTCTTCGGGGTCGGGTCAGTTTTGTTAATCTGTTCTACGATCGGCAAAACGAACGCTAATGTTTTCCCGCATCCAGTTCTTGCTCTTCCAACAATATCTTTCCCGCTCATTGCGGTGTCTAAAGTCTGTGCCTGTATGGCGAACAACGCGTCGATGCCTTTTTTCTGCAGAGCGCATACAACTTCCGGTGAGAGGTTGAAATTCTCCAACGCCAAAGGATTCGGCGTTCGCGCATCCATTCGGTTCGGAACGTCGTCCGAGTTGTATCCTCCATCATCGTCGGAGTTTTGTCCATCCATCATGGTCAATGCTTTTATCTTCGTCGGTCTCTTTACCCCCTCTTCATCGTCTTCTTTCTCTCGCTCTTTCCGTTTCTCCTTTTTACCAGAGGAGGAACCACTTTCTTTCTTGTCCTTTTTGGACGACTTGTCTTTTTTCGAACTCTTGCCCATTTTGTTACACCAAGAAGAATATGTATTTACTCGACGGTGATTACTGGTGAGTGGGTAATTAATGTTACTCTCCCTTTCTCTCTCGTGTGTGCACGCGTGCGCGCGCCGTGTATATGCGAGGGAAGAAGTGAAGAAAAATTGAGAAGGGTGGCGGCTCAAAAAAGCCAAAAAAGAGAGATTTTTGCCTTGGAGTCATCTTTATGTGCACAATACAAAAATATACAAAAATACAGTATATTTGCTACTTACCCACTTTAACCTCAAACCGCATCAAGGTTCTTTGGATATCTTTCGTTTCAAAGAAGATGCCGTGACAAACGTCGCTCATGAAGTCGTTTCCCGAGGAAGCAACGATCGTGTTTCCAATTTGACAATTGAAAGTCTTCCCGCCGTGCAAAAGAACCGACTCATGGATGTGACCGTGTAAAGTGATATCGGGTTGGTGCTCTGCTATAAAACTTCTCAACGCTTTTGAACCAACGCGCTCATTTCGATGCGTCAGATCTCCAATAGTATCAAAAGGTGGACCGTGATTGACCCATACTTTTGTCAATAACGGTGAAGAAGAAGCAGAAGCAGGTACCATTTTCGGTTGCAAATTGGCTAATGTTTCTGCAAAAGTTGGTCGAGTACACGCGTCGTTCACCAAATATCTGTCCACTTCGAACTTCTTTTCGTTACCGAATCGCGATATGAAACCATTTTGGTTCTTTTCTGGAACGTTTTCTGCATCTACATCCTTTCTCTTGAAATCTTTTTTCCTGTGATTCGAGACGGAGACGATGGCTGTGAAGAAAAATTCAATGCACTCGTCTTCCACGAAAACATCGCCTAATCCAGAACATACCTTCACCGAATCGTTTGTGTGAAACCTTCGTTTTAGAACGCATTCGTTTATCTGCCAATCGCTGTTACCGAGGACAAGGAATAATTTTTGCTTCTTCTTTTTTGTCTCTTCTTTTTTGTTCTCAATACTAGCAGGAAAAAACGTTTCAACTAAGTCGCAAAACTGTTCCTCAAACCATCTCTTTTGCTTCATCATCTCTCCATAATGATACTCCACCGTCTCTTTATCCCCAATACCTTCTCCTCGAGGGCCCAAATCGCCGCCTAAAATCACATAATCACAATTTAACTCGTTTAAAGAATAAGAAAAGAAATCTCGAAGCATACGCGTGTTCCCATGGACATCCGAAGTAAACGATAGCTTCTTGTTTGCGTTTTCGTCGACTGGTACTCGTCCTGGAATGAACTCTTCAGGCTTGTCCATCATCCCGCGTTGTCCGAACGCGATAAACTACGATACTCTATTCCTCTCTCGATTCATCGTTGTTCTCGTCGTTCTCGTCGTTCTCGTTGTCCGGTTTTATTCTTTCTTTATTCGACATTTTTGGTGATTGCTTTCTTCTGAAAATCTTCATAATTCATTATTGACACACA
>MDTC01056619.1_pt1 | contig 10121 bp, 13 predicted proteins | sample 811181 | NCBI WGS metagenome assembly MDTC01 (sample SAMN05326644, study PRJNA326480) | marine metagenome | isolation source: seawater | place: Pacific Ocean: North | collected 2011
ACCTAATATTAAAGATGGATTATTCATATTCTTAAGATTATGTATTGTATTTCTAATTGTTGAACCGTGTATATTTATGGCTTTGAAACATTGTAATAATCCTGGTTATGCTAAATCTATTATAAATTTAAATACTCTTGTTGCATTTGTTCTAGGATTATTCATCTTACACAATGATTTTGAAATTAAAAATGTTATAGGTATTGGATTAATTGTTGGAGGAACACTATTGATTTATTAATTATTTCTTGATTGTTTTTTTACTACGCATACATTTTTTATATAAATTATAAGCATCTACGGGAGATATACGTTCTGTTGATATTGGTTCTGTCATTCTTTTTAATAAATTTAAAAATGGTATAAATGATGGATAATTTACAATTTCTTTTATCTTATAAATTAATTGCCCATCATTTAAATAATCTAAATTTTTTATAATATTATCAAATAATAATTTAGATATTGTTATTCCTAAACTATAAGTATCTAATTTTTCAATTGTTTGACGTTCATTTAATTCTTTATTTAATGCCAAATTTAATAATTCATCATGCATTAAATCATAATTTCTATCAAATATTACTTCTTGTATATCTTTAAGAATATCATAATTCCTCCTTGATTTACCATATTTTTCTAAATATAATTTAGATTTTGAAGCATATAGATATAAAATATCAAAAGAATAATAGATATAGATCCTGTCTGTTCCAAATTCATTTAAAGCTCTTTCTTCTATTTCTTTTTTATTATTAAATGTAGTTGATATACCAAAATCAATATATTTATATTTATTATCTGTATAAGTTATATTTCCTGGTTTAATATCATAATGCATAATTTTATTTTTATACATTACATTTAATCCTAAGAATAAACTATTACATTCTTTCATAAAAGTTTTAAATTTATCCATAAATATTTTTTCATCTTTGAATGATTCTCCTACAAATAATGTATTGAATGCAGTATCCATACTAACACCTCCATAAGGACCATATAATATATCAAAATTTTCTAACTTTGATTGTCGATTATTTTTTAAACATTTATCAATATCTGGTTCAACTTTTCGAATTGTTTCATAATCAGGAGCTTCACAATGATTATATAAAGTTATTGACCATTCTTTACTTTTTGGTAATTTACTTATTTTCTCATTGAATTTTATTTCTTTTAATAATTTTTCGGGTTTTTCAAGAAATAATTTTGATATCGTTTTTTCATCTATATCTATTTTTTTGTTTTTACATGGTAAATTTGGTCTAAATATACAAGTACTGGAACCTTCACCTATTAATTTACCTCCGGTCAATTTTCTTCCCTTAAATTTATCTTTTTTAAAGTTCATATATATTATTAATATAAAATAAATATATTTGTTAATAATAAGTAAAATATGAGTAATTGTATTTGGAGAATTCATGAATTTGATAGAAGAGATGACGCAGTAAATGTGTTAGAATTTGTTGATGAAGATACTAACACATATAATTGTTCAAAAACAGAATGGTTTAATGATACTATTACTAAAATAGATCGTAAAGATACTTATACTTGCGACGGTATCCGTGGTATTGTAAAATATCCTAATTATCAGGAAAATATACAAGATATTTTTGATCAATGTGATAAAGATCCTGACTGGAAAAAAAAGAAATTATTTAAATTTCAAGATGATTATTCTAATGATGATGATGATGACTCAAAATTATCTTTTGATGATATACAAGCTATTACAATTTTAATTGAAAGTTATGATGATGGAGATAGTTTAAACAATAGATGTGTTTCAGGTGGTTATATTGATAGTGATGAGAGATCATTGTGTTATAAAAGAAATTCAAATGAAGAAACAAAAAGATTCAACGATTTTATTAAAATGAAAACGAAAACTTCTAAAGAAATTACAATTGAAGATGTTCGAAATAATACTATTGAATTATTAAACAAATTAACTAATAAAAGATTATTTGATATATATCAAGGCATTCCTAATTCTGATTATACTTATAATGATGAATATGAAGAAGATAACAAAGCTTTCCAAGATAAATTAAAAAATAAATTACAAGCGATTAGAGAAGCGTACAGAAGTAAAGATCATATTTTACCTGAAGAAATACAATTACATTTAGATGATAATGTTGATATTAATAAAGGAATTGAATTTAATATTACAGACCTTCAGGGGAGTAGTTTATATCCTAAAATGTATAAGAGTTTATTAAATCAATTAAAAACAAATCGTAAATTTAGACAATGTATTGATGAAAAGTTAGATATAAAAAATATACATGGATATAATGAATTTATGAATGATGTCAAAAAAGATAATTTTAAAATAGGAAAATATATAGATTTTATAAAATCTGCATGTGACGAATTTATATCATTGCCTCCAGATAAAATAAAAGAATGCATTGATAAATTAAATTATAGCGAAGTTTTAAAGAATAATATATGTGAGGGTGATATTACATTAACAATGATAGATTCTTATCATTTAGTTTTAGAATTTATCGGTATCAATATAATTATCAATGAATTAGATGAGGGAACTATTATTAGATTAACACCACTTATAAAAGAAGTATTTCATAAGGTTATTACAACTTCAGAATATTATGAACAAACTTTATGTAAAGGTAAAACAAGCAAGATTACACAAAATTTAAAAACAATGTATAATACATTATTTGATACTCGTAAATCTATTGAATATCCTTTTAAAAATCATATTAAATGGAAGTGGTTTAAACCGTTTGATAATATATTTGGTAAAGTTATCTTATTAATATTCATATGTTTTATATTTGCAAAAATTGTTGATTTATTTAGTGGTAAAGATTGTTGTCCTCAAGTCCCTGTTAATAAATAAATAATAATTAATAAATAATATATTCTATTAATATATTATAAAATGGTTGGAGTAAAAGTTGAACATGTTTTAATGCTTGTAATTGTAATATTTGTCATATATTATCTTATTGGATCATGTGATTGCACAAATGGACTAGTTGGCGTTGATGGATTTAATGTTGGTGTTCAGGAAAATAATTGTCATAAAGTTTTAGAAAGTAATTGTTCTAATTCATTTTCCTTATCAGAGTGCAAAATATGTGCTGGTAAAAATCAAACTGAATTAAAGCATAGTGGATGTACTAATGATTATATCCAAAATTATTGTAAAAAGTTTACAAACGGAGAGAAAAAGAGTTTGAAAGATTATTTTAATGATTTAATACAATTTATTAATGGTAATTTACCAGAATCATTTTTAACTATTGTAATTATTGTATGTATTGCTTACATTATTTCAAAAATTATAGATATCTTTAAAGTAAATGTTAATCTTAGTTTTTAAATATACTTAAAATTAATACTCTACTATATAGTATGTATATCTTATGGATCATCTATATTGGCAAAATATAGATCATTCACAATTTAACGTATTTATTCGTGATTTATCTGAACGATTAAACTCAAATGTTAAAAATATTATTGAAGATTCTTTTAATGATATTCAGAAGAAAAATATTAAACCAAATAAAAAACCTAAAAAGAAAGATTTAATCATTATGGAACAAACCAAAAAAAGACTAGAAAAGAATTTTAATGATGATTTAAATCGAATTCAATATCATATCGATCGATTAGATATTTATGGCGATTTATATAAAAATATTAAATATTTTAAAACTGATAAAGGTATCTTGCATTATAAATTTCTAGTTTTAGAAAAATTATGGAATAGTGAAAATCGATCAGATATCTTTGATAAAATTATTGGATTGTATTATCAAGTTTCAAATAGTCAAAGCAAATATCCAGATCATATGAAAATCTTAAATGGTATTTCAAAAGTATTAGATAAATATGATTATCGGTTGTATATGCTACAAAACTTAGGTCATATTTTACCACCTCTTAATTTATGGGATAAACGTGATTACAGATTAGAAGATTGGCAACTTGAAGCATTAACACATGTAAAACATAATAATTCTGTATTGATTCGAGCACCAACTTCTTCAGGCAAATCTTTTATTGGTATGGGTGTTGCAACATTTTATAAAAAGATATTATATGTATGTCCAATTGAACCTGTAGCATATCAGATTGGTTCTCATTTTACAAAAATGAATTATAAAGTAAAATATTTACTACCTAATTTTGAATATTCATCATTTGATGATTCGACACAAATCTTTATTGGTATTCCAAAAACAATTGAAAAAATGCTTTATAAAATTGGTAATCAATTTGATTACGTTGTTTTTGATGAAATACATAATTTAAATCGAGAAGAAGATGGTCATATTTATGAAAATATTATTAAATATATTGATTGTAATTTCTTAGCATTATCAGCAACAATTAAAAATATTGATCATTTAAAAGATATTTTTCAAAAAATAAATCCTTTTAAAAATATTCATTTAATTGAATATAATAAACGTTTTATTAATCAACAACGTTGGATTTGGAAAGATAATAATTTAGTTGAATTACATCCCTTTGCTTGTTTAGACAAAATTGATAATAATTTACTCGATTATAATTTAGCATTTTCTCCAAAAGATAGTGCAACTTTATGGAATTGTATTGAAAATGAATTTAATAAGAAATACAATGATTTTGAGGATGAAAAATATAATGATATAGAAGATATGGTTGATAGTATGAGTCCAGATAATTATTTTGAATCGATTGATAAAAATGATATTTTAACACTTGATAAATCAAAAGAATATGAATACTTTTTAAAAAAGAAATTTATTGAACTTAATGAAGAATATCCAGAGATTATAAATAATGTATTAAATACATTTAAAATTAATAATGATGAATGTAAAAATATATTAACATTTTTACAAAAGTGTAAAAAAAATGATATGCTTCCAATGATTTTATTTAATACAGATCGCAATAATTGTATCTATTCTTTTGAAACGATTTATCAAAAATTAATAGATGAAGAAAAGGAAAATTATCCATATCATTATGATATTTTAGAAAAGAAAAATGAATTGTATCAAAATTATCAAAAAAAGAGAGAAAAATTTCAATCTGGTATTAAAATTCCTAAAAAATGCAAAGACCCTCAATCTGAAATAATGAATAAAATGCAAAATTTTGATCAGTCAGAAAGGCATAGTTATATTCAAACTATTAATAATTATTATGAATCATTACTTGATAGTGTAAAAGAAAATCAATTACAATATAAGAATTTGAGTAAAGAATATAATCGATTTATTTTGAATCCTGATTTTACAAATGTAGATATTTATAAAAAACATCCAAATTATACATTTGTTGATAATGAACCAATGAGTGGCGATACAATTAAAAAGATTCGTAAAGAAATACAAAAAACATTAGGTATAAAAATAGATTATGAACATATTTTATTTCAAATGTTAAAAAGAGGAATTGGTATTTATATTGAAGGTATGCCAAATGAATATAATTGGATTGTACAAAAACTATTGGCAAGTAAAGAGATTGGTATTGTAATTTCTGATAGATCATTATGTTTAGGTATTGATTTACCTATTCGAACAAGCTGTATTATGGGTTCTAATGGAAACATATTCACAAATGATGATTATTTACAAATGAGTGGCAGGGCAGGACGACGTGGTTATGACACACGTGGCAATATTATATTTTATAATATCGAATATAAAAATCTAATGAGAGGGGAATTGCCTGAAATTGTTGGTTCAACCAAACCAATATATGAAAATTATAAATGCATTCCTAAAACAGATGCTATGTTTGAAAATTTCATTAATAAACGCGATATTATTACTTGCAATATTTCAAATAATAAATTTTTACCAAAATCACATGAACTATGTTGGATTCTTAGAGAATATAAAAATACTCAAATATTTATCCATAAATTTAAAACATTAGAAAAAGATTTGTATCAAATCAAAAATGATTTTGATAGAGAAGTATATTTATTAAATGTAGTTAGAGAAAATTTAGAATTATTTGATATACTTGATATTTATAAATCAAATCATATTGAAAGAGATATCCATGATATATTAAAAGAATATATTGAAATCATTATGAATATTTACAATCATTTAGATCGGAGGAAATATTTAATTACACGTGAAGTATTCAAAAGAATCTATGATAAATTAAAACATATACTTTTGAATCATAGTGGAATTAACTATTTCAATTAAAAATTTAATATTTGATATATTATAATGGATTTAATACCTGCAGTGAAAAGGGGTGATATAGTCAGAGTTCGTGAATTATTAGATAGTGGCGAGGATCCTAATACTAGAGAACATTATACAAACCGAACAGCTTTAATGATAGCATCAGAATATGGTCATACAGAAATCATCAGATTATTATTAGATAGAGGGGCTGATATAAATAGTCAAAATGATTCTTATACAGCTTTAATTAAAGCATCAATGCTTGGAAAAGGAGATATGGCTGAATTTTTATTGGTTCGTGGTGCAGATCCTAATATACAAAATATTAAAGGCGATACAGCTTTAATGAATGCTGCAAGATATAGTAATTCAATTTTAAATTTAGAAGAGGGTACGGATTATATAAAAGTTGTAGAATTATTATTACGTCATGGTGCTGACCCCAATATTCGAAACTGGAATGGCAAAACAGCTTCAATGATAGCAGAACGTGTAGGCGCAGATGATATAGCAAGATTAATACGAGATCATTTCCGTTTACAAAAGGCAAAACAAAGATTAGCATTTGCGACCTATTTATTAGGCGATAATACGCCTATGGATGATTTAGATTATGATGTCACTACACGAATAGCAGATTATTTACATGATTTAGATCAATATGGTTCAGGCAGCAAACGAAGTAGCAGCAGAAGTAGCAGCAGAAGCGAACAAAGTAGAAGAAGTAGAAGAAAACGTATAAAAAATAAATATTACACTAGAAGAAGGAGTTTTTTTTAATTTTTTTTTTCATCTAAAACACATTCATTACACAAACATGTATTCCCTCTACATGTCATTGGATTTACACAAGATAAACAATAACTTAATGTATGTACTTTACCATTTACTAATTCAGAACAGTTTTTACCTCTACATTTACCTGCTACAAAACAATGAAAGAATTGATTACATTTACCACAACTTATTTTCATATCTCTTGCATTAAAAATTTCTTTGCAATGATAACATGTCATACATTCATTACTTATTTTTTCAACATATTCTTCTAATGGTATATCTTTTGATGGTGGCAATTCATTTTTGTATTCTAAATTTTTAGGAACAATTTTATTTTTCTTGTATCGTTTTGCTTTTTTTTTACCCCTTTTCATACAGAATGGCATTATTCTATTATCTATAATAGAATAATATTTTAATATTAATATTTTATATAATATAATTCAAATTTAATGACAGATAAAAAGGTGAATAAATGGATGAATAACTTAGATATTAAACGAGGGGCATTTACAAAACAAGCAAAAAGGCACAATATGAGTATCTCTGAATATGCAGATTATGTTATTAATCATAGAAAGAGTCATCGTAAAAGTGGATATAATCCTACACTAAAAACATATCGTCGGGCAATTTTATATAAAACTTTTATGAAAAGTAAAAAAAAGAAAACAAAAAAAAAATCTAAATGATTGTATAATGTTATCATTAGAAAATCGAGGATTAATGAATCCAATAAATATGGATCCAAAGTATAAATATAAACGAGGAACAAATAAATTATTAGATCAATTAATGATAAATAAAAATCTCAATAATAATATAAATGACAAGAAAGAACGATTATGCAAAAGTGTGGCACGGAACATTGAAGAAAACTTCTGGTGGTCTAACCAAAAAAGATTTAATGAAGAATAAATGGGGTAGAATTGTTTCTAAGAAGAAACATAAATTGGGAAAAAAGAATAAATTTTTAATTAAGGCTGGATTTGTAACTCAAAAAGGTAAGTTTGGAACAAAAAAGAAAAAGTTAACACAAAAAAAGAAAAAGAAAAAGGGAAGAAAGAAAAAATAAATTAAAAATATTTAATTAATCTATATTTTTTTTATATTATCTATAATATAATGGATAAAGAAATTTCGTCGACAATGAGTAGTTTATTAAAAACTGACAAATGTTCCCCCTTAATCGTTTATATCGTATTTGTTATTATTTCTGGCATAACATTATTCAATACAAATGGTTTAATGAAAAAATTACAAAATCACAAGATTAATAATATTTTCACTATGCATGCTTGGTATGAAGTTGCCTTGTTACTTGTATTAGGTGTAGTATTATTTGGTTTATGTCAATACAATCAACAAACATTAGCTTGGATTGTTTTATTCTTTCCACTTGCTTTATATGTCATTAAGACATTATTTATATTTAATAGTGTATCGAGTATTTTAAGACATGTCCCTCCTGAAATGCCTCAGGGTATAGCTAATATGCCTCTACCTCAAGGTGGACCTTCTCCTCCACAGAATAGCAATCATGCCACAAGTGTAACTCCTACTCAACAACAAGTTGAAGGTGTAAGACATGCTTTAGATGAAAGAAAGACGACTTTACAAGGTCAAAACTCAAGTATGTTACAAAACTTAAGTCCGGGAGGCGTACAACCTTTTGGCGGTGATATGAATGGTCCTTTACCATATTAAATATTTAAAAACTTTTTCTTTATTATAATTAATGAGTGTATTATCTTTTGATATAGGTATTAAAAATCTATGTTTTTGTGAATTGGATTCTAAGGGTAAGATTTTAGATTGGGGAATTGTTGATATTTCAAATGATATTCCATGTGAACACAAGTTAAAAACAGGTGGAGTTTGTTGTAAACCTGGAACTTATATATTTAATGGATTATTAGATAAATCTGATATGTATTTATGTACAACCCATAGTAAAAATAAAATATATGGAAAAGTTAAAAAATTTAAAAATAAAAAAAATGATATTTTTCATGTAAGTCAAAATCTTGTTAAAAAATTAGATGAATATGAGTTTAATAAAAGAAATATTGTAGATGTAATTGTTGAAAATCAACCTTCTTTAAAAAATCCGACAATGAAATCGATACAAATGATTGTATATAGTTATTTTTTAATTCATGGTGTATGTAATAAAGATTCTAGTATTACTGGTTTAGAAATGATTAATGCACGTAATAAATTAAAAGTTTATAAAGGCCCTGTTGTTTTGTGTCCATATGAAAATACTAAGAAGAATAGATATAAAATAAATAAATATTTAGCAGTTAAATATTGTGAAAAGATGATTGATAAAGAAGATGATAAATTTAAAGATTTATACAATCAATCTAAGAAGAAAGACGATTTATCAGATTCATATTTACAAGGAATTTATTTTCTAAATAAATAATATAAAATGGTTGAATTAAATATTAAGCAATTATGTATTCTTGCAATTTTAATATTTATAATATATCATTTAAGTGCAAATCAATATAATGGGTTTAGTGTTGGGGGAAAAGTTAAAAATTTTAATAATTTTAAGAATTATTTACCTTATTGTAATGACTCATTAAATTATGGAAATGGTGCATATAGAATTGAAAAAGAAACTGTTCAGATGTAAATGCTTTTAATGGCGATTGCAGTAGACATACATCTTACGAATTTGATGAAGACACAGGATATTTATGTGGGGAAATATGGGATACATCTAAGAATCTTACAGCGAAAGAAAATGTTAATAGTTGGTATAATTATGAACCAGAATGTAACATTTTAAAAGGTAGCCCCGTATGTAATAATAATTGCTATTCTTTATTTGATAATACAATGACTAAAAAAAGGCCAGAGGGGTGTCATTTACCAAAAAAACCATGGTATTGGCCCGCATGGATACCATGGACTCCTCATTCATGGACCAAACCATGCAAAGATTGTCTTTCAGATTATTTAAAAGATAATAACCCAGATAATTTAGAATGTGATGAAGAAAAAATAAATAATTGGTGTAACTATAATAAACGCGTTTAAATTAAATTTCTTTTTTAATTTAAAGAATAATTATATTGTATCTATAATGGAAAACAATTTATTATATATTGCTCTTTCTAAGTA
>MDTC01201142.1_pt1 | contig 10121 bp, 10 predicted proteins | sample 811181 | NCBI WGS metagenome assembly MDTC01 (sample SAMN05326644, study PRJNA326480) | marine metagenome | isolation source: seawater | place: Pacific Ocean: North | collected 2011
AGGCGCCGACAACTTACGCCGGGCGGCGAAAACAGATGATTCGCTGAAAATTAGTTTGGCGGATCTGTTCGTGATGCCGGCAAGCCTGGAAGTCATCAGGCAGCGTCTCGAAAATCGCGGCAGCGACGGCGAAGAGGAGATTAATCTTAGGTTGCGTATGGCCAAAGAGGAAATAGCTCATTGGCGCAAATACGATTATTGTATCGTTAGCGGCAACAAAGATGAAGATTTTGCCCGCGTAGACGCCATCTATAGCTCTGAAGTTGCACGCGTCTCTCGATTAACGGAAGCAGGGTAGGGGACGAATCCCCAGTCTCTGGTTTACTGCGATTCGCTTTCGGCGCGATCAGGTTCCGGCCAATCTACATGGAAGAATCGACCCCTTTCCTTGTCTACGCGTTCATATGTATGAGCCCCGAAGTAGTCTCTTTGAGCCTGCAGCAGGTTTTGGGGCAAGCGCCCACAACGATATCCATCATAATATGCAAGAGCTGAAGAAAAAGTGGGGGTTGGAATGCCATTTTTCACGGCGGTGGCAATTACCTTACGCCAATTGACTTGGGCTGCGGCTATGGCATTTCGAAAATACGAATCGAGCAAAAGGTTAGCTAATTTGGGTTCTCGCTCATATGCCTCGGTTATTTTTTGCAAGAAAGCAGCTCGAATTATGCAGCCACCTCTCCAGATTTGAGCAATTTCGCCGAAATTCAATGCCCAGCCATATTCATTCTGGGCCTCGCGCATGAGCTGAAATCCCTGTGCGTAGGAGCAAATCTTTGAACAGTAGAGTGCGTCTCGGATAGCTTCGATTAATTGTTCTCCATTCGTTTCAAGGGTTTGCTCCGGAGCCGCAAGGATGGGTTCGGCGGCGACACGCTCCTCTTTCACCGCGCTTAGACACCGAGCGAAAACTGCTTCGGCGATGGTTGGAGCCGGAACCCCCATGTCAAGTGCGTTAACCGAGGTCCATTTGCCTGTGCCTTTTTGGCCTGCGGCATCCAAAACGACGTCAACGAGGGGTTGGGTTCCACCGGGATCGGTTTGCTGCAGAATATCGGCGGTTATCTCTATGAGGAAGGAATCGAGCAAACCCTTGTTCCATTCGGAAAAGACCCTTCCCATATCGGCGGGAGTCATGTCGAGCAGGCGCTGCATGAGATCATAGGCTTCACAAATCATTTGCATATCGCCGTACTCAATGCCGTTGTGTATCATTTTAACGTAATGTCCCGCACCATTGGGACCGATATAGGTAGCACAAGGAACGCCTCCCACTACAGGTTTTCCGGGCTCGGCACCTTCCATGGGTTTTCCGGTTTCAGCGTCCACCTTGGCGGCAATGGCAGACCAAATGGGCTCAAGTTCCCTCCAGGCTTCGATATCTCCGCCAGGCATGAGAGATGGACCGAACCTAGCACCCTCCTCGCCTCCGCTTACCCCGGATCCAATGAAGCGATATCCACGCTCACGCAAATCGTTTTCACGGCGGATGGTATCGGTCCATTTCGCATTGCCGCCATCGATGACGATGTCGTTCTTTTCCAAATGGGGCAAGAGTTGCTCTATGACGGCATCGGTTGCCTCGCCGGCTTTAACCAAAATTATTACTTTGCGGGGGCGCTTGAGCGATGCAGCAAAAGACTCCAAGGAGTCCGTTCCAACCACACCGCCCGGCGTATCTGGGTTTTCTGCGACAAAAACCTCTGTTTTTGAGAGTGTTCGGTTGTAAACGGATATGCGAAATCCATGATCTGCCACGTTTAGGGCAAGGTTTTGACCCATGACGGCCAAACCGATAAGTCCAACCTCGGAAAGTTCTTCATTCATAAGGGTTTTGTGGAAAACTGCCCGATGAAACCCACAGATGGGGTCGTTGCGAGCTTATTGTTCGGAAAGGGCGAAGGGGAACGCATAAACCCCCAAATCCCCGTGTGCACTTTCGATTAACCATTTTCTCTCAAATTTGAGCTGCACGGAAATTCCAGCGCAAACCGCTATGTTTCGTGGGGTGAAAGATAATTCATCTTGCAGCGATGCCGAAATAATTGAGCAAAAGGATTTCCTTCCACATTCGATAGCTACCTTCTTGGGAAAGACGCCTTTTTTTTCCATTTCGTCTGTGGGTTTAATATGTCTTGCTCCTCGTTTGTCTTTTTAAATAGGCGGTTTTTTTCTTTTACATCGTCCAGGGGTAAATCCTTCCGTGCCAAAAACTCCTTTCCCGAAGCCTCCATTCGTTCGCTATGAAGCTTGAGCAAGTTGACGGGGGATCGGCTGAGTGGCTTGCGATCCAAAACCCAGTTTTCAGGGAAACTGCCACCGTAAGGTGCGAAGGCTTTGTCGGTTACATAACGTTTTCCGTCCGTGGTCACCGAGCTGGCTGTTTGCTAAACATACAGGGTGTCGATACCCCGTGGCATGAAATTTACGCTAGTCCTTGGAATCAAAATGGAGTTCACGGACGCACAGTTAGGGAAAGGGATAAGCTCGGAGAACCTCTATCTGCCGAAACCCTTGTTTTCGAATCCATTCGCGTAAGCGTATGTTTGCGATGCCGGTCGGCCAGTCGTCTGTTTCTTCGTGGCGGGAATATCTTGGGAAAAGAGGTTTTTCTTCGTAGCTGAAGTCCTTTACCTTCAGTCAAGTACGCACTTTTACGAAAAGAAGACCGCCGAGGAACAAAAAATGTGCCATGGTCCATGGCGGTCTGGTCTCCACCGACCACCATCCCCCACCGTAGGTTAGATAGGTTATGGCCAAGGAAAGAGCGCATATTCGAGACCATCTTTCCACTATTTCCAACAATGGTTGCCCCAAGTGCATCGAACCCCACTTTCCTCCCATCGGCACAAAAGCAAATCCAACTGCAATCGCCCTAATCCAAGGCATCAATTTTTCGGCGTTGCTCGTCCCATCAATTGCGAGCAATTCCACTATGTTAGTCGCTTCTGATTGGCATTATGACGCACAGAAATGAAACTGGGTCAGCTTCCGTGGGTCCGTCCGTGCGAAATATTCCAGGGCTTATTTCGTCGCGGAATTCGAGTATGACCTTGTCCTTGGACAAGGCCTTCAGTGGATCGCATGCAAAAGCAGGATTATAGGAAACGGTAACGTCCGAGCCTTCGTATTTGATGGCCATTGTCTCACGTGCGTCTCCCAGCGTGCTTTGTCCCGTGATCTCCATTTCTCCCGATTTGATTGAAAAGGTTACTTTCTCATCTGAAACCAGCGCCGCTCGCGTGATGCATTCTTGAAGGAGTTCGCGTTCCACTTCGCTCTTCTCAAAGGTTTCTGTTGGGATTACTTGTTTATAGTTGGGATAACGACCCTCAACGACCTTGGAAACCAAGTAAATGGAGTCCACGAAACCTTTGCCGGCAACCTTTTCTTCCTCGCTGGCATCACCATCTATTTCTGAAACTTTCATCTCAAAGGCAACTTGGCGCTCGTTAAAGGAAACCTTCACTTTTTCCCCCAAAGGTGGCATTTTCTCTAATTCGCTCACCGTGTTAGCCGGCAATATGAAATCTCCGCCGCTTCCTTCCGGTATTTTCATGGCTCGCTCGGTCACTGCCAAGCGACGACCATCTGTTGCCACCAAGGTAAGCTTTTCGTCTGCAAAAGAAAAATAAACCCCTCGCAACATGTAACGTTCTTCGTTCACGGATTGGGCATAAGAGACGTTGCGAAGCATTTGGGTTAATTCATTTCGGGATAAATCGTACTGGCTAAGTTTATCCAAGGCAGGCAAAGGTGGAAATTCCTTGCTGTCTATACCCATTACATGAAACAGCGATCCACGCGTGGAAATGGAGGCACGGTGGCCTTCCGGACATTCAACGCTTACTTCCATTCCGGCCAACTGCCGAACGATGCTTCCAAGTTCACGCACCGGTAGGGTAATGGACCCAGGTTCGCTTACGTCGGCCTTGACCGAACAACGTATTCCCAAGTCAAGGTTTGTGGTTAAAAGAGAGACCTTCCCGTCGGATGCTTCAATCAAAACATTTTGCAGAATTTGCATTGTTTTGCGGACACCCACAACGCTTGTTACCAACTGAAGCCCATTGGCAAAATGGTCTCGATTAATTTTGAATTTCATCGAAAGGCTTCCGTTTTGGGCGAAATTTGGAGTACTTGCAAACGATATTTATTATATAAGTGTTATTTAAGAAATATTATTCCTCATAATAAGAGCGTCAATTACTGTAACTAGATGAGCAATGCATTGACAGCCAACGACATAATAATAAAAAAGATTGTTTGCTTACAACTTAATCTTATTTGAACGGGAGTTAATCGATTCACACACCACCCACTTGTTCCCAAAGAAACACCACGCTGTTCCCTGAAAAAATCATTTTTTGGCCAACCCCTCCAAATATTGCCAGAAAGACTGGTCTTTTTCGAGAAGTTGTTCGTCCCTGACGGGCAGTTTGCAGCGAAAGATGAAATCTTTGAGTGTGTTCTTGTGAAGGATGCAATGGCACGCAAGAGTTTCGCCATCACGAGTAAAATAACTGCGAAATTCACCTGCTCTAAATCGATAGAATGTTTTCCCGCCCCGCTGACAGCGACCGATACGGTCGCTGTCCGACAACAAGAATTCATCGGTCAGGGAACTCAATTGATCTACAAGGTTTAACTGTTCGCGCTGACTTAGGGCATTGAGTTCCTGCATGCTTTGATCGCTGAAGGTTAATTGAAACATGAGATCAGGGTTCTGGGGAGAAATCGAAAAAAACGGCTTTCTTTGGAAGTTAATAAAAACTGACAAACGATCAGGGCGGAAGCAAAGAATTTATTTGGGCTGCCCCCAAAGGCAGAAGTAAAAAGTTGTTCAGGAACCAAGCCTTCCTTCGTACGCTTGCTCCAAAACAACCGCAAAATGTAGAACAGGCAAACGACTTGAACGTTCGTTTAGGTTTATGTGACGCCGAAGTTGTGCGAGACAGCCGATGTTGGCCGTGACTACAAGATCAGGTTTGGCTGCCAAAATATAGTCCACTTTAGATTTACCTAACCCTTCCGCGACATCGGGATAGTCAATGTTGTAAACACCGGCTGAACCGCAACACATCTCGGGTTCTTCTATTTCCACCAAAACGATACCGGGAATCGCTTGGAGAATGCGTCGGGGTGCATCGATCACCCCTTGGGCGTGCCGCAAATGGCACGCATCTTGATAAACAACCCGAAGGGGTTTGGTTGTTGGCGGTGGAACTTTAAACTCAAGGTTATCGAGAAAAACCGAGAGATCGCAGACACGGGAAGCTAGGCAAACTGCATCTTTTTCCCGGAAGTCGCCTTTTAGAATGAGGGGGTATTCCTGAAGGCAGGACCCGCACCCGGCTGCATTGGAGATGATGGCATCGATATTTTTTGGAAAGACGCTGATGTTTTTTCGAGCGAAAGAACGTGCAAATTCGCCCTCCCCGGCGTGCCAGTGCAGCGCTCCGCAGCAGCGTTGTTCACGAGGAACGACAACTTCCACGCCGTTTTGGACAAGAACCGAAATGGTCGCTTGATTTATTTCCGGAGCCAGCACCTGCTGGGCGCAACCCGCAACCAAGGCGACGCAAGCTCGAGGTTTGCTTTCTGGCTGGACTCTTTCCGGCAGCTTTATTTTCGCCGGATGGCGTTGGGGCAGTAATTCAAGCATGATGCGGACACGCTTGGGCAACCATTTCCGGAGTGGTCGCGCCAAGTAAGCAAATTTAACGAACCGAGCAAAAAGACGGGGTTGAGTAAGAAAACCCAAAATGAATCGATGGCGCAGGCGTTCACCAAGGGAAAGCTTTCGCTCAAGTGCCGCTTTTTCTCGGAAAGGACCAACGAGATCACGATAAGAAACGCCAGACGGACAAGAGGTTTCGCACGCAAGGCAGCCAAGGCAACGATCTAGATAGGGAAGGGATTGCTCAAGGGGCAAAGTTCCCTCCAGGGTTTCCTTCATGAGGGTGATGCGGCCTCGTGGCGAATCCATTTCCTGACCCAGTGGGCCGTAGGTTGGGCAAGTGGGCAGACAAAACCCACAATGTACGCAAGCTTGTAGCGTATCTGCCATGATGCTACCTGCCGGACCGAGTTTTTCAACTGGCAATTGATGTCTCATGGCAATGGCGGAAAGCGACCTTCGGGGTCGAACGCAGTTTTGACTTGAGCGTGAATGCCGTGATCTTGGCGGTGACCAAGAAATACGGTGTTAGATGACCCCCTGCACACAAGTCCCGGCAACTCCAAATTCCGCAAAATAGCATCGAGGTCTGGAACAATGCCTTCACACCTCCAAGACAACCACGCGACGTTGCCAGCCATACCGTAGCGCCGCTTCATCGACAAACGATCCAGAGCTTCATCGAGCTTCGGTATTAAGTGTGGAAAAACCGGAATTTTGGCATAATTGGCATCCGTGCCCGCCCATGAAAAATCTGCGATGCTTTGCCAGTAGGCAGAAGCATCGACATCATCGAGGATTATCCCATCCCCGATCTTGTGGAGAATGGCCTCGGCCCTAGGTTTCAACCCAATGGAATCACCGGAGATTCGCAAAAAAAGCCGACCGTCAGACTCCAGTTCAAGGGCGTCGGGTTCCCAAGTGGAGAGACTTGCAATAAACAACTTGCCAAGGGCGTGAGCCAGAGTATGCGAGTCGAAACGCAAGGTAAGACAAGCCTCCGGTTGAGGAAACACCTTGAAGGTGAGTTCCAAAAGAACGGCAAAGCGACCAAGGCTTCCGGCGAGGAATTTTGGAAAATCGAAACCCGCTGCATTCTTGACCACCCTCCCACCGCCCTTGAGGATGTTTCCGGAACCATTTGCAAAAAGTACCCCGAGAACGAAGTCGCGAAGTCCGCCGTAACGAAGCCTTCCGGGACCAGACAAACCTGCTGCCACCGTACCCCCCAGGGTAGCGCCGGCATTGGCCAAGGGCGGATCGAAGGGCAAATATTGATTATGTTCGCGAAGGGCTTGGTTGATTTCCACCAAGGTAGTGCCCGCCCGCGCCGTGAATACGTACTCGGACGGTTCGTATTCCACTATGCCGGTCAAGCCAGAGAGATCCAGGAAACTTGTTTCGCCATCGACGGTTAACAGCGGTGCTTTCGTCCCGCCTCCCCGAGAAAGGACGAAAGCGTCCTCTTCTCGAAGAAAGGAAATTGCTTCCTCGATGGTGGCGGCGGGGAAATTCATTCGCGGGAAAGTAGACCATCTTTTTCCAGCGGATGCAGACCTCGCATGGCAAGAACAGGCGCTTCTTTGCCTGGAAACATTTTGCCGGGATTGGAGATGTGCTTCGGATCGAATGCGCCACGGACGCGTTTCATGAGAGCAATGTCGTCTTCGTTGAACATATCACCCAAGTAATCGCGCTTTTCCATGCCGATGCCATGCTCGCCAGTAATGGATCCACCCATACGAGCGCACATTTGTAATACTTTGCCAGCCAATATCTCGGCCCGTTCGAGAGAGCCCTCCTCGTTTCCATCGTACAAAATAAGTGGGTGAAGGTTGCCGTCGCCAGCATGAAAGACATTGGCCACACGAAGTCCATGTTCGTGGCCTAAGCGCACCACTTCAGCCAGGGCTTCACCAAGGCGGGCTCGCGGCACCACACCATCTTGCACGATGAAGTCCGGACTCAGCCGGCCAACCGCCGAAAAGGCGCTTTTGCGACCTTTCCAAATAAGAGAGCGCTCCCTGTCGTCGGCTGCGATTCGAATTTCTCGTGAACCCGAGGCATCAAGGATGGCTTCCAGCTTGGGGATTTCGGAAAAGAGTTGTTCTCTGGGTCCCTCTAGCTCGACGATGAGAATAGCTTTAGCGCCTTTTGGGTAACCTGCGTGGACTGCTGCCTCGGCCGCCTCGATGGCGAGGGGGTCCATGATCTCTAAAGGGTCAGGGAATCGTCACCAATGATCAAACAAAGCCCACCGTTCAGCCCCGTGGATTGGAGGATGGTGTCGGCGTCGCCAGCTCGGAGGGTTGGCCCAGCCGATACTGCAAAACCAACCACTAGCGGCAAGAGAATGCAGGAATGTCGAAATCGGGTCATCGTTGAGATAAGCTCCTTATCGTAGATTCATTCACGATCATTGTATCCGCATCCGAAAAAAGTGCGGCGTCTTTCCCTTCAGGTGCGGGTGGAAAGAAAATGAGGTGACATGAAAGTGAAGTACCCCCTTCCTGTTTACAAGTAAGCATCGACAAGTGGCGCTGGAATGTTGCTTGGTTTGATTTGGAATCAGGAAACGTGTACGCATGGGTTCATTCTTGTGGTCGCCCTATTGCTTCTTGTTGGCTTTTCGTCTTTCCATCAGGAATCTCGTGAATGGATTGTTGGTAAATCTTTTTGAATCTTCGAATTGCAACAGATCTTCATCATGCCGGTCTTCGCCTCTATCCAGCCAATGGCGGCCATGAGCAAAGTGACCGTCCAGCACTCGCAGTCGGGGAACATTTCTCAGGTCCTGCATTTCATACAGATTCTTGATCACGGTTGCTTTGCTGATCGTCACCTTTTTCGGCAATTTGTCGTTCGCACTGGGTTTTGTGATCCCCTCCGGGTAGACAAAGGTACAGGGAGACATCACGACGGTCTTTTTCCCGGCGCCTGAAAAGCTGTACTCGTAAAACTCAACCGACCTGATACCCCGCTCTGACTCGATGATGAAATTATCGTCATCTTCCGCCAAGGTCACACTATCGAGTGTAGGAGCGCGGGGCAGAATGTCCTTTTCAGCAATCGCCGCGTTCACGAAGGGATTCATATAATGCACGAAGGCCGTCGCCGGCTGCATCACGGGGATGGGGTCAGTTGAATCCACCAGGGCGATCTCACCGGTGTCACTATGCTTGTAGGCATTCAATAGAAGAAACTGATTGTAGAGCCATCGGCCTCCGGAATTCATAATCCCCTCTTTCAGGGTGTGCTGACCGTAGAAGGTGTGACCGGCTTCGTGAAGCCAGAGACCGGCTGTGCCCGAAGTGAGACGTTTGTTTCCAAGGAAAGTGTCTTCAACGAGAGCCCAATTCAGTTCATTAAGCGACGAAGGATTGTATCCCCATTTGATCGTAATGAAGTGAATGCGATTCCGGTTGGCTGCCGTCTGTCCCGGCAAAGCATTATTTTCTCCATCCATCGCGTTACGGTTGTACGCAGAGACATAGGCGGCCTGTATTTTGTCGTCGTAAGGATACTTGGCCTTGAAGAGGGAATTCCTCAGGGAGGGGCCGCCAGAAGCCATTTCTCGGGCTGTTTTATCGATTTCCAGCTCATGCACCAGACCGCCGTCTTCTGCCGGCATGATCTCGAATGTCATGCGGCCGTATCCCGCGTTCTTCATCAATTCCGCCAGGCTTGTCTGATACATCAAAGCGGATAACGCGATTTTCTTCTTGAGGTCTTCTTTTGCGCCGGTCTTCCTTGTAGAGACATCCCAATATCGACCTTTGGTGGACTTGAGATAGGCATATACGATTCTCAGTTTCCGAGGGTTGTTCGGGGGCTTATAGGTGAGTCTGAATGTCTGTTCTGATACTGGCAGTTTGTATTTGAGATCATTGGCTCCCTCTTGGAGCATCACGATGCAGTTGAAACGGTGTTCCCTGACCGGAAACGTCAATGTTTCTCCATTAAGCTCCAACGATATTTCCTTTAAGTCGTCCTTGCATTGCCCCTTAACGACGGCGAGGGGATAAGGCAGGGTTTCTCCCTCCCGATAGTTGAGAAATGAGATTTCCGGGCTGGCCGATGCGCATAGGACAAAAAGGAATAAGGTAATGAGGGATATGACTGGCTTCATATTATTTCTTCTTAGGTTTTTGCTTCTTGGATCCGGGAGCCTTGCGTACGCCGGTCACGCGCTCATAGTCGATCTTTTCGCCCTTCTTCGGATACTCGTTCAGAGCCGCCTGCAGGCTCTTGCGGACGGTGCTTAGTTCTACCGTATCGCCCAGAGGTTTCTCTTCGCGGACGTCATTGATCACGTCGAAGAAGCGACCGTCCCGATAGAGCTTGTAGCGCTTGTTGCGCGGGCACTCAATCTAATAATTTTGCCCTAAGGGATTATTATCAAACCGAAAAGAGGCGCTAGAACCGAGTCATAATCCTGAAG
>MDTC01269067.1_pt1 | contig 10121 bp, 9 predicted proteins | sample 811181 | NCBI WGS metagenome assembly MDTC01 (sample SAMN05326644, study PRJNA326480) | marine metagenome | isolation source: seawater | place: Pacific Ocean: North | collected 2011
AATTTCACATAGATATTTTAAATTCTTTGAATATAAAACCAACTATTGTTTTAGGTTTTTGTAGTGAAAAAATTATAAGAAAAATAAGAAATTACGATGTTGATATAATAGTGAATTCAAATTATGAAAGTGGAAAAACTTCTTCGATAATTAAAGGTTTGGATGCTATATCTAAACTTGATGATATTCTTTTAATGTCCATTGATCAGCCCAGATCAAAATATATCTTAGAACAATTAATAAAAAATCATTTTCTATCAGGTAAAGAGATAACTATTCCCAAATTTATTTTGGAAGATGGTTCTTTAAAAGGGGGCCATCCTGTTATTTTGAGTAGTAAAGTTCTAGATGAAATGAATAAATTTATTTCTAAAGAAAAAACAATTAAAGATTTTATATTAAGCAATAATTCTGTTAATGAAGTTATATTTGAAGATCCATTAATTAAACTTGATTTAAATAACAAACAAGATTATTTTGAAGGTCAAAAATTATTTTTAAAGAGTATAGAAAATGGTAAAAAATAATATTGCTATGACGATTGCGGGGTCTGATTCTGGAGGTGGAGCAGGTATTCAGGCTGATTTAAAAACTTTTGCTTCTTTGGGAGTTTATGGTACTTGTGTAATAACTGCAGTAACTGCTCAAAATACCGTAGAAGTTAGAGATGTTCAAATTTTGAGTAATGAAATTATTATTAATCAATTTGAAACTTTAATAAATGATATTTATCCAGATTCAGTTAAAATAGGAATGTTAGGAAATCCAGAAGTTGTAAATTTAATTAGTAAATTATTATCGAAAATTGACAATGTTCCTGTAGTACTAGATCCGGTTATGATTGCAAAAAGTGGAGATCAACTAATTTCAGATGATGCAATAAGTAATTTGAAAAATAATTTGATACCTGTATGCAGTATTCTTACTCCTAATATACCTGAAGCAGAAGTTTTGTCAGGAATTAAAATCTCCAATAGGGATGATATGATAGCAGCAAGTATAAATATTTTAAAATTAGGTCCTAAATATTTACTTTTAAAAGGAGGACATTTAACTGGAGATCCTGTAGATATACTTTTTGAACAGGAGAAAGGAATGATCCTTGAATTACCACAAAAAAGAATACATACAAAAAATACTCATGGAACCGGATGTACTTTCTCATCTGCTATTGCTGCAGAATTAGCAAAAGATGTAGATATGAAAAATAGTGTGATTAATAGTCAGAAATATGTATATTCAGCTATTAAATCATCTGTTGAAATTGGAAAAGGACACGGCCCTTTAAATCATTTTTTCAATATATAAAAACAATGGCATTATATTTAACAGAAACAGAAATTATAAAAATAATAAATATGGAATTAGCACTTGATTCTGTAGAAGAAGCTTTTCAATTAATAGCTTCAGGAGATGCAGTTACGAAACCGCGTGAAAGATTGCCTGTGGGGTCAGCAAGTTTAAACTATATGTCGGCCGGAATTGATAAACAAAATTTAACTGGATTAAAAGTATATGTACCCGGAGGTAATACTGGTACTAAATTTTACTTTCATATAATGAACGCTTTAAATGGAGAAATGGTTGCTATAATGGAAGCCAATGCTTTAGGGCAATTTAGAACCGGGGCAGCTTCAGGTATTGCAAGTAAGTACTTAGCAAAAGAAGATTCAAAAAGAGTTCTATTAATAGGCACAGGCTATCAAGCTTATACCCAAGCCTTAGCATTGGATAGTGTCTTTGAATTGGATGAAATATATGTTTACAGCCGATCAGAAGAAAATAGAATGAATTTTATTAATAATTATTCATCGGCAATGAAATCAAAATTAATTCCTATTGAGAATATTGAATCTGAAGTTGATTCTATTGATATTATTTCTGTGATAACAAATTCTAAAACTCCTGTAATTAATAATAGTGTTATTGAACCAGGTGTTCATATAAATGCAGCAGGATCTAATCATTCGTTAAGAAGAGAGTTAGATACAAAAACAATTTTAAAAGCAGACAAGATTTTTGTTGATGATATTGATCAGGCAAAAATGGAATGTGGTGATTTGATTTATCCTGAATCTTTAGGATTAATTCAGTGGAGAAATATTATTAATTTTTCAGATGTATTAAAATTCCCTGATAGATTTAAGCGTAACAATAAAGATATTACAATTTTTGAATCTCAGGGTTTGGCTTTATGGGATTTGGTTACTGCTATTAATGTTTGTGAAATAGCTAATACAAAAGGAATTGGAGAAAAAATTAATGTCTAGTGTAATTGAAGTACAAATTGAAGATAAAGTAGGGATTGTAAAATTAAATAGACCTGATTCATTAAATGCATTTAATAATGAATTGTCTGACGCTCTTTATTCACAGATAGAAGAATTTAATGAATCCTCAGCAGTGAATTCTATCCTTATAACAGGTAATGGAAAAGCATTCAGTGCCGGAGCAGATGTTGCAGGATTTCAAGAAGGAAATACCAAAAAAAAATCTCCTCTTTCATGGAATAACTTAATAGAATTATTTATTAGATCAAAGCCAATAATTACTTCCATAAATGGTTTCGCAGTAGGAATGGGGATAACATTGTTTTTGTTTTCTGATATAAGATTGGCATCTAAAGATGCTAAAATTTCTTTTAGATTTGTAAAGATAGGATTAACACCCGAATATGGCAGTACACGTAGATTGTCAGATATAGTTGGGATTAGTACAGCTTCAGAATTAATGTTAACAGGGAAATTTGTTGATGGAAAAGAAGCTGAAAGAATAGGATTAATATCAAGAAGCTATGATTCAGATAATTTGTTTAATGAATCATTCAAAATAAGCAAAGATATTGCAGAAAATTCTCATTGGCATAATAAAGTTATAAAAGAAATGATTTTTAATAACTATCACAAAGATTATGATAAAGTTTTAGAAATCGAAGGTGATATTTTTTTGCAGGCTAGGCAAACCAAAGAACATAAAGATTTTGTAAAAAAATTTATGCAGGATAATAAATAATTTATTTCCTGTCTCTGGCATCACTAGTTATTTTCCCCGATACATTGCCGTCTGTGTTTATTTTTAGTCCATGTGGATATTTAGGTGGAACTGTACAGGCATGCCCTGGAGAGCCAAGTATATAATCGCCTACATTGAGATTTTCGCCATTTAGTTCAATGACACCATGTTCTTCATTTTGAGAAATAAGCTTTGCAGCCGGTTTTCCTTCTATTTTAAATCTGTCAGGAGTTAAAGGATCACAAGAAATAGATTTTGCACCTATATCTACTGTAACAGTTTTTCTGATTTTATCTTCGTCAATAACTTGCCCTAATATTAGTCCTGCTACCACAAAATCTAAGTCTGGTTGTCTGATATTATTTGAATCCCAATAAATCCATGTTCCTGGTGATACTTTATAATCAGTATCATCCAAGTAATATTGAAAAGACCAAGAACCTCCAACAATAATGTCATAATCTTTTTGCGATGTGTAGTTTGAAATTTTATGTCTAAATTGCTCAATTATATTGATACTTTCTTTTACATGTTCTTTTTTTTCTTCTAAATCTGTAATTCCAACTAAATGTCCGTCATATCCATGAATCCCTTTAAATTTTAAATTGGAATCAGTAAATAATTTTTTTAGTAATTCGTCAGATTCATTTACATCTATTCCTGTTCTATGCATTCCGGTATCTAAATCAATATAAACACCATCAAGATTTTCAATTGTTGACAAAATTTCTAAATGGTAGACTGTACCAACAATAGCACTATATTTTATGTTTTTATTTTGATTAATTATTTTACTATATCTTTCTGCTTTTATTTCAGAAGCTAATGGATATGCAAGAATAAGTTCTTCAGGGTTACATTCTGATAGAATCTGAATTTCTTCTAAAGTAGATGTTTTATGGCGTGTGATACCATTAGAAATTTGCAAATTTAGCATTTCCTTGGATTTATGTGTTTTTGCGTGAGGAATTAATCTGGAAGGGGTTTTTACCATAGATAAAATTGTATCTAAGTTATGTTTTAATATGTTTTCGAATATTACATATTCTGGTGTTTCAAAAGATTCCGGATTGTTAATTGTATAATTGCCAAATTTCATTATATATCCATTTAAGTTAACTAAAATTATATGATAGTAAATCAGGGTCGATGTTTTCAACATCAGTTATCCCACAATATTTCATTGCTACCTCTAATTCTTCTTTTAATATTTGAATAACATCTCTGACTCCATTTTCACCTCCAACGGCTAATCCCCAGTAAAAAGGTCGCCCAATCATTACTGCTTTTGCTCCGAATGCTAAAGCTTTTAATATGTCAGTGCCTCTTCTTATTCCACCATCTAAATAGACTTCGCATTGACCATCTGCAGCTTTTACTACTTCAGGTAGTGACTGAAGGGTGGGCATAAGTGTATCAACTCCCCTTGCGCCATGGTTACTAACTACGATGCCATCAGCACCGTATTCTACAGCTTTTTTTGTGTCATGTGCAGATTGAAGTCCTTTTATAACAATTGGTAAATCAGTTAATGATTTAAACCAAGTGATATCTTCCCATAGTAATTGATTAACTGGGTTTAGTCCGCCTAATAATACTTCCGGATCTCCATGTTTGTAACCTAATCCTGCGATTTCTCCAATTAAATTTACTCTTTCAGTATTTGGCGGAGTTACAAATGCATTTCTGATGTCTCTTTCTTTAGGTCTTAAATTATCCATTCCAGGTACTGGGCCATCAACTGTAAGAGCTATTACTTTATAACCTGATTTTTCAGCCCTTTTTACTAGCATTTCATCTATTTCTTTCGTGAGATGATATATCTGAAACCATAATGGAGTATCAGTTTCATTGGAAATATCTTCTATTGTGTACGATGAATTTGTACCTACTCCAACTATAATATTTTCTTTTTTTGCGGCACGAATTGTCGATAGTTCTCCTTCTTCATCACAAAAAGTATGTCCTCCTGCAGGTGCAATCATTAGTGGAAATGATGTATTGTCTCCTAGTATATTTGTAGACATTTTAATATTAGAGATATCCGCCATTTTGTTTGGCCTTAAAAATACTTCATCATAAATTTCCGTATTTCTTTTTAATGATATTTCATCACCTCTGCCGGCTTCTATATAATCCCAGATATTGTGCGGTAGTATTTTTTTTGCTAATTCTTCATATTCATTCAAATTTATAGGATATCGCTCCATTAATTGTCCTTTAAGAATTGCTGATTTTGAACATCATTATACCCGCTGCAACAGATACGTTTAAAGACTCTGTTTTACCTTTCATAGATATTTTATATATTTGATCACATAAAGATTTAGTTAATTTTGATATACCTGAACCTTCACTGCCTATAACTAAAGCAATATTTCCATAAAAATCATACTCTTCATATTCCTTATCCCCGTCCATATCTAATCCAATGATCCAGTAATGATTATCTTTTAATTTTCTAATTATTTGATTAATATTTTGATCATTTATTATTGGAATATGAGATATTGCGCCGGACGAACTTTCAACTACTGTTGAATTTATTTTTGCAGTATTGTTACTTGAAAGAATAATTGCTTTGAATCCTGCAGATTCAGCTGATCTGATTAGAGCTCCTAAATTTCTTGGATCTTGTACCTTATCCACTATTAATATTTTTGAATTTTCAATATTGTTGTTTATAATTTCATCTATTGATTTTGAAAATGTTAGAGATATTTTTGCCATAATACTTTGCCCGGACTTTCCCCCGGGATTTTTTTGAAAATTATTGTCATCAATTATGGATATAGGTATTTTTTTATTTTTAGCGGTTTTTAATAAATTTAGTACTCTATTGTTTTGTGTAAAATTTTTCGAAACGTAAATATGATTTGCTTTTTTGGTTAAAATTGCTTCTTTAACAGTGTTGATTCCAAATACATTTAATTCTGAAATATATTTTTTTGGCTCATTAAATTGATAGTTTTTCATATGTAAATTGTAATTTTTTTACCTAATAATATGTTTAGATATTTATAATATTATGTGTTAGTATTTTTTTATATATACATTTCAAATAAATTAGTATTTAGGAGAAGATTTTGTTCAGCCGAATTTCAAATACTTTTAAAACAATTAAATTATGTGTTCGAGTTTTAAAAAAAGACAAAGAATTAATATTTTTTCCAATAATGGCAGCATTTTCAGTGTTAGCTTTGGCATTTCTATTTTGGTCAATGGGATTAATTGATATACAGGAAGGACAAACAAACACAAGCTCTTTTAGCGATTTCATTCCTGAAATTATTTTACTTTTTCTGGCAAACTTTTTTATTGTATTATTTAATTCGGCTTTGGTATCAGGAGCTTTGCATAGATTAAGAGGTGGAGATCCAAATGTTGGATCGGCCATGAATCATGCTCTTAAACATATTCACCATATTTTTATATGGTCCATAATAGTTACCATTGTTGCAATATTAATAGCAATTGTTAAAGGAAATAGGAGGGGAGGATTTGTTAGGCAAATCTTAGGTAGTATGCTGCAGGCAGGTTGGACAATGATGACATTTTTTGTAGTTCCAATTATTGTTGCTGAAAATATGGCTCCTATTTCTGCTATAAAAAAATCTTCAGGTTTATTTAAGAAAACATGGGGAGATCAGGTGACTGCAAATTTCGGATTTGGAATTATTCAGATTTTGGCAATTGCAATAAGTGGCGCTTTAGGGTGGTTTTTCGGTTTGTTAAACCCTGCTTTGGGAATAGGAATAGGTGTTTTGTTTGCAGCTATTTCAGTTTCAGTGATATATACACTGGAAGGTATATATAAAGCAGCGTTATATGAGTTTGCATTAGGAGAGAAACCTTTAGAATTTGAACAACATGATTTAAGAGCAGCCTACACTGCAAAAGCAGTTGCATAATAGTCATCCAGATTTAAAATCTTATTCCCTTTTCATGCCATTGTTTGTTTATTAGAACTTGTCTTTCTTTTCCGTATGGTTTGATAGTTTTACTATTATGTTTATACCACGCATTGCTCCATTTGCTTTCTTCAGTATTTATGAATTTAAATAAGAATCTGAATCCTATAAAAAACTTAAAAGGAATAATATCTTTATAAATCCATTGTTGATCGAATTTCATACCTCCTATATCTTCTAAAGTTCTTATCCAACTTATATCTGCTTTTTGTTCTTTATAAAATATATCTGCTCTTTGTAATTTATTATCTTTGGGTAGCATTAAAGCAAATTCTACCTGGGTTTTTGGTCTATCATGCTGTTTGCCAAGAACGCTTGGTATTATTAGCATTTCTGGTACATTATTGATATTATTATCATCTATTTTATTTCTGAAAAGCCATACAACATCATCTGCAGATTGAGATTTATCCTGATGAATATTAGATTCAGTAGTCTTAATATATTTGTCTTTTAAAATTTTTTGAAAATATTTTAATGGAGCATAATGATAGTATCTTTCATAATTTCCCCATTTATTTGTCGTTTGGTGTTTTTGTGACATTTCAAATCCTTAAGTACACTATATTGCTTTTTGTATTTCGATACAAATAGAGTTATATTAGCTCTTAAATATAGTTCTTAGATAAAATATCATTTACTATAAATTCTGCATCTTCAGCTACTCCTACAAATTGAGCGGATTTTGATGAATGCATCCACTGAAGACCCATAAAATACAATCCATTATATTTAGTTACGCCTCTTTTTTGTATTGGATGTCCGAGTTCATTGGTTATATCTAAATTAATCCAATCAAAATTATATCTGAATCCTGTGGCCCAAATCATGCTACTTATATTTCCAGGTGCAGAAATATTCAAAATATTATTTTCTTTATATTTATTTATTCTTTTGTCTTCACTAATTTTTTCCGGAGGCATTTTTAAATTATTTTTTATAATATAATCATCAACTCTTTTTGCCCAATTAATTGCATGCTGATCAGAAAAAATTAAATTTTGATGTAAATTATCATCAAATACAATTTTATTTGAATTACAGTTTTTTACAGTGCCACATAATTTTAAACCTTGTTCTGCAAGAGTGATTAAATTAATGTCATGCCCACCGCGACTACCAGAAGTATGTGGACTACAACCCCAGCGTTGTTCAAAAGGGACATCATCTATAGTTTTATCAAATGACCCCATTTCATAGTTCCACCATGAAGAATCTTTACCTCTATAATTTCTTGGTCTTCTTCCGCATTTACTGACTGCAAGCCAGGTTTTTTTTCCATTATCTAATAATTCTTCAGCAATTTGTGCCCCTGACTGTCCAGCTCCTACTACTAATACGCCACCTTCTGGCAATTTATCGATGCTTTTATATTCTGATGAATGTAATTGCAAAACGTTTTTGTTCAGTTCTGAATTTATGTTAGGAATATATGAATCCCCAAAGGCTCCTGATGCAATTATGACTATCTTTGTTTTAATAGTTCTTTTTGTTGTTACAATTCTATAATCAGAATTTTTTTTTGATATTGAATTTACATTTTCATTTGTATAGATTTCAGATCCAATATATTTAGCAAACGATTGAATATAATCTACTGTTTCATTTTTATTTAAGAATCCATTTGGATCATCTGATGGAAAATATTTTGATCCAAAGCCAAATTCTGGAATTTTAATAGCCCAATTTGGATTTACCAAGTGGAAGTTTTTCCATCTTTCTTTAATCCAGGTATTAGCTACGTCTCCTCTTTCTAAAATAATATGAGGGACATTATTTTTTGTTAAATAAAGACTGATACATAATCCGGCTATTCCAGCTCCTATAATTACTATATGCGAATTAATCTTTTTTTGAAGCATCCAATATAGAGATTATATTTTATTCTTTTGTCTTGAATAAACCAGGTTTAGAAAACATACCATTAGCTCCAGTTGATCCAACTATTTTTGTTGAATCTGTTGGAGCTGTTATAGTTGGCCTTGTAGCTGAATCAGTAACTTTGTCAATATCTGCAAAAGTAGCTTTTGATGCCCCGAAGAAATTAGCACCTAAATTATCTACAATTGAAACTTTCTTGTCATCTTTCAGATCAGCAATTTGTGTTCCCTGTACTCCACTCATCATTGATGACAAAGAATCACTGCCCAAAGATTTAACATCTTTGACATCTATTTTATCTACCATTGTAACTAGTTTGTCAGAACCTAAATCAGAAATCTGTTTTGGATCAATACCTGTTGCCAGTCCAATGATTTGATTACTTGCTAAAGTTTTTATATCATCTTTCCCCATAGCTTTTGCCATTCCTTTAGCTTTATCGCTTCCTATTGGTTTAGCTCCACCAGTTGCTGCATCTACTCCAGTTGTACTCCATATTGCTTTTGCCATCGATGCAACTTTATTACCACCCAGCGCCTTGAAGTTGTCATCATTTAAGTTCTTTGCAATATCAGCAGTTTTGTCAGAACCAAGTGCAGCTATATTTTTAGTATCCATTGTCTTAGTCATATCAACTAATTTATTTGCACCTAAAGCTGCCATGTTTGTTGCATCTAAGTTTTTAGTTAAATCTACTAATTTTCCTCCGCCAAGTGCAGCTAAATTAGTAGCATCCATATTCTTAGTCATGTCTGTTAACTTAGCTCCGCCTAAAGTTGCCATATTAGTAGCATCCATAGTTTTAGTCATATCTGCTAGCTTAGCTCCACCTAAAGTTGAGAAGTTAGTAGCATCCATATTCTTAGTCATGTCTGCCATTGCCTTTCCTCCCATTATTGAAAGTGAACCTGCATCAAGTGTGGTAGCAATATCTACTAATTTCCCAGCACCTAACACTGCCATATTGGTAGCATCCAGATTCTTGGCCATACCTGCTAATGCTTTTCCTCCCATAGCTTGCATATTTGTAGGATCTAAGGTTAATGCAATATCTTTAATTTTATTTGCACCTAGTACAGCAAAGTTGTTGGCATTCATATTTTTTGTCATATCAACAAGTTTAGCTCCACCTAGTCCGGTTAGTGCGGTGTTATCCATCGAAGCAGTCATACCTGCCAGTGCAGTTCCACCCATTGTTGCGAAGTTTGCCGGATCCATAGCTTTAGCCATATCCAGTACTCTTGTTTGATCCAGTGC
>MDTC01171071.1_pt1 | contig 10119 bp, 7 predicted proteins | sample 811181 | NCBI WGS metagenome assembly MDTC01 (sample SAMN05326644, study PRJNA326480) | marine metagenome | isolation source: seawater | place: Pacific Ocean: North | collected 2011
CCAAAAAAAGGAAATTTTCAGTATGAATATAATATTGGAAAACCTTGGAAATACGATACATTAATTGCGCCATTTGATTTTGAGGTAATTAAATCCAATGATGAAATTGAATTCGAGACTCAATTTATTAGAAGAAATACCCCCAAAATTTATATTAAAAACGAATATGTAAAAGATTCAGTTAATTCTCAACTAAACAATAATTTAAAAGATTCAATTTCGGCTAATTCTTTTATTTTTTTAAAAAATAAAATTGAGAAATTATACAACCCAGGTTTAATTGATGGGTATATAAAATCTACGGTCGATTCCATTATTATTATCAATGGAAATAAGAAAACTAGAATAAGCACAAACATGTTAAGTAATTTTAATATGGTTTCTGTAGATTCTTCATTTAAAATTTCAAATAAAGATTCACTAAAGATTTCTAATTTCTTAAAGCAAAATATTATTCCTGATATTATCTATGATAGAATTTTAAGCGATAAAAATGTTGATAGCTTAGTAAATAAAGTTTCAATTATTAAAGGAAATTTTATTAATGGAGTTAGGATCATAGCAAGAGGAGAAATTGTTGACGAAGAGAAGAATTCCGTTCTTGAGTCGTTAAAATTCAAATTTGAGTCTCAGCTCCTTTCAAAATCTAATCTAAATTTAATATCAGTAGGCTATTATGTTTTAGTGTTTTTAATTGTAATATTAATTTTTCTTTATTTGAAAAAAAATCATATTACAATTTATGTCAATAATACAAAAATGACTTTTGTGTTTGCGATTGTTCTCATTTTTACTTTTTTGGTATCCTTTGTAAGTAAATATCAGCCTGAATATGTTTATATTGTTCCTCTATGTTCTGTTCCACTATTAATTAGAGCATTTTTCGATGCAAAACTCGGATTATTTATTCATTTACTTATTTTATTAATTGTAGGATTTATTGTTCCCAATAATTATGAATTCGTGATCATTAATTTAATAGCAGGGATTGTAGCAATATTATCACCATCCGATATTTATCAAAGAGCAAATCTTTTCAAGACTGTTGCTTTAATTACAATTGTATATTTAATAAGTTACTCATCCTTAAGAATTATTCTAGAGGGTAATGTTTTTGATCTTAATCTCAATATAGGTTTATTGTTCGCTTTAAACGGACTAGCTACACTTTTTGTTCACCCATCAATATATATTTTTGAAAAACTTTTTGGCCTTGTTTCAGATGTTTCATTATTGGAATTGACCGATACAAATACAAAACTAATGAAAGAACTTTCTGAAAAAGCACCTGGAACATTTTATCATTCACTGGCTGTTTCGAATTTAGCTGAAGCTGTAGCGGTACAAATCTCTGCAAATGTGATGCTTGTGAGAGTTGGAGCTCTATATCACGATATTGGAAAAATGGTTAATCCAAACTATTTCATAGAAAATCAATCGGGTACATTTAATCCACACGACGAACTTTCTCCAAACGAAAGTGTAAAAATTATAAAAGATCATGTTGCACATGGAATATCTATCGCTAAATCTAATAGACTCCCCGACAGAGTTATTGATTTTATTAGAACTCACCACGGTACTTCCATGTTGAGGTTTTTTTATGAAAAAGCACTAAAATCAGAAATTAATACTGAGCATTCCTCTTTTAGGTATCTTGGTCCCAAGCCTTTTTCAAAAGAAACAGCAATTCTTATGATGGCAGATAGTGTTGAGGCGGCGTCCAAAAGTTTGAAAAATCCAAATGTAAATTTAATTGATCAATTCGTTGAAAAAATTATTAATAAACAAATTGATGATAATCAATTTATAAATTGTGATATTACGTTAAAAGAATTGGAAATTTCGAAGAAAATATTAAAAGAAAAATTAAATAACATTTATCATCTTAGAGTTGAATATCCTGATTAGTTGTTTATTTTTACATAATAAAAAAAAAGTTGACTGTTAAGCAAATTTATACAAGTTGCATTTCTCAAGGTGCATACTTTATAGAATCTAAAGGTGAGTCTGCTGTTATTGATCCTTTAAGAGAGATTTCTGTTTTTTTAGACCTTGAAAAAGAAACAGATTCTAAAATCAAATATATTTTTGAAACTCATTTCCACGCAGATTTTGTGAGTGGTCATTTAACTCTATCTAAAATCACTGGTGCCCCAATAGTATTTGGCCCTGGTGCAAAAACAAATTATGAATCAATTTCAGCTAGTGATAATCAGGTTTTTAAAATTGGTGATATATCCTTAACTGTTCTTCATACACCTGGTCACACACTTGAAAGCACTTCTTATTTATTAAGAGATTCGGAAGGAAACGAAAAATGTATTTTTACTGGTGATACTTTGTTTTTAGGTGATGTCGGTATTCCTGATGTTGCACAAAGATATCAGGGAGTTTCAAAACAAGAATTAGCAGGAATATTATACGATTCTGTGAATAAAAAAATCAAACCTTTGGATGAAAATATTTTAATTTATCCAGGTCATGGGGCTGGCTCTGCATGCGGTAAAAATATGATGAATGAAACAGTTGATACTTTAAAAAATCAAAAAAAAGTAAATTATGCATTAAATGGATCTTTCACTAGAAGTTCTTTCATTCAGGAGTTGACACACAATTTACCAGATCCACCAGAATATTTTCCATCTAATGTTAAACTTAATCAAAATGGTTATTTAGATTTCGATTTGGTTTTAGAAAAAAGTATGCAGTCCCTTTCTTTAGATAAATTCCTTTCACTATCAAAAAAGGAAAATATAGTAGTCTTGGATACTAGAAATCATGAGGCCTTTAGTAAATCTCATATTCCTAAATCAATTTTTATTGGACTAAATGGTCAATTTGCTCCCTGGGCTGGATCCATTTTGAAAAATATAAATCTTAAAATTTTGTTGGTTTGTAAAGTTGGAACAGAAACTGAAACCATTATGCGTCTTTCCAGAGTTGGTTTTGATAATATTCTAGGTTTTTTGAAAAATGGATTTGATACATGGAAAAACTCTTCAAAAAAAACACAGAAAATTGAATGTATTTCTGCAGTTAAATTAAAACAAAATTTTTCTCAAAATATAAATATAATCGATGTTAGATCAGAGTTGGAGTTCAATAATGGTCATTTAGAAAATTCTACAAATATTCCACTTAACAATCTTCAAAAAAACTTAGACATATTAAATAAAACAAAACTATATTATGTTTATTGCGCTGGAGGTTACCGAAGTATGATTGCATCATCAATTCTAAAAAAATATGGATATGACTCCATAATTAATATTAATGGAGGAATGTCTGAATTAAAAAAAGTTAATTTTAAATTATTAAAAAAATGAAAAAAGTATTAATTCTGTTTTTTGTTTTTATTTCTTGTCAAAATAATGAAAAGTTTGATTTATTAGACTACAAGGAGTTTAAAAAACAAGTTGAAAATACCAATGTTCAACTGTTTGATGTTAGAACCCCTGAAGAATACATTATGGGTCATATTGAGGGCGCAATAAATGTTGATTTTAAGAATGATGAGGTTTTTGACTCTTTTTTTAATGATCTGAATAAGTCGGACACTATTTATTTGTATTGTAGATCTGGAAATAGAAGTAAAAGATCAGCTGACAAATTAATAAGTCTTGGTTTTCAAAAAATTTATGACCTTGATGGAGGATTTATTGAGTGGAATTTAAATGAGCTAAAAAATTAATTCTTTGTTCCCGTTAATATTAATGTTCCTGACCAGTTAGCTTTCTCACCAAATCTCCAACTTTTTATTTCTTTAAGCCCACTTTTTAAAAGCAAGTCCTTCCATTGATTTTCTGAAAGTAAATTCATTATGCTTACATTGGTTTTTTGTTGCCAATCATGACAGGCTTTGTTCTCTTTATAATAATCAATCCCCATTATAAATGTTCCATCTTTTTCTAACCAATTATCATATATATTTTTAATTACTTTTAAAGGTTCTTCAAAATAATACATCACTTCCATTGAAAAAACAACGTCTTTTTTTGAATTTGGTTTCCAAAGTAATAAGTCGGAACAATCATACTTATTAATATTATCAATTGATCTTGCTTTGTCAATCATTTTTGATGATCCATCAACACCATTTGAGCTAAAGCAGGATTCCATTTTTGAGACCATCCTAACAACCCAGCCAGTTCCACATCCTGCATCAATAAAAGTAAAATCCTCTTTGTCTTTTAGAGCATAATCAAGCATATTAATAACCGAAGCTTTATGGTTTTTCTCCATCCCATCGGCTTTTCCCAAAACAACCCACTCACTAAATATTTCAATTGGTGGTTTTTTCATTTTAAATTTTTTGTTTTTTTAAAAATAAATAGGTTAAATAAAATAAAACCAGAATAAATAATTCCCAATTTATAATATAGTAGGGCCATTCACCAAAAACCAGAGGATTTTTAATGTCAGGCGCCTCTCTTAAGTACATGTAATTTGATCCTAAATTAAAATTGATAGGCATTATTAAAAGCATCAATAAATTCAATATGAATAAAACTCTAAGCCAAGAAAACTTTGTTATTTTATATCCAAGATGATAAAACATGTAAAGTGGTATAAGAATAATTGTTCCGTGACTTAAGTAATATTGCAAATATTTAAATAGACTTCCGTCATAATCATTTATTTGAGCAGTAAGTATTGCCATTAATCCACCCCAGAACCCACAGTAAAGTAAAAATTCAAATAGTTTTTGATTTTTAGGAACAAATAGTATGAAACATGTTATTAAATTTGATATTGAACACAAATGAAGTGGTAAGTCTTCATAAATTTCCCAATTACCGTTATTATAATCTATTATGTGATTTGCAGCAGTTATTAAAATTGTAACTAAGCATATAAATTTAGCAAGTATAACTTTATTTCTAGGTTTTAAAATTCTGCCTATTTTTAAGATTATAATTATAAAAAAGAGAGTTAAAATTAGATTTCTAATACCCTCAAACGTGAGAAGATCAATTATATATGGCGGGTACTTTTTAAAATTATTTAATAAAAAAAAAGACATATAAATAAAAATATGATTTTATTTACAAAAAAATTATTTATGTCAATAAAATCGATTATTTATTTTACGAGATTTTTTAAATAGTTTTTGTATCATTTAAAGCATAAATAAGTACTATTTCCATAATAATTAATAGAATCAAATAGTTTATTTGATAAGCTATAAGCCTATTTTTCAATGGATATTTTCATTAATCTAGCTGATTTTGAACTGCTTTCATCCTCTGAAGTTATCCAAAAGCTTTTTTCATCAATTATTTTGATAGCCTCGACCTGTGTTTTTCCTATTGGTATTTCATACTGTTCAAGCTTTATGTTTGCGAAATTTTCAATAGAAAAATTTTCAAAAACGTTTAAATAATATTCATTAAACATCAACGTAGATGTAAGAACTAGTAATTTTAATTTAGGGTCGTAATCTGCACCTGTTACAATTGATTTTGTATCAATTTGTCCAATTTTTTTGGCATTGTAATTTCCTTCCTTCTTTGGTATAAGGTACAGCTCGGTAATTTTTGATGCCCTATTTTTAGTAAATAGTAAAAGATCTTTATCTAACGATATCAATCCTTCACCATCATAAATGGTATTTCTGTTTAAAACAAATGATTTTTGTTCTGGGTAATTAAACGAAATTATTTTTGTATTCTCATCACTACCTTCATCAATAGGTACTTTATATATTTTTAAATCTTTTCTGTTATTGTAATTATTTCCTGAGTCTGCTATGTAAAAATATTTTTTATCTCTTGTAATATCTTCCCAATCTTTATTTTTTGCTAAGTCAATTTTTCTTTTTTTTTCGATTTTTCCGTTGATCGATAAATAATAAAGAGCAGCTTCTCCGCCTGAGTCATTGTGAGTTATAAAAAAATTTTGAACCATTTCAAGCCCTGAAGTCTCATCAATAATTTTATTTAGAGCATAATCCTCTAAAATTACTTGTGATTTAATAAAGCTACTGTATAAAAGAAGTGTAAGAATAATTCTAAATTTCATGCAAATAAATATGACTCAATATTATAGAAAAATAAATTAATATAAAATCTTTTATTGCTATATTAATAAATAACTTAATATTTATTGATCATGAATCAAATACCTAAGAATAAATTTTTTATTAAATCCATTTCATCATTTTTCAAACTTATTATGCTCATATTCTTTATCAATTCTTGCGAACAAAATAATTCAGTGCAATATCACATAACAGAAAAAAAACCTGTTTTAGACAATTATTTTGGCACAGAAATAACTGATAATTACCGTTGGCTCGAGGATGATTTGTCAAATGAGACAAAAAAATGGGTTTCAGAACAAAATAATGTAACATTTGACTATTTAAAGGGGATTCCTTTTAGGGAGGAATTAAAAAATAGACTTACTGATCTATGGGATTATGAAAAAATTTCAGCACCTTTTAAAGAGGGAGATTATACTTACTATTATAAAAATACTGGTCTTCAAAATCAAAGTATTTTATACAGACATTTGGACGATGGAGAACACGAAATATTTTTAAATCCTAATGAATTTTCAATAGATGGAACAACATCATTGGCTGGTTTAAGTTTTTCAAAAGATGCAAGTTTATTGGCCTATAGTATTTCTGAGGGTGGAAGTGATTGGAGAAAAATTATTGTTATAAAAACCGATACAAAAGAAGTTGTTGGAGATACTCTAGTTGATATTAAGTTTTCAGGCATTAGTTGGAAATCAAATAATGGATTTTATTATTCTTCATATGATAAACCAGATGGAAGTGAACTTTCAGAAAAAACAGATCAACACAAACTATATTATCACAAACTTGGTGATTCACAAAATAATGATGAATTAATTTTTGGAGGAAAAGAAAATGAAAAAAATAGGTATGTAAGAGGATATGTGACGGACGATAATAGATTCTTAATCATAGATGCTGCCAAGAAAACAACTGGAAATAAATTATTTATTAAAGATCTGAAATTAAATTCTGATTTAAAAGTAATTTCAGAAGACTACAATTCAAACACAAGTTTATTAGATAATAAGGGAACTAATCTATATTTAGTAACAGATCATAATGCTCCAAATAGAAAAATTGTGACTGTTAGTTCTAATGATCCCAGGAAATCCAATTGGGTAGACTTTATTCCAGAGGATGAATTTGTTTTAAATCCATCTAAATGTGGTGGATTTATTTTTACAAATTACATGATTGATGCGATTTCAAGGGTTTATCAATACAATTACGATGGTAAATTAGTTAGAGAAATAAACTTACCTGGAATCGGGAGTGCTCGTGGATTTAGCGGAAAAAAAAATCAAAAAGAGTTGTATTTTACTTTTTCCAATTATTATACACCAACCACGAGATACAAGCTTGATTTACAATCTGGTACATATGATGAATATTGGAAACCTAAAATAGATTTCGATCCAAGTGATTATAAATCAGAACAGGTCTTTTATAAATCCAAGGACGGAACTAAAGTTCCTATGATTATTTCATACAAAAATGGTACAAAATTAAATGGTAAAAATCCGACAATTTTATACGGCTATGGCGGATTTAATATTAGTAGAACTCCCGGTTTTAGTGTTTCTAATGCAGTTTGGATGGAACAAGGGGGTATTTATGCTGTTCCTAATATTAGAGGAGGAGGAGAGTATGGTCGCGAATGGCATATAGCTGGAACACAACAAAATAAACAAAATGTTTTTGATGATTTTATTGCCGCTGCTGAATATTTAATAGAAAATAAATATACATCATCAGACTTTTTGGCAATAAGAGGAGGTTCAAATGGTGGATTGTTAGTAGGAGCAGTTATGACACAAAGACCCGATTTGATGAAAGTTGCCTTACCTGCTGTTGGAGTTTTAGATATGATTAGATACCATAAATTCACAGCTGGCGCAGGATGGTCCTATGACTACGGTACATCAGATATGTCAAAGGAAATGTTTGAATATCTTTTAAGTTACTCACCTGTACACAATGTTAAACAAAATGTAAATTACCCCGCCACATTAATCACTACAGGAGATCACGATGATAGAGTGGTACCAGCACATTCATTTAAATTTGCAGCTGAATTGCAAGAAAAAGATTCTGGAGAAAATCCTCTACTAATTAGGATTGAAACTAATGCCGGCCATGGCTCAGGCACGCCTGTTTCAAAAACAATAGAGCAATATGCAGATATTTTTGGATTTACATTACATAATATGGGTTATAATGTACTTCCTGAGAAAACAAAAACAAAAATAAAAGGTTAATAAAATGAAGTATATATATTACTTTTCTTTAGCCTTCCTGATTTTGTCAAGTTGTAATATAACTGAAACAAAAAGTGTTAATGACGTTTTTGAGAATTATTATCAAGAGAGCTTGAAGCTGTATCCCTTGGATGCTACTAGTCAAGGTGACCTCCGATACAATGATTTCCTTCCAAATAGTTTGTCTGACGAATTTAGAAATCAGGAAAAGGAATTCTATTATAATTACAAGAATCTAATAAACAAATATGATGATAAACTGTTAACTGAAGAAGATCTATTAAGTAAAAAAATTTTACTTTGGGAGTGTAATAGAAATTTAGAAAGACTTGATTTTAATGAACACTTAACTCCGATAAATCAATTTTGGACATTACAATTGACAATGGGTCAATTAGCTGCTGGGATGAGTTCACAACCGTTCAATACATATGATGACTACACAAATTGGATTAAAAGAATTGATGATTACATTATTTGGTTAACAACAGCAATAAACAGAATGTCCCAAGGAATTGAATCGGGATATGTTTTACCCAAAACACTAATACTTAAAGTTTTACCTCAGTTAAAAGCAATTTCCAATTCGAATTTAGAGGAAAATATCTTTTATTCTCCAGTCAATTTATTTCCATCAGACTTTACTGAAGCAGAAAAAACAATTTTAAAAAATGAATATGAAAATATGATTTTAAATAAAATCATTCCCAATTATGAAACTCTGTATGATTTTATGAAAGATACTTATTTGCCAAATGGTAGAGATTCGAGTGGAATTAGTTCTTTAGATTCTGGATTAAATTATTATGATTATTCAATAAGATTATATACTACAACTAATATGACTGCTGATGAAATACATCAACTTGGTCTTAATGAAGTTAGAAGGTTACTTTCTGAAATGGAATCAGTAAAAAGTAAAGTTGGTTTTAAAGGAAATTTAAAATCTTTTTTTGATCATGTTAGGCAAAAAGATGAGTTAATCCCATTCGATAAACCCGAAGAAGTAATTGATAATTTTAATAAGATTCATGAAAAAATGATGCCAATGGTTAATTCTCTTTTTGAATTACAACCAAAAACACCTTTTGAAGTTAGAAGAACTGAATCTTTTAGAGAGAAATCTGCAAGTGCAGAATATAGCCCAGGATCCCTTGATGGGTCAAGGCCTGGAATTTTTTACGTTCCAATACCAGACATTAGTAATTATAATTTTTTTTCAGATGAGGATCTTTTCCTTCATGAAGCTATACCAGGTCACCACTATCAAATTTCTTTACAACAAGAAAACAAGTCATTACCTTCTTTTAGAAAAAGTCTATGGTACAGCGCTTATGGTGAAGGATGGGCCTTGTATTCAGAGTCTCTTGGTAAAGAATTGGGTTTATACGAGGATCCATACCAATATTTTGGAATGTTGAGTGCCGAAATGCACAGAGCAATTAGATTAGTTGTTGACACTGGTATTCATACAAAAGGCTGGTCTCGTGAAAAAGCAATTGAATATTCTTTAGAAAATGAGGCTGAATCGGAAGCTTCGATTATTTCAGAAATTGAACGATATATGGCTAATCCTGGTCAAGCTTTGTCTTATAAAATAGGTCAATTAAAAATACTCCAACTAAGAAAAAAAGCAGAAAATGAATTGGGTGAGAATTTTAACATAAAAATCTTCCACAGAAAGGTCCTTGAATCCGGCTGCATTCCTCTAGAATTACTAGAAGATAAAATTGATAGATGGATTAAGTTTTTCTAACCTACCAGGCTCTTATAAGGCTAAAGTGGGATTTAAACTCTCTTCCATCTTCTAGATTTACTTTAAACCAATAG
>MDTC01208299.1_pt1 | contig 10118 bp, 8 predicted proteins | sample 811181 | NCBI WGS metagenome assembly MDTC01 (sample SAMN05326644, study PRJNA326480) | marine metagenome | isolation source: seawater | place: Pacific Ocean: North | collected 2011
CGAACAGGGCGAGGTCGAGGTCCGCCCCCCAGGGCAGCAGGGTCGTGGTCGCCGACTCCGGCGCGATGATCACCGCCCCCCACTGCCGCGCCAGCGCCGGCAGCCCGAGCGCGTTCGTGAAGCTCGACGGGTTGTCGCCCATGCCGTGCCACGCGAACACGACCGGGGCTCCCGGAGCGATCTGATCCGGGCGGCTGACGATGAAGCGGCGGGGGGTGTCCGCGGACGTGATCTCGTTCCAGCCCGCCTCGAACGCCGGACATCCGCCGGACGGCACCTCGCCTGGAGGGACGAGCGTCGACAACCAGCCCGGATCCTCGACCAGGGCGTCGGTGTCCTCGGTGGTCTCGGTCGCGCCGCCATCGGCGCACGCGACGAGCGAGACCAGGGACATCAAGGCCAGCTTCTTGCGCACGATCACCTCTGCATGGGTCCGCGCATTCTCGCACAGCCCGCCCCCTCAACCCATCACGCCCGTGAGCCGATCACCCTTCATGAACGGTAGGGGCCGCCAACAGATGCACATCCTGATCGCCGAAGACGACGCCCTCTCCCGCCTGCTGCTGCACAAGGCGGTGGAGCGCCTGGGGCACTCCTGCGAGGTCGCCCGTGACGGTCAGGAGGCCTGGGATGCCTTCGAGCACGGCACGTACGACGTCGTGATCAGCGACTGGATGATGCCGGAGCTGGACGGCATCGAGCTGTGCAGGCGGATCCGCGCCGAGGAGGACGCCGGCTACACCTACTTCGTCCTGCTGACCGCCAACGACGACCGCAACGACCGCCTCCACGGCATGTCCGCCGGCGCCGACGACTACCTGACGAAGCCCCTGAACCCCGACGACCTCCAGCTGCGCCTGGTCGCGGCCCAGCGGGTCACCAACCTGCACCGCAAGATCCTGCAGCAGCAGAAGGAGCTGGAGGCGCTCAACCGCAGCCTCTACGTCGAGGGTCGCCGCGACGCGCTCACCGGGATCCCGAACCGCCTCGCCCTGCGCGACGACCTCGCCCAGGCCCAGGCCCGGGTGGAGCGCGGCGAGGGCACCTACTGCGTCGCCCTCTTCGACATCGACTGCTTCAAGCTCTACAACGACAACCTCGGCCACCTCGCCGGCGACGACACCCTGCGCGAGGTCGCGCAGAAGCTCGCCTCCCGCTGCCGCGCCTCGGACAAGGTCTACCGCTACGGCGGCGAAGAGTTCTGCGCGTTGTTCCTCGATCAGCCGCTGGAGGGTGCCGCGATCGCCGTCGACCGGATGCGCGAGGCGGTGGAGCAGCTCAACCGCGCCCACCCGGCCAACGCCGCCGGCCCGGTGGTCACCGTGTCCGCCGGCGTGGCCCGCCACGAGGGCGATCCCGACCTGTCCGCCGACGTGGTGCTGGAGCGCGCCGACCAGGCCCTGTACCACTCGAAGGAGCACGGCCGGAACCGCGTCACGACCTGGCTCATCCACGACGAGGCGCTGAAGAAGACCGCCTGAGCCACGGCTCGTCGCGGCTCGTCTGCAGGTCTTGCCGCTGGCCGCGTCGGGCCGTACAACTGGCCCATGCGCGCCATCCTCCTGACGACCCTGTTGCTGGCCGGCTGCGTCGACCCCTGGGTGGGCACGTCGAGCCACGCTGCCGGCCACCCCGAACCCGTGACGCCGGTCACGGCCACCCTCGCGGACGACGGCGACGGAGCCCGCACCCCGCTGGTGCAGGCGCCCAGCCGCAGCGCCCTGCTCGAGGACGAGCGAAACACGATCGCCGTGTTCGAGGCCGCCTCGAAGGCCACGGTGTACGTGACCCAGACCCGGGTCGTGCGCGACTGGCAGCGCGGCCTGGTCGAGGTCCCCAGCGGCACCGGGTCGGGCTTCCTGTGGGACTCCGACGGCCACGTCGTGACCAACGCCCACGTCGTCAACGGCGGTCGCCACTTCCAGGTCACCCTGTCCGACGGCAGCACCCACCCGGCCACCCTGCGTGGGGTCGACACCTACAAGGATCTCGCCGTCCTGCAGATCGTCGAGCCTCCGAAGGGTCTGACCGCGGTCCGCCTGCCGCCGAAGGGCGAGGGGCTCTCGGTCGGGCAGAAGGCGATCGCCATCGGCAACCCCTACGGGCTCGACAACACGCTCACCACCGGGGTCATCAGCGCACTGGGCCGGGATGTCGAGGGCTTCGGCGGGGTCACCATCCGCGACATGATCCAGACCGACGCGTCCATCAACCCGGGCAACAGCGGCGGTCCGCTCCTGGACTCCCAGGGCCGGCTCATCGGCGTGAACACGATGATCTTCTCCCGGTCGGGCGCGTCGGCGGGCATCGGGTTCGCCGTACCCATCCGCACCGTCCGGCGGGTGGTCCCGCAGATCATCGAGCATGGCCGGCCCCTGCGCGTCGGCCTGGGCGTGCGCCTGGTGGAGCCCATCCACACGAGGCGGCGCGGCATCCAGGGCGTCGCCATCCAGACCGTCACCCCGGGCAGTCCGGCCGAGGCCGCCGGGCTCGTGGGACTGCGCCAGACCGAGCGCGGGCTGGCCTTCGGCGACATCATCCTGGCCATCGACGGAGAACGCATCGCGGACTTCGACGATCTCTACACCCAGCTGGACGACCACCCTCCCGGCGATGAGGTCGTCGTCACCTTGCTGCGCGAGGGGCGGACCGTGGAGCTCACCGTGGGCGTGGCCGTACTGGAATGAGTTGACTCCAAGGGATTAGTCTCCCCGCGAACCCCTTCGAACGACGGAGAGCCGCGGATGCCCGAGATCACCCAGGACAACGTCCAGCCCCTCATCGCCGACGTCCAGGCCAGCGGCCGCCGGGTGAGCGTGCAGTTCCGCTGCCCCGCCTCGGGGCGGGTCGTGCCCGCCCAGCACACGATGGGAGCCAAGGCGCCCAACCGGATGGCCCAGACCGCCCAGCGCAGCGTCATGTACGAGGTCCGCCGCGCGGTCGGGCCGATGCTGCGCGGCATCTTCGGCAACAACATGATGGGCCGCATGGCCGGCCAGATGGCGGACTCCGCCATGCGCAACGCGACCATGGGCGTCACCGGCACCGGCCGGCAGACCCTGTCCAACGCCGAGCAGCAGGAGGCCGTGCTGGAGGCGTTCCGCTCCGTGGCCGGGCAGTTCGTGTGGGACGGGCAGAACGGCCGCTGGATCGCCGCAGCCGCCGCCCGGGACCTCATGTCCCCGTTCGAGCTGCAGATCGCCGACGGCCCCATCGAGTCCAACTACGACAAGCAGGTCCTGGCGCGCATGCTGGTCGAGATCGCGGCCGCCGACGGAACCCTGGTCGAGTCCGAGCGCGCGTTCATGACCGAGTTCCTGACGCCGGACGTCGGCAGCGTCGAGACCCTGATGGAGCGCCCGCCCCTCACCCGCGCCGAGCTCGGCTCCGCCACCCGCGGCGCGGTCCGCGGCACCCTGTTGATGCTTGGCTGGGTCATGGCCCTGTCGGACGAGGACTTCGACCCCGCCGAGGCCAACAAGCTCGAGCACTTCGCCACCGGCCTGGGCCTGGTCGAGTCCCAGGCACTGGCCATGCGCGAGGCCGGCCAGGGCTTCCTGATGGACCAGGCGCTGGAGCGCATGTTCACCTGGGGTGGCCACGATGCCCACGCCCGCGAGCAGATGTACGCGCTGGCCGCCAAGCTGGGCATGAGCCGCGACGCCGCCGAGGAGGCGGAGGCCCGATACCAGCGGCGGAAGAATGGATAGCGATTCTTCGGGCCGCGCAGCGAGACCGGAGGCAAGGTCGATCCGACCGGTCAGTCAGAACGACCGCCTCTGCCCGACACCCTCCGATCGCCGCCCCACCCCAGCGAGTCCGTAGCTGACGGAGTCGACGTCAGCCGGGTCACGGTGCGACCTCCTGTCCGTTGACGCGGGACCCGCTCGCCGACTACACGGCCGTCCCACCTGTGAGTCCCCCCAGGAGCCCTCTCATGACGTCGACCCAGGCCGAGATCGATCAGAGCTACAGCGTCTCCAACGACTTCTTCGAGCTCTGGCTCGACGAGAACATGCACTACACCTGCGCGGTGTACGACCTCGACGACCCGGATCAGACGCTCGAGCAGGCCCAGGAGAACAAGGCCCGCTTCCTGTACGAGCTCGCCGAGATGGACGAGACCAAGACCATTCTCGACATCGGCTGCGGCTGGGGCTCCATGATCGACGTCGCCACCCGCATGGGCGTCAAGCGCGCCGACGGCATCACCCTGTCGACCGAGCAGGTCGAGTGGTGCCACAAGCGGAACATCGACAACGCTCGCTTCATGCTCAAGGACTTCTACGAGTACGAGCCCGAGGAGAAGTACGACGGCCTGGTCAGCATCTGCATGATCGACCACCTGTGCTCGCCCAAGCAGGCGCGCGAGAAGCAGGCCGTCAAGATCTACCGGGAGTACTTCAACCGCGCGGCCGAGTGGGTCGAGCCGGGCGGCGCCTTCGCCTTCCAGGCCATCCTCACCGACAAGCTCCCCCGCAAGCGCGGCGATCTCGAGGATCTCGCCTTCACCGCCGACGTCATCTTCCCCGGCGGCCGCAACCCGCGCCTCGAGGAGCTGATCATGGCGCTGCGGCCCAAGTGGGAGGTCGAGCAGCTGTGGATGCGCCGCATGCACTACCGCCGCACGACCAACGAGTGGTGGACCCGCCTCAAGGCCAACGAGGCGCTCATCCGCAGCAAGTGGGGCGATCAGGTCTACGACGACTACGACCGCTACCTCGGCACCTGCGTCAAGGCCTTCGACAACTACTGGTCGGGCCTGGTGCAGATGAAGCTCCGCCGCACGACGGACTGATCGGGGAGAGGAGCGGCGCAGCCGTCCGGCGGCCGGTGCCGCTGGAACGCGTCCCCCCAACACACGAAAGCCCGCGTTCACAGCTGCGAACGCGGGCTTCATCGTCTCAGGCGGACGCTACTCGCGGACGCACATCACGCCGTCCACCAGGCTGTCCTCTCCGGAGAGGCGCGTGTGGTGGGAGCGGCGCCAGACGCAGCCGCTGTTGCTGCTCCAGCGAGAGTCGTTCGTGGTCGCGTAGTAGTCGACGCCCGAGCAGCCCTCGCCGTTGAAGGCGAACTCCCAGTCGTCGGTGTAGCCGGGGGTGTTGAGCAGCGAGTTCACCACGTCCGCGCCGGCCATGGTCCAGCCCTCCGCGCAGTAGGTCGCGGTGTTGTCGCGGGCCTCGGACCAGGCGATCTCCTCGGTGTGGGCGCAGCCGACGGCGTCCGAGTTCCACACCACTTCGCTGGTGCCGTCCGCACAGCCCGACAGGGCGGCCACGTCGACCGTGTCCATGGCGTAGGACTCGTTGCCGAGGGCGTCGTAGGCGACCAGCGTGCAGTCCCAGGTGTCGTCGACCGCGGTGATGTCCGCAGGGACGGTGTCGTTGTCGAAGGCCGTCCGGGTGCCGCCGGTGAAGGGGGCGCCGTTGACCAGCCAGATCGCCCGGTAGGACACGGTGTCGCCCGGATCGGGGTCGACCGAGGGCGTGCCCAGCACACACTGCAGGTCGTCGGCCTCGGTGGGCTCCGCCGGCTCGATGGAGGCGGTCGGAGTTGTCGGCGGGCCGTTCACGACGTCGACGATCGGCGAAGAACGCCAGGGACCGGGCTCGCCGTCGTTGCCGCGCACCTTGACGTACACCTCGTCTCCGGCGTCGAAGCCGTCCTCGAGGGAGCCGTCGTAGCGGCGGGTGGTCTGGCCGGGCACGTCGGTGCCGTTGAGCACCCACTGGTACTCCAGGGTCACGGCATCCCCATCCTCGTCGAACACGGTGGCCACGACGGAGAGCGTGTCGTTGGTCGACGCCGTGTCCGAGCTCAGGCTCAGGGTGTTGACGATGGGCTCGGCGTTGCGGATGGTGAAGTCGAGGTAGCCGATCGGGCCCTCGTCATCGCCATCGAGCGGGGTGACCTCGATCCGCCACAGCTCGTCGACCCTGGTGGCGACGGGCGGCAGGGTGCGGACGGAGCTGCCATACCCCTCCCAGGTCTCGCTCTCCCGGTTGAACTTGACCCAGCGGTACTGCACGTACGCCGGGTCGTTGTCCGGGTCGGTCGCCCTGCCGGTGGCGGTGATGGCGTCGTGCGAGGTCGGGTTGGGCGGGTCGATGCTGACCGTAGCCGCGGGCGCGGCGTTGCCGATCTCGATGCTGGCCGAGCTGGTCCGGTTGCCCTTGCTGACCGTGACCGTCCACTCCTCGCCCTTGCGGGTGTTGTCGGGGCTCACGGTCAGGCCGGTCAGCTCCGAGACGGGCTCTCCGTCGACAGCCCACGACACGGTGTACTTGTCGGGGTTGTCGTCGTCGATCTGGACCCAGAGCTCATCGAACGTGTTCGCGCCTGCCGGGCCCACGATGAGTGCCGGACCTTCGGAAGCCTCGCCGCCGCAACCGGCGAGCAGAGCTAGTCCCAGGATGAGGTACGAGCGCATGGGGGGTCTCCTCCGCGTCAGCCCGCCGAGCGAGCCTGCTGGCCTGTGAGCATACCGTCAAGAAGCGTCGCTGTTGCCCCCCACGTGGCACCCGTTCGGAGCGTCTCCGTCGTCACGCCGTTGTGAAGGGCATTGTGGCGATGGCACTCGGACCGCGTCACCGACAGGGGGGACCCGCTGGATCCAGCGACCGGAGGGGCGCTGGGCAGCGGCATCGGCAGCGGTAGTGTGACAGATCCGGCGCCCGGTCCGCCACCCTGGTGACCCGTCGGCGACGGCCACGGTCTACGCGGGCGGTACGCCCTCGACGGTGGGCGACGCGATCCAGCGGGCGAAGCTCTGGTCGAAGCGGCCCTGCGCCTCCAGCAGCGCGAGCACCGAGTACAGCCCCCACTGCAGTCGCTGGATCAGCAGCCACTCGGGCCCCAGCCGGATCCGGCGCAGGTTGGGGTTGTCCCACAGCAGCACGTCCCAGGTGCGGCCGACGTACGCCTGGGTGAAGCGGAAGCCTTCGGTGACCATGGGCTCGTACAGGTAGTGGATGCTGTCGAACTGGGCGTCCCAGTCGATGGGCCCGGGCGCGACGAAGCCCATCTGGCTGAAGGCGTCGGGGAAGCGGGCCCGGTCGGACTGCAGCATGATGTCGGCGACGCCCTTCCAGCTGTCGACGAAGGACGCGGTGAAGTAGCGGACGCAGCCCCAGTCCAGCAGGCCGACCCGACCGTCGGGCAGGACCAGCACGTTGCCCGGGTGGGGGTCCCCGTTGAACGCAGAGTGGGCGAAGATGCTCCGGAACGCGATGTCGAACAGGACCTCGCCCACCTGGTTGCGCTCGGCCTGGGTGGCGCGGTCGCGGAAGGTGTAGAACCCGTCACCGTCGAGCCACTCCATCGTCAGCACGCCGGTCGCGGTGCGCTCGGCGATGACCTCGGGCACGACCACCCGCGGATCGTCGGCGAGCAGCCTGCGGAAGTGGGCCTGGTTGCGGGCCTCCCGGCCGTAGTCGCACTCCTCGATCATGCGCTGGCGCAGCTCGTCGACCAGCTGCCGCCCCGACGTCGCCATGCCCAGCGACGCCAGCGCCCCCATGCGCCGCAGGTTGGACAGGTCGGTGTCCAGGGTGTCGAGCATGCCCGGATACTGGACCTTCACCGCCACGTCTCGCCCATCGAAGCGCGCCCGGTGCACCTGGCCGATGCTTGCCGCCGCCGCGGGCTCGCGCTCGAAGTGCTCGAACAGGGCCTCGGGCTCGTCGCCAAGCTGGGCGATGATCTGCTCCCGCACGCGCTCGTACGGCATGGGAGCGGCCTCGCGCTGCAGGCGGCGCAGCACCCGCTGGCCCCGCTCGGGCATGGCGCCGTCGAGGTAGCTGACCATCTGGCCGAGCTTGAGCACGAGGCCCTTCATCTGGTCCATCTCGCCGGCGAGGCGCTCGAAGGCATCGGCGGTGGCCTCGTTGGCCGAGGCGTCGTCCATGCCCAGCCGCCTGCGGACGGCCGCACTCGCCGCCCGGCGCCCCAGGCTCGCGGCGATACGCCCGGTCTTGAGGGTGCGGCGGGTCCAGGAGGTGGGGGGCTTGTCGAAGTCGGACATGGGCCGGCTGTATCCATCATCTCCTGCAACGTCGCCACGCACTGCACGGCTGCACCGGGGCGCTTACGTTCGGGCCTTCCCGGAGGAGACGTGCTCGCCGAAATCCGCCGCAAGGTCGACGCCCGCACCTCGATCGGCCCCCAAGAGGCCGCCTGGCTCTTCGAGCACGCCTCGGACGAGGACCTCAAGGAGCTGGCCACGAAGGTCAAGGCCCGCTTCAACCCCGTCGACGAAGCCACCTACCTGATCATGGCCATCGTCAACTACACGAACGTGTGTGTGGCGCGCTGCGACTACTGCAGCTTCTACCGCTTCCCTGGGGCGGCCGACACCTACCACCTGTCCACGGATCAGGTCTGCGAGCGGATCGATGCGCTGACGGAGCTCGGCGGCCAGCTGGTCGGCTTCAACGGGGGCTTCCACCCCGATCTTCGCGTGGACGACTACATCGAGCTCTTCCGCACGGTGCGCCAGCGCTACCCCCAGCTGGCGTTCTACGAGATGACCGTCGCCGAGTTCATGTTCGTCACCAAGCGCTCGAAGCTGTCCTACGCGGAGTCGGCCCGGCGCTTCCGCGAGGCCGGCACCCGCTGGATCACCGGCGGCGGCGCCGAGATCCTCACCAACAGCTTCCGCATGCGCCACAGCCCGGGCAAGTACGAGGCCGAGGACTACTACGCCGCCCAGGAGGCGATCCTCGACGCGGGCCTGGGCAGCACGGCGACCATGGTCATCGGCTTCGACGAGACCCTGGACGAGCGGGTGCAGCACCTGGTCGACCTGCGCGACTTCCAGGCCCGCACCGGCGCCCGCATGCCGAGCTTCCTGTGCTGGACCTACAAGCCCTGGAACAACGACCTCGGCGGCGAGGAGATCTCCACCGAGGAGTACCTGCGCTGGCTCGCGGTCAGCCGGATCTTCCTGGACAACATCCCGCACATCCGCGCCAGCGTGCTCACCCAGAACGAGCGCGCGCTCGAGGGGCTGCTCTACGGCGCTGACGACTTCGACCTGCCCACCGAGGACGAGGTCACCCAGAAGGCGGGAGCGACCATCAGCCACCAGTTCGAGCAGGTGCTGGCCGCGGCCCCTGAAGGGATCCGCACCGTGCAGCGGGAGCCCTGGCCGGTGTGGACCGAGCTGCAGGACGCGGCGAAGTAGTGTCGCTGGGCCCGCCAGCACCGGACCGATCGTCCAGGCGGCCGCTGGTGTTGGCGGCGCTGATCGGGATCGGTGTGGTGGCGGCGGGCCTGGCCGTGTGGGGCCTCGTGAACGCGTGGGAGCCCCGGACGCCGGACGCGATCGTCGTGCCCGACAAGGACGTCGCCGCGGAGGACGCAGCCTGGCGCGACCGGATCGACACCTGGGCGGACGACGGCGTGCTGGACGAACACTTCGGCGAGCTGGTCCGCTACCTCGCGACGGTGGACGACGGGGACCCGACCCTGACCTGGCACGCCGCACAGCTGGCGTTCGACCGGGAAGAGTTCGACGACGCCCACCGCTGGGCGGAGCGGACCCTGATGCGGGCACCCGACGACTGGGGTGCCGAGCAGCTCGACCGGGTCTACTGGCTGCGGGCGAACGCGGGCCTGCGCGGGGGCTTCGCCGCGATCGACGCTGGCGAGGACCAGCGGGGGTTCGAGCTGTCCGAGCGCACCCACGAAGACGTCGTCGACTGGCGCAAGCACCGGCTGGCCCACGGGATGGACGACGTGCTGCCGCGCACCATCTGCATGGACCAGTGGGGCGACGTGGGGTGTGGGGAGCTCTGAGCGCCCTCTACTCCAGGTCCTCCCACCACGCGGACAGGTCGATCGCCTCCTCCTCGAAGGGTGGGATGACGACCGTCACGTCCTCGGCGAAGGCACCGACGCGCAGGTAGCCCTCCTCCTCCCAGCGGAAGACCTCGACCGACCGGGCGCCCGGGTCGATGATCCAGAACCAGGGCACGCCGGCGCGGTGGTAGATGTCCGCCTTGATCAGCCGATCCCGGCGGACGTTGCGCGCTCCCGGAGACAGCACCTCGCAGGCCCAGTCGGGCGCCTGGGTGTGTCCGCCGCCGGTCGGTCGCTGCACGGCGACTCCGGGA
>MDTC01213227.1_pt1 | contig 10118 bp, 6 predicted proteins | sample 811181 | NCBI WGS metagenome assembly MDTC01 (sample SAMN05326644, study PRJNA326480) | marine metagenome | isolation source: seawater | place: Pacific Ocean: North | collected 2011
ATTGACCAGAGGGAAGAACTTATTAAAAGCCTTACATCTAAAATACCAGATGAAGCCTGTATCATGGTTTACAATATGACATTTGAGAAAAGAATATTAAGAGAACTGTCAGAGCAATTTCCATCCTACAAAAATAAACTTATGGATATTCATGAAAATATATTAGACCTCATGGCTCCTTTTCAAAAAAAAGATTATTACACAAAAGAGATGAAAGGAAGCTATTCCCTCAAGCTCGTTTTGCCTGCTCTCTTACCAAGACTTAGCTATAAAGGAATGGCTATAAGCGATGGAGGTGAAGCCATGAATACTTATGCTACCCTTCATTTACTGGAAGACAAGAAAGAGGTGGAGCAGATAAGAAATGATTTGCTGGAATATTGTAAACTCGATACTTTTGCGATGGCTAAGCTGTTAGAGAAGTTAAATGAGGAGGGAAAATAAAATGTAACAATAGGAGCTTGAATTTTTTAATGAAAAACATTGTTTCATTTTTATCTTCTTTTGCTTACGCCCTTGATACTCTAACAGCCAACATCAATTTTTCCTCATCGAGTTTGTTTTAAAATCTATTCAGCAGCCTTTAAAAAAATGATGACCTTTTTTGGCACATTTACGAACAAGTCAATACCAGCATTTTATTGTAAAATCAATGCCAATGGATGTAGAATTATGTCCATCACCTTAATGTCGGTTAATAATTGCAGGTAATGAATTAGACTTCGGATACTGACAAACCTTGAGGCATTGAGTTTAAAATCCTTGTAAAAAAATTTTCATAATTTATAGAATTATCGCCTATATTCGGTCCGTCGGCAAAAAAACAGGTGTCATTATCAGTCCCATATAGAGCACAGGGGAGTTTGTTAGCATTACCATCATGCTCCTTTGTTACGGGATAAATAAGTCCTCCCATAATCATATTCCCTTTGCTCTTAAGATATGACATATAAGTATGTATCTGAAAGAAATCATTTCGGTCAACATCTCCAGCATAGCTCCCAATACTAGTACGATATTTCATATGCTTGTATTTTGCATCAAATACACAGTAATTATCCCCCTTTTTCATGACTATATCTGGGATTATTCTTCTACGAAAAAACATTTCTTTATACACTTCATATTGTGAATCAATAATCTTCCAGCCTGAAGAAATATGTTTTTTCAAAATACTTCTGACATAGCATTCCCAAATTTCGGCCATATCCAGAAAAAAACCGGAAACCGTGGCTTGACTATCCTGACTATTATACCCTGGCTGTGACTGAATAATCTGCCAAGAGAGGTTTACTACCTCTTTATATCGCTGATATATTGGATGATATTTTATGGCGTTAAAATCATGAGGCTTTATAAATGAGCTGTCTATAAATTGTGTTTCCATTTGATGAATAGCATCCTGTGCATTATCAGATATATTTAGGTTACCAAGGCAATAATCCTTTCTAAGTATGCAGTATGCTTCGTACAATATTTTAAGGACTGTCTGGTCATAATACTGTTCTTTTCTGGCAGATATTAACTTTCCAGTTTTATGGATTGATTTTATTGATGGCATTATTAAGAGACGGCCCTTTATTGAATAACCTTCATGCTTTTTTAAACCTTTCTTCCTAGGTAGGCCGTGTCGATTAGCTTTAGCCATTTCTTGCAGCCAAATATATGAAATTAATATTTTCAAGTAATAAGATTTTTTTTGTGATTTGAATGACGACATACCTTTAGAAAATTTGATATTAAACAATTCCTCAAACATTTCATACAAAACCATATCACCAAAACGTGGGTTAATCGTTATAGAAACGTCTTCCTTTTTGTAAGTGAAATTAATACCTCCAATATATCTACCGGCGTACCATTTTTTATCTTTATAGTTGAATGTTATTAAAGGTTCAGATTGTTTTATGTTGGCAGCAAGATTGAAAACAGATACTGAGTGTTCATTGTTGGCGAAATGCCAAAGCTGTTCATTCCATTTAGAATCAAATGGCAGGCAATCTGAGGTTTCAATATTGACACTACTTTTTATCATTGAGCAACATTCCCTTAATTTCTTTAATCTTTTCCTTTTTTTGTGTTTCATCAAGATTACCCAGAAATGCATCAAGCATCGGACCTATTGAAATATTCCACAATACCTCAGCGGGTCCGCCAGACTTAAACAATGGAATTCTGTTTATATAACCTTGTTTTCCTGAAAACTGTTTTGCAATATCTACAATTTCAGCAAAAAAGGTATGTCCTATCTCGTACTGCTTACCCAATTCATTTAAATCTTCCATTTGCTTATTTACTTTTGTTGCTTTTACTATAAACGTATCAATTTCCTCAGCACTAATTTTATTAAATCCATTTATTTTTTTATTTATAATATCTTTTAGAGTGTTTGAATTAAAACCATAACGAAACCACACAAACCGTCTGCGTAATGCAAAATCAAGCCGCTCAAGTGAGAAGTCTATTTCATTCATAGTTCCGATTAAATACAGGTTGTCAGGTATCATTAATTTAAAGTCGCCAACTGGCAAATCAATTTCTTCATTTCTGTTTTCTATCGCGGAAAATGCCTCCCCAAACATACGGGAAAGATCAATACGATTTATTTCATCCAGTATTAATATATAGGGGGACTTGTCTGTATCTTGTGAGATTTCCTCACATAAGTGGTAAAAATATCCTTTAACTGGAACAGTCTTACCGTCTTTAAGCTGGATTCCGGCAATAAAATCTTCATAGGAATAGTTGGAATGGAGTTGAAGTCTTCTTATACGGTTATCAGTATTAATTTTCCCTTCAATGTAATCTTTTACCCTCGACCTGTCGTTCTCAATTACCTTCTGTGCAACAAAAGAGTTTGCCAACGCTTTTGCGGTGTATGTTTTTCCTGTTCCCGGGGGTCCATAGAGAATAATATTATTTTTAAATGACAGACCCTGTATTTCATTGTATTCTGAGTCAGAAATCCAAGGGTTCCATAAATTGGCAATGCTTTCATCGTAAAAGTCAAAATCTTTTTTATGCGCGGTTATTTTCCCTCTTATTTTTAAGATTTTCTCATCTATGTTTTCGTTGCCTATTTCACCTTTTATTAGTGAAATAAAACTATTTACTATTTGATTTTTATGATTATCTGAGGCAATTCTTTCGTACTTCTCTGGCTTGCAAAGATAAAGCAAAATATTGTACATTGCGCACGATTTTTCAATTTTGCGGAAATCCTGTTGCCACGGTTCTATCGGGTTTTCTGATTCATTGTATTTGGCAAAAAGACTAACTTCTTCAATATAAGTTTTAATTTCTAGAATAGATTTTGAAGAACCATTGTCAATCCCTTTAAATAATTTCAAAATAGAAACGATCTCCCAGTATTTATTTTGCTTGTGATAGGTTCCGGCACTACCAAAACCCTTTTCGGGAAACAACCCAAGTTCATCACAAGTAGCATTAATTTTTAATTTCTCAGGCAAACACTTTTTTACTGCTGTTTCTTTGCCTTTGGCAGTCATGTCGTTCACAGAGAAAGCCCAAAGCCAGTTAGCGTGGGCAAAGACCAGTTTCACATCGTCAGAAGTGTCCTTGAATTGTTCTTCGATTTTTTCCTTAAAATTTCTTTTATCGTCTTTGTAATCATCAACAAACTTTTCAAAGCAGGTATTGATATTATTAGTTGTGAATATGTCTGTTGTTTCATCAAAAATGCTATCCTTGCCAATCAGGCATTTTTCAATGAATTTGTTTAAAAGGTTATAAAGTGATTCGTCTTCTTTTCTTTTAGCCATCTATTCCTCCATATAAGAAGCAAGGTTAAGGAAACAGGGTTGTGGAAGTAAAAACTTTGTCATACATTTTTTTATTTCTTCATCAGATTTGCTTAGATCAAACATAGTCATCTTCATGCCAATTATTCTTTAACTGTTCCAATTTATTTTCTATTTTATCCAATATTGATATTATGATATTAAATGGTTTTTTAACTACAGGCCAGTATATACACCATAAGAGCCATAAAATGAAACACCCTAAGATAGCCCACGCCTCACTCAGCACTAATACATCAAATACGATAACTCCTGTTAAATACATTAGACCTACTCCACTAAGACACAAAAATAAAAGTAAGGATAAAGTAAGGGATCCAAGTAATATTTGATAGTAGATTATTTTTAATATTTTTGCCATCGGGTCAAAACTCTTTACAAGTATGATACAAGCAGTAAATGTATTATACTTCTTTCTACTGGTCGTATATCAAGCACTATTTGTATCCGATAACCCTTCCCCCATCTGCCCTCGATATGCTATCATTACGCATTAATCCTCATAGGAGCAGAAACCATGAAACTGTTCTAACATCAATCTTATGACAAATTTGAAGTTTTTTAAAAATAATGATGACCCTATAGATGAGAGTAAAAAGCTTAAACACCTCTCAGGGACGAATGCATTTGTTGCAGATGTTGCCAGATATTTTATGGACTTTCTGGAAACAGATTTCCATAAAAGAAGATTACCGAAAAGAAGTGTACAATTCAGGAACAGTAAAAATCTTGAAATTGGAATAAAGCTAAAGAAGTACCCTAAATTTAATGCCCTAGTATGGAAGGCAATAAACAACACGTTCGATAATGATATTATTAAAACAATTAAGAAGAAGACCTTTGTAACTAAAATTCCTGATAGCCTTTTAGACCTGATAACAAAGCAAATCGAAAACATTAAGCAAGAGGAGGTTGATAAAGTTGTAGGAGCAATATCAGAAGATATAAAATTTTCTGTCAAGAAGTTTAGTAAAGAAGCAGATATAGCACTAGACAGTACACTCGACAATACAGGCAAATTATTCAAAGAATTTTTTATTACTCCGCTTGTGCAAAAGATAGAGAAGCCTCTGGAAACTTTAGCTTCTGCAAATGTAGACAGTATTTTTCTAATAGAAGAAGATTTAACGGGAATTCTTGTAGATTTGATTGATAACAAAATTTCTGAAATCGTTAATCTGCTTCTGGCAGATAAAGAGGTTAAAGATATTCCCAAGGAATTGGCTACTGTCCTAACCCTTCAAGCTACTAAAGACCATATCTCCAGATTTTTTAAACACTTTGCAGTGAAGGATCTATTTGCTGAGTTATATAGCCTGTTCAACAATAAGAACTTATTAGATAAGCAGCAATTCTACCTGTACTTTTGCGATATAACTGTAGAAAATGCAACATTTCCAATTTTCTACATCCCTTTGGAACTGGAGCGTGTCCCATCAGGTTTTGGAGTTACGTTTGACTCGGTTCTCTACGTTAACAAGAAAGCACTGGATTATGTGGCTCAGGAATATAATAAAGCAAATGAGAAAATAGGGTCACTAAAAACAATTCAAGACCGTGTTATATACCTTTCAGAAGAAGTGGAAGGTCACCTTCTTGGTACTATGGATGGTGTTATGAAGGAAATTGCCGACTTCTTTGAACTTAAGGAATATATTGACCTAAATAGGCCAGAAGACCAGACCGTAAAAGGAATGTTTGTAAGCATTTCTAACTCTTGTTACCTGAGCCTATTTGACCAATCCGATGAAGCACTTGTAAATGATTATGAAACAATTTTAGAATTGTTAGAATCTGGTAATAGCAAATTAGCTGATACCTTTAATAAGTTAATTGACTCATTCATACATGACGAACCTGAGTCATTTGTTAGAGAAGTAGAAGAAGAGTGGGATGGGACAGAAACTCAAGAGAGACTAGTATGTTCAACTCCAATTCCTCTGAATGCAGAACAAAGACAGATTATTTTGGCACTAAAGAAGCCTACCTGCAAGTATGTTACCGTTGAAGGGCCACCTGGAACAGGTAAATCTCATACTATTACAGCCGTACTTTTCAATGCAATACTAGATGGACAGTCAGTTTTGGTTCTTTCAGATAAGAAAGAGGCACTTGATGTTGTTGAAAATAAGATTACCGAAACAATGAACAAGGTCAGGGTGAATGCTAATTTCCAAAACCCCATTCTACGGCTGGGAAAAGCAGGCAATACATACAACCAGATACTTTCTACTACATCTATCAAAGAAATTAAGACATATCACAGGGCATATAAGAAAGAAGCAAAGGTATCTAAAAAGCAGAGAGAAGATACGAGCAATAACTTAAAAATTCTGCTTAAAAAAACAATCGAGAATTATGAGGAGATTAAGTTAGAAGACATTGAAAAATTCCATATGTTAGAAGCCGAAGTGGTTTATAGCGGAACTTACTCTATAGACTTTGATGAAATCTTTGAAAAAGAAGACCCATCACTTGATTTGGTTGAAGCAAGAGAGAAAATGCAGGAATTTCATGAAGATTTAGATGGAGGTAGTTCAATTATATGCAAGGTATTCTCAAACCTCCATAAAGACAATCAAAGTCTGGATAGCTTTAATAACTTTGTCACACTCTTGGAAATTATCAATGATCTTAAATCTCAATATCCTAATATTTCAAAGTTTTTAACCAATTTCTCCAGCTTCTCAGAAGATGATTTTCAGAACCTAAAACCTTTGATTGAAAGTTACTCTGAGATCAAACATGATTGGTTTGGCTTCCTGTTTGTAGGAAGAAAGGTTAAAGAACTCAATAGTAAGTTTAGAGAAAAGTTTTCTGCTAAAAATGTTGATCATGCCCATAAATCATTTAATAAACTCAAACTTGTAGTAGATTTTTATGATGATGCGATACGTCATAAGGAAAAAAGAGAATTATCTGATGGTTTTGATGCAGGAGAGAGCTACTTCAAAACCTTACATAATCTAACAGCCAATGACCTGATTAATGCATCCAAAGATGACCTTAAAAAGCTATTAGAGTTAATTGAAAGAACTCAAAACTTTGTTGATCAATATCCTAAGACCTCCAAACTCTCAAAAGTGGACTTATCATTAATAAATGGTGTGTTCAAAAATAAGCTGTTTGAACATTCTGACAAGGAATTCGCAAATATTATTCATTACATAAAACTGAAACAACGGTTAGAGTCTCAATTTGCAGCAATCCCAAATTTCAGTTATTCAGCCATTAAGTCAGCATTAGAAGAGCTAACAACCGCACAAATGACTCATATAATGGACGGGCGTGTAATAGATTTTTATGAAGAAAAAAGAAACACAGTTAAATCATTAAAAGAAGTCATTAAGGGCAAGAAGAAATTCCCTAAAGATGATTTCTTAAAGTTAAAATCTGCCTTCCCTTGCATACTTGCAGGCATTAGAGACTTTGCTGAATATATTCCAATGGAACAAGACCTATTTGATCTGGTTATAATTGATGAGGCATCACAAGTCAGTATAGCTCAGGCTTTTCCAGCACTATTAAGGACGAAGAAGGTTCTGGTACTGGGTGACAGAAAGCAGTTTAGTAACGTTAAATCCGCACACGCACGTACTGATACAAACAAAGAATATCTAAACAAGCTGGAGAAGACCTTTAGAAAACATGTGTCAGAAGATGTTACAAAGCTAACAAGGTTGAACAAGTTCAATATAAAAACATCAATCTTAGAATTCTGTGAACACATTACTAACTACAACATAATGCTACTAAAGCATTTCAGAGGATACAAAGAACTTATCTCGTATTCTAACCATTACTTTTATGATGATAGCCTGCAAGCAATTAAGATTCGTGGGAAGAATATTGATGAGGTTATCAAATTCTCAATGTTGGAGCATGATAAAAAGATCGAATTACTCAACAATACCAATCAGCAAGAAACCGAAACCATCATTGCCGAACTTAAACGTATATTGAAAGAACAACCAGACTCCTCGGTAGGCATTATTACCCCACATACCAATCAACAAAAAATGCTAGTTGATGCTGTAGCAGAATTGTCCGCGCGTGAGGATCTTTATGAACGGTTAAAGCTAAAGATTATGACATTTGACACATGTCAGGGTGAAGAACGAGATATTATAATTTACTCAATGGTAGCATCACCTGTTGAGGATCAGTTACGCTGGATATTCATTAAAGATTTGAATTCGGTTGATTTAGAAGCTGATGGCATGATCAGGGCACAACGTCTAAATGTTGGCCTAAGTCGTTCAAAGGAATGTTTGCATTTTGTGTGTAGTAAGCCATTAGAACATTATGGCGGCTCAATTGGTGAAGCACTAAGGTACTACAAGAAGGTTCTTGACGAAGCTCATAAATTGCCAGATCCAGATAGCGTTGATCCTAAATCTCCAATGGAAAAAAAAGTGCTAGATTGGATTCAGCAAACTGCTTTCTTCAAAGCTCATAAGGAAGACATCCGACTAGACACACAGTTTCCATTAGGAGAATATCTAAAACAGTTAGACAAATTTTATAACCATCCGAACTATGTTGTAGACTTCCTATTGGTTTATCGTGAAGACGGTGGCAAGGAATACAAGATCATTATTGAGTATGATGGCTTTGAAGGACATTTTAAACGTGATGCTGATGTTGACAGGAGTAACTATGCCAACTACTACACAGACGAACACGTAGAGCGTGAGAAGATATTAGAAAGTTATGGATATAAATTCCTTCGGATTAATAGGTTTAACGTTGGCAAAGCCCCTATAACTACATTAAACGATAGATTAGAAATGCTGCTAAAAAAAAACTCTAATAACCTAAATAGCTTCCTTGAAAATATCCAATCAAACATAAAAGGTCTTAATGAAGGAGACATGAAAGAATGTCCCAACTGCTGCGAAGTAAAGACTATTCATGCATTTAAGGATCTTACACTTAAATCGGGTATTGGTACTGTATGTGTTCAATGCAAAATTTTAGGAAGGTCAAAGAAACGACCACATAGACTTAATACCGTTGAAAGGCTATGTCAGAAGTGTGGAGAGACACTGCCAATCAAAGAATTTAAAGACAATACTTTGAAGAGCGGTTATAGTGTTCACTGTAAAAAATGCAGAAGCAAACAAGTTAAAACAAATCTTGGTACTGCTCAGTCCGGCATTAGGTGTCCTAGCTGTGGCAGTGCTATGGTGTTGAGAGCTAGAAGGAGAGATGGAAACAAATTTTATGGCTGTTCGAGATTCCCAAGGTGTAAAGGAACAAAACATTATAGTGGCGATTAGCTATATAAAAAGGGGATAGATCGACGGATCGAAAAGCTAGGCATTACCTACCACCTAGTTTCCCCCTGACCTATCCTGAATCTTTGTACAATCCGCCCTTCCCCCATCAACCCTGAATATGCTATCATCACGCATTAATCCTCATAGGAGCAGAAACCCATGAATTGGCTGCCCCACTATTCTGGTAACTTTCATCTTAATATAGTCCTGAAAACTTCTACACGTCCAAGCATATCTTTAATTATATTCCTACTTGCCACAATACTGATTATCCCGTCCTTTGCTTCTGCTGAGGTAAAGAAAGAATATTATCCAAGTGGGAAGTTAAAGTCAGAGGTAAATTATATAGATGACAAAAAGGAAGGACTTAGAAAGATATATTATAAAAGTGGAAAGTTACAAGAGGAGGCAAACTATAAAAACGACAAGAAGGAAGGACTTACAAAGTTATACTCTGTAGGCGGTGAGTTGCAGTTCGAGGAGAACTATAAAAACGGCAAAAAGGAAGGACTTAAAAAGGAATACTATCCAAGTGGAGAACTAAACTTTGAGAGTAATTATGTAAACGGCAAAGAGGAAGGGATTGTTAAGATGTATTATAAAAGTGGAAAGTTAAATGCTGATATAAACTTTAAAAACGGTAAGGAGGAAGGACTTAGAAAGGGATACTATGAAAATGGAAACTTGATGTTTGAACTAAACTATAAAAATGACAAGCTGGAAGGTGTGTCAAAAACATATTATAAAAATGGTGAATATATGTACATCGACACTTATAAGAATGATAAGAAAATTAACAGAAAAGCATACACAGAGGAAGGACAACTTAAATTTGAGCAAGATTATCCACAATGACTTTGTGATACAAGCAGAAAATAATAAGGAGGAGTAAATTATGGACAGAAATCAGTTTACGATTGTTTTGATTTTAGTAGTAGCTTCATCTTTTCTCAGTAGTGCTGTTATTCAATTTTTCAATGGTCATGCTAATGCAGAGACTTCAAATAATTCAGGA
>MDTC01241719.1_pt1 | contig 10118 bp, 7 predicted proteins | sample 811181 | NCBI WGS metagenome assembly MDTC01 (sample SAMN05326644, study PRJNA326480) | marine metagenome | isolation source: seawater | place: Pacific Ocean: North | collected 2011
AGCTTGAGGCCGCCAAAATCGACATTCTTGAGGTTGGCACGCCGCCCTCCGGTCAGCGATTTGACAAAGCGTTGATGGAGTTTGAGAGCCGCGACAAGGTCTTCGGGTTTCATACCTTCCCCAGCACCCCTGGGTATTACCTCCCCAACGGCGGCAAGCGACAAACCAAAAAACACGGCCCAGGCTATCGCAGCAAAGCGTCAGCCCACCCGGCACATGCCAACTGTTAAGCAATTGCATACACGTCAACCGTTAAGCATTTGCATAATAGCAGAAAATGCCGTCGCCCTGGCAAGCGACGGCTGTCATGTAGATTGCTAGGTTCGGCACCCTTCAAGCGGCTTCGATCAACACACCATTGATGCTGAGGCCATCGGCGGCGGCCGAGACCTTGACGGTGTCGCCCTCGGCGATCTCGCCGGCCACGATCAGATTGGCCAGCGGGTTCTGGATATGGCGCTGAATCACCCGCTTCAGGGGCCGGGCCCCATAGACCGGATCGGTGCCTTTCTCGGCCAGCCATGAGGCGGCCGCCTCGTCAAGCTCAAGCCGCAGACCGCGGCCGGCCAGCAGCGCCACCAGAGCAGCCACCTGGATAGCCACGATGCCGTCCATGTGGCTGCGTTCCAGGCGGTGGAAGATGATGATTTCGTCGAGCCGGTTGAGGAATTCCGGCCTAAAGTGGGCCCGGGTGAGGGCCAGAACTTCCTCGCGCACGGCATCGTCGCTGGCGGCGTCGACCCGGGCGGCCAGGATTTCGGAACCCAGGTTGGAGGTCAGCACGATGAGGGTGTTGCGAAAATCGACGGTGCGGCCGTGGCCGTCGGTCAGGCGGCCGTCGTCGAGCACCTGCAGGAGCAGGTTGAAGACGTCGCCATGGGCCTTCTCGACCTCGTCGAAGAGGATCACCTGGTAGGGCCGCCGGCGTACCGCCTCGGTCAGCTCGCCGCCGTCGTCGTAGCCGACGTAGCCGGGCGGCGCACCGATCAGCCGGGCCACGGCGTGCTTCTCCATGTATTCCGACATGTCGATGCGAACCAGCGCCTGTTCGTCATTGAAGAGGATTTCGGCCAGCGCCTTGGTGAGCTCCGTCTTGCCCACGCCGGTGGGTCCGAGAAAGAGAAACGAGCCGATCGGCCGGGCCGCGTCCTGGAGACCGGCCCGGGCCCGTCGCACGGCGTTGGCAACGGCTTCGACGGCTTCGCCCTGGCCGACCACGCGCCGGCCCAGCAAACTTTCTAGCTGCAAGAGCTTTTGCCGCTCGCCGGCCAGCATGCGGTCGACGGGAATGCCCGTCCAGCGCGATACCAAGTGCGCAATATCGGCTTCCGCGACGGCGTCTTGCAAGAGCTGCGGGCCGCTGCCTTGCCCGGCCGCCGCCAGCGGCCCATTGGCGGCGTCGGCCTCGGTTGCCGCCAGGCTGCTCTCGAGCTCGGGAATGATGCCATAGGCGAGCTCGCCGGCTCGCGCGAGGTCGCCTTCACGCTGCACCTGCGCCAGTTCAAGCCGGGCGCCATCAAGCTCCTCCTTGATGCGGGTGGCGTCGGCCAGCTTGCCTTTGCCGGCCTGCCAGCGCTCGGTGAGCTCGGCGGACTGTTTCTCCAGCCCGGCCAGTTCGTCTTGCAGGCGTACGAGGCGGTCGCGCGAGGCGTCATCGTTTTCCTTCTTGAGGGCCTCGCGCTCGATCTTGAGCTGGATGATGCGGCGGTCGAGCTCATCGATCTCTTCGGGCTTGCTGTCGATTTCCATGCGCCGCCGGCTGGCCGCCTCGTCGATCAAGTCGATGGCCTTGTCGGGCAGGAAGCGATCCGCGATGTAGCGCTGCGAAAGCGTCGCCGCGGCGACGATGGCGCCGTCGCTGATGCGTACGCCGTGATGCAGCTCGTACTTTTCCTTCAGTCCGCGCAGAATCGAAACCGCTTCCTCGACACCGGGCTCGGAGACGTAGACCGACTGAAAGCGGCGCGCCAGCGCGGGATCCTTCTCGACGTACAGGCGATATTCGTCCAGCGTCGTGGCCCCCAGGCAATGCAACTCGCCACGCGCCAGGGCCGGCTTGAGCAAGGAGGATGCGTCCATCGCCCCCTGGGCGGCACCGGCGCCGATCAGGGTGTGCAGTTCGTCGACGAAAAGCACGACCTCACCGGCCGCCGCCTGGATCTCCGCCAGCAGCGCCTTGAGGCGTTCCTCGAACTCGCCGCGGAACTTGGCACCGGCGATCATGGCGCCCAGATCGAGCGCCATCAGGCGCTTGCCTTGCAACGATTCCGGCACGTCGGAATTGACGATGCGCTGGGCCAGGCCCTCGATGATGGCGGTCTTGCCGACACCGGGCTCGCCGATCAGAACCGGATTGTTCTTGGTGCGGCGCGACAGCACTTGGATGGTACGGCGGATTTCCTCGTCGCGCCCGATCACCGGATCGAGCTTGCCGGTCCTCGCCGCCTCGGTCAGATCGCGGGCATATTTCTTCAGCGCATCGTAGCCGCCTTCGGCACCGGCGCTGTCGGCGCGCCGGCCCTTGCGCTTCTCGTCGATGGCCCGGTTCAGAGCTTGCGGGGTCACGCCGGCCTCTCTGAGAATGTCGCCCGAGGGCGTGCCAGCGGCCAGCGCCAGCACCATCAGCAGCCTTTCCACCGTGACGAAACTGTCACCCACCTTTTGCGCCAGTTTTTCCGCCGCCTCGAAGAGCCGCGCCGTTTCCGCCGCCAGGTAGAGCTGGCCCGCCCCCGGTCCCTCCACCGTCGGCAATTCGGCCAGCGCCGCCGTCACCGCCTCGGGCACCTCTTCGGGCCGGCCGCCGGCCGCCCGCATGAGCTCCGAGGCCAGGCCTTCGGGGTCGTCGCAGAGCACCTTCAGCAGGTGTTCCGGGGTGAACTGTTGATGGCCCGAGCGCAGCGCCAATCCCTCGGCCGCCTGAATGAAGCCGCGCGAACGGTCGCTGTAGTTGTCGAATTCCATATCACCATTCCGCTCAAGTCGGGCCGGCCGGCCGGCACAGTCTATCAAATGGTGTTGCGGAAATAACACACAAGAAGAAAATCGCCTTGCCAGAGCGGTCAAAGCTGCCGGCAGATACCGACGGGAACTTGGATGATTGTTCGCGGAGTGCCGTCAGGCTGTGCTCTCGGCCTCTTGGGGCTCGCTCTCGCCGGCCGCGGTTTCGACCACGGTCGTCTCGACCACGGCCTCTTCGATCGGCGGCATTTCGACCGCCTTGAGCACCGGCTGCGGGGCGTCAGCAATGGTCCTCGCGGGTGCCGCGTTTTGTTCGTCGGCGGCCTCGGTTTGCGCTACCGGTCGGGGCTGGGGTTGATTGGCGGCCTCTTGCGCCGCCTCGACGTGGCGGCCGTTCTGCCTGTTCTGCGTTTCCTGACGCTGTTGCTGCTCGCCGCTCTGCAGGCGCAGATAGTGTTCGGCGTGCTGGAAATAGCCTTCGGCCTTGATGCGGTCGCCGCTTGTCGTGGCCTCGCGGGCCAGGGTCAGGTATTTGTCGCAAACCTGACTGGCGGTGCCTCGAACCTTTACGTCGGGCCCGTTGCTATCGTAGCTGCGGTTGGCGTTGTGACTGTGCCTGCGTCCGCCGGAGCGTCCGCCGCGCCCACGTTTACCGTTGCCGATGTGCTTCATATCACCAAGTCTGTCCCTGTTATCCCCGAAAATCTCCTGACCCTCACGCACCCACCCCGCGCCTGCACAGGGCCGCTCTCGGGCATGATGCCCGCAAGGAAATGCCTAATTTCGGCCCTTGGACCTGACCCCCAACCCCATCCTTTTGCATCGACCAACAGGTTCAGCAACGGATATGGACCGGGTCAGACGGCGTTTCTGGGTTTGCCCCGAAGCCCGCCAAATCGAGCGGGGTCGCCGCTATCAGCCTAGACCCTAGCGGCGCCGATGGCGCTTTCCAACCTTTATTTTTCCTTGACAAGCCTTGATGCGGATGTTTCGGCAACCAGGCAGCGCGGCCGTCCCGCCAGGTCCCGGTGCGGCGCCGCCGGGGTCAGGCCGGCGTCTTGCAGCAGGGCCGCCACCGACCCGGCCTGATCGGCGGCGATCTCGATTATGGCCCGGCCGCCGGCGGCCAGAAGGTCGGGCAGCCGCGGCACCAGCCGGCGGTAGGCGGTTAGCCCATCGACGCCACCGTCGAGCGCCAAGCCGGGATCCCAGAGCCGCACCTCGGGCTGCAACCCGGCGATGGCGGAGCTGGGCACATAGGGAGGATTGCAGACGATCAAATCGAAGCGCCCCCGCAGCCCGGCGCTCCAGTCCATGGCGGCGAAAGCGGCGCGCCCCGAGAAACCCAGAGCGGTGATATTGTCGCGCGCCACAATCAGCGCCGCCGGGTCGAGGTCGACGCCGAGGCCGAAGGCAAGCGGCAATTCCTTGAGCAGCGCGCCCAGCAGGCAACCGCTGCCGCAACCAAGGTCCAAGAGGCGCCACGCCCGCCGGCGTTCCGAGAGCGCCTCGAGCGCCACCTCGATGATGGTCTCGCTGTCCGGCCGCGGGTCCAGCGTGGCCGGTCCCAGGGCGAAATCGAGGCTCCAGAATTCCCGCCGCCCGACGATGCGGGAGACCGGTTCGCGGCGCCGCCGCCGCGCCACGGCGGCCCGGAAGGCGGCCACCCCGGCACTGCCCAGCGGGCCGGCGGGCCGGGTCACCAGGGCTGCGGCGTCGAGACCGGCGGCATGGCCGAGCAACAACTTGGCATCGCGCCGGGGCTCCGCCACTGCGGCCGCGCCGAGCTCAATCGCCGCCCAGGCCAGCCAGGCGCCGATGCCGGTGTCAGGCTCTGGGCCGGATTCAGCCGGGGCCGGCCGGTGCTTCATTCGCCACCTTCCAAATCGGCCAAGCGGCCGGCCTGGTCGTCGGCCGTGAGGGCGTCGACGACCTCGTCCAGGGCCTCGCCGGCCAGCACCTTGTCGAGTTTGTGCAGCGTCAGGCCGATGCGGTGATCGGTGACCCGGCCCTGGGGGAAATTGTAGGTGCGTACGCGTTCCGAGCGATCGCCCGAGCCGATCTGGCCGCGCCGCGAGGCGGCGCGTTCGGCATCGGCCTTGGCACGCTCCATGTCGTAGAGCCGCGAGCGCAGGATCTTCAGCGCCTTGGCCCGGTTCTTGTGCTGCGATTTCTCGTCCTGCTGGGTGACCACGAGGCCGGTCGGCAGATGGGTCAGGCGGACCGCCGAGTCGGTGGTGTTGACCGACTGGCCGCCGGGGCCCGAGGCGCGGTAGACGTCGACGCGCAGGTCTTTCTCGTCGATTTCCACGTCGATCTCCTCGGCCTCGGGCAGCACCGCCACGGTGGCGGCCGAGGTGTGGATGCGGCCCGAGGATTCGGTTTCCGGCACGCGCTGCACACGGTGGACGCCGGATTCGTACTTGAGGCGGGCAAAGACGCCGCGGCCCGAGACCAGGATCTGGGCCTCCTTGACGCCGCCGAGGTCGGTGTCGGAGATTTGCATGGTCTCCATCTTCCAGCCCTTGAACTCGGCGTAGCGCTGGTACATGCGCAGCAGATCTCCGGCGAACAGCGCCGCCTCGTCGCCGCCGGTGCCGGCGCGCAGCTCGAGAATGGCGTTCTTCCGGTCGGCCGTATCGGCCGGCAGCAACTGCACCCTGAGCGCATGTTCCAGCCCGGGCAGGCGCTGGCGCAGCTCGGCCAACTCGGCCTCGGCCAGCTCGCGCATCTCGGGCTCGGCGATCAGCTCCTCGAGGTCGCTGATTTCGCCCAGGCAGGAACTGTAGTCCGCGATGGCGGCGATGACCGGAGCGAGTTCGGCGTATTCCTTCGAGAGCCGGATGAATTCGTCGCCGCCGCCGCCGATCTCGGCCATGCGGGCCTCGATGTCGCGGTGGTGATCAACGATGCTTTGGAGCTTTTCCTGAGGGATCATGGCTTCGCCAGATAGGACTGCAGCGCTTCGGCCAGCCCCTCGAGCGCCACCTCGTGTTGCTCGCCTGAATCCAGATCCCGCACCGTGGCGGCGCCGCGGGCCAGTTCGTCCTCGCCCAGCAGCACCGCCGCCCGGGCGTCGAGCTTGTTGGCGCGCTTCAGCCGCTTGCCCAAGTTGCCGCGATAGCCGTGCTCCACCACGTGTCCCCGGCCGCGCAGGTCGTGGACCAGGGCCAGAACCTTGGTGTCCGGCACCTCGCCGATCGGGATCACGGCAATCGGGCGGCTGGGCGCGGGCGGCTCGGCCACCATCATGGCCAGGCGTTCGATGCCGCCGGCCCAACCGATACCCGGCGTCGGCGGCCCGCCCAGGGCCTCGATCAGGCCGTCATAACGGCCGCCGGCGATGACTGCGCCCTGGGCGCCCAACTCGTCGGTGACGAACTCGTAGGCGGTGTGGGTGTAGTAGTCCAAGCCCCGCACCAGACGCTCGTTGTGTTGGAACTCGATGCCGATGGCCTCGAGGCCGGCCCGCACCTCGGCGTAGAAATCCGCCGAATGCCGGTTGAGGTAGTCGCCGAGCCTGGGCGCCTCGGGGATCAGCTCGCGATCGCCCGGGTCCTTGGAATCGAGGATGCGCAGCGGGTTGCGTTCGAGGCGCGCCCGGCTGTCTTCCGACAAGGCATCGAGGTGCTGGCTGAAATAGGCCACCAGGGCCTGGCGGTAGGCGCCGCGGCTTTCGCGATCGCCGAGCGTGTTGATCTCGAGCCGCACGCGGCCCGCCAGCCCCAGCGCCGCCAGGATGTCGGCGCCCAGCGCCACCACCTCGATGTCGGCCTGGGGCTCGGCCACACCGAGGATCTCGGCGTCGATCTGGTGGAACTGGCGCAGCCGGCCCTTTTGTGGCCGCTCGTAGCGGAACATGGGGCCATGGCCGAAGAACTTGAGCGGCAGATCCTGGCGCAGGCCGCCGGAGATGAAAGCCCGGGCGATGCCGGCGGTGTATTCGGGACGTAACGTGATCTGCTCGTCGCCGCGGTCCTTGAAGGTGTACATCTCCTTGGTCACGACGTCCGAGCTCTCGCCCATGGTGCGCTGGAAGACCTCGGTGAATTCGAAGATCGGCGTGGCGATCTCGCCGAAGCCATAGCGTTCGGCCTGCTCTCGCGCCATCTCGACGACCTGGCGGTGGCGCCGGCCCTCTTCGGGCAGAATGTCGTGCGTGCCGCGCACGGGTTGGACTTGAGACACCTGTGAATCTCTCCGCGTTGCTTGCTGCTCAAGAAGCCTGGGCCAACGCCTCGGCGGACTCGGCCGCCGCGATCTCGGCCACCCGGCTCTCCACCAGTTCGACGATGTGCCCGACCAGGCCGGCGTCGTCGATCTTGTGGTCTTCAACGCCGGCCAGGTAGATCAGATGGTTGTTGGGGCCGCCGCCGGTCAGGCCGATGTCGGTCTGGCGCGCTTCGCCGGGTCCGTTGACCACGCAACCGATGATCGAGAGCGTCAGCGGCGTCGTGATATGGGCCAGCCGCTCTTCCAGCGCCGCCACCGTCTCGATCACGGGAAAGGCCTGGCGGGCGCAGGACGGGCAGGCGATGACGGTGACGCCGCGGCGGCGCAGGTCGAGCGCCTTGAGGATCTCGAAGCCGGCCCGCACCTCGGCCAGCGGATCGGCCGACAGCGAGACCCGGATGGTATCGCCTATACCCTCCCACAAGAGCGCGCCCAGACCGATAGCCGACTTGACGGTGCCGCTGACGGCACCGCCGGCCTCGGTGATGCCGAGGTGAAGCGCGTGGTCGCAGGCGGCGGCAAGCTGGCGGTAGGCGGCAACGGCGAGAAAAACGTCGGAGGCCTTGACGCTGATCTTGAAGTCAAAGAAATCCTCGTCCTCGAGCCAGCGCGCCTGGCCCAGCGCGCTCTCGACCATGGCCTCGGGGCAGGGCTCGCCATATTTCCGCAACAGCTCTTCCTCCAGCGAGCCGGCATTGACGCCGATGCGCATGGAGCAGCCATGATCGCGAGCCGCCCGCACCACCTCGCGCACGCGATCACGCGAGCCGATATTGCCGGGATTGAGGCGCAGGCAGGCGGCCCCGGCCTCGGCCGCCTCGATGGCACGGCGGTAATGGAAGTGGATGTCGGCGACGATCGGCACGCCTGACGCCTTGACGATCTCAGCCAGGGCCCGGGTGGCATCGGCGTCGGGGCACGATACCCGCACGATGTCGGCGCCGGCCTCGACGAGTGCCGCCACCTGGGCCTGTGTGGCGGCCACCTCGGCGGTTGGCGTGTTGGTCATCGACTGCACCGTGATGGGTGCGCCGCCGCCGACCGCCACATCGCCGACCTGGATGCGGCGGCTGGGCCGGCGGGCGATGTCTCGATAGCTTCGAAGGCTCATGGTCTCAAGCCGCTGGCGGCCCAAATTTCGGCGCGCGGGGAAAACAGGGATCGACCGGGAAAATGCGCCGAAGTGGCGCCAAGATCAAGCGGGCTATCGATCCGAGCGCAGTTTGGCCATCAGCCAATCGGCCGACAGCGGCAGGTTGCGCGCTACCTCGCCAATGGCGCCGATGCTCGGCAGGCGGTTGCCATCGACGAAGATTTCCAGCGCCCCGGCATTGCCGGTGGTCAGCACGATGTCGTCGCGCGGCGGCGCCAGAAATTTGTCGCCCTGGCGCAGCACCCGCGTGAGCAAGAGATCTCCTGTCTCGGTCGTCACCTGGACCCAGGCGTCGGCGCGGGCCTGCACCACGACACGGGCATTCCAGTTGCCGGCACCGAAAATCTGTGGCACGCGGCCGGCGCCGGTCGGCTGCGTGGCCGTGACGGCACTGGCCGCCGCGCCGGCCGAGGCGCTTTGCGGCGCGGTTTGTGCCCTGTTTTGCGGCACTGCCGGCGGCGGACTGGGCGGTGCCGGCTCGACCATCGCCGCGGCTTGCTCGGCGGCGGCCGGCGCTTGGGTAACGGCGGCCGGCAGGGCCAGGGCCGACCCTGGCCGGCTGGGCAGGGGGTAGGCCACCACGTCCACCGGCACCGAAGCGGGCGACGGCCCCTGCAGGGCCTGACCAGCGTCGGGGTTCAGCAGACGGCGGCTGATGCCGTCCGGGGTTTGGCTGGCGCGAACGCTCGGCGCCGGCACTTCGGTCTCGGTCTCGGTCCGAGCCTGGGTCTCCGGCTGGGGTTCCGGTTGCTCGACAACCGCCATCGGCGGGGACAGGGCGGGCGCCGGCGCCACTTCGGGCTCGGGCTCGGCCGCCGCTTGGTTCACGGGCTGGGCCTGGGCCTCGGGCTCAGCCTGGGGTTCAGCCTCGGCTTGCGCCCCAGGCTCAGGCGCCGGCTCGGGCTCGGCGGTTGCCGCTGCCACTGGAGCCGCTGCCGCCGCCGCTTGCTCGGCTGGGGCCGCCGCGGCCGGCTCGGTCACCTCGTTGCGCACGGCGGGCTGGGGTGGCGTCTCGGTTGCCTCGGGCGTGGCCAGTCGCTGGGGAACCTGGGCCACCGGTTCGATGACGAACTGGTCCTTGTTCTCGGCGTAGTACCAGCCAGCATAGACGAGAGCGAAAAGGGCCAACGAAAGCCCGATCAGCCAGCCCTTCGGCATGCGGTTCTCGGGCTCCGGCGTGGGGAACAAAAGCCTGGTCTCGGCCCGCTGTCCCGAGGTTTCCGCTTTGTAGGCATCAACCGCCGCCTCGCCGTCGATGCCCAGGTGCTCGGCGTAGGTGCGCACGAAACCGACGGCATAGACCGAGCCCGGCAGTTCGGCGAAACGCCCCTCCTCGAGGGCCAGCAGGTATTCCAGGCGGATGCGCAGTGCGCGGGCCACGCCGACCAGATCGAGGCCGTTGCGCACGCGCGTCGCCCTGAGATCGGCGCCGATGCCGTCATAAGCGGCATCCTCGAATTCCGCTGAAACCTCGCGCAGATGCAAGCGGCGCCGGATGGCCGCGCGGTCGGCTTTTCGTTCGGTTGACTGGCGATCGCTCATGGTGCCGGATTCAGGCTGGATGTTTCGAACTTGTTCCCACTCTGGCGACCGGGCGCGGCGCACCGGTCAGGACGAATCACAAGGCCGGCCTGGGCAAATCGGTTTTCCCCGGCCGCCTGCATAGAATCCCTCAATACTTAACCGACATTCCCCAGATAGCCTCCAAATCCATGGAAACCGTACCATCATCGCACTCCCAGTAGTAGCCATATTTTCCAGCAACCATCGGATG
>MDTC01152678.1_pt1 | contig 10117 bp, 10 predicted proteins | sample 811181 | NCBI WGS metagenome assembly MDTC01 (sample SAMN05326644, study PRJNA326480) | marine metagenome | isolation source: seawater | place: Pacific Ocean: North | collected 2011
AAGCACCTAGGTGGGGAGTTAAATTCAAATTCTCAATTTGACGAAATTCATGGTCATCTGGAAGGGGTTCTTGTTGGTAGACATCTAGACCCGCAGCGGCGACTTTTCCACTTTTCAAAGCTTCAACAAGTGCACTTTCCTTAATGATCCCTCCACGGGCGCAATTAAATACCCTTACTCCAACCTTCATTTTTGCAAAAGCATCTTCATCGACTATGTCTCTTGTCTCATCGGTCAAGGGCATATGAACGGTCAAATAATCGGCCTGAGAAAAAGCATCCTCGAGCTCTACTTTTTCAAGGTCTAATTCTTTCGCACGATCCTCGGTAAGGTAAGGATCGAATGCGACAACTTTCATTTCAAATGCCAATGCCCGCTTGGCAACTTCTGCACCAATTCTGCCTAAACCTAATACAGCCAAAGTTTTACCACGTAATTCAGCCCCTTTTAATTGTTTGCGCTCCCACTTCCCCTCTCTCATTCCAGTTGCTCCCCTCACTACATCTCGAGTGCCGCAGAGCATATGAGTAAAAGTTAATTCCGCAGTGGCGATAGTATTTCCACCAGGTGTATTCATGACAATGACACCTTTTTCCGTGGATGCATCCACATCTATGTTGTCTACTCCAACACCGGCTCGGCCAATTGCTTTTAGCTCTGTCGCTGCTTCAATCACTTCGCGAGTTATTTTAGTATCGCTTCGGACGATAATCGCCGAAACATCTTTCACAAGTTCAAGAACTTGTTCAGTGGACGACCCATAAGCCTCTAAGACTTGTAAGCCATCCTGCTTTTGTAAAAACTCAACCCCGAGAGGGGAAATTCGGTCCGCAATGAGAATCTTCATAATTGGAAGGGAAAAGGACTGACTATTGTGTTCAGATTTCATTTCATTGCAACTTGGAAAGATAAATCGAAATTTATGGCTTCACCCACATAAGGATCACTGGCATGTTATGAGTTTATTATGTTTGATTCACTCACTGCAAAACTAAGTAGTACTCTTCGGAACCTTCGAGGTGTAGGAAAACTTTCGGAAGAAAATATCAGCGAAGCATTGGCGGAAGTACGTAAAGCTCTGTTATCGGCCGATGTTCATTTCAAAACTGCTCGGGAATTCGTAGATGAAGTTAAGCGGGCATGCTTGGGTCAGGAAGTCCTCAAATCAGTCTCACCCGGACAGCAAGTAATCAAAATAATCAACGATGAATTAGTCAAACTACTTGGAGAAGGCAGTACACTGTTAAGAGAAGACCGCCCTTTAAGAGTTCTCATGGTTGGTTTGCACGGTGCCGGAAAAACCACCACCAGTGCGAAATTAGCCAAAAAAGTAACCAAAGAAGGAAGAAATCCAATGCTGATTGCATGTGATGTCTATCGTCCTGCAGCGATAGATCAATTGGAAATTTTGTCCAAGCAGGAAAATTTTCCCTGCTACTTAAACCGAGAGTCGAAGGATGTCCCTGCCATCGCTCGTGCAGGCTGGGAAGAATCCAAAAAAAATGGCTCAGATTTTGTAATTTTTGACACCGCAGGCAGGCTTCAAATCGACAACGATCTAATTGGCGAACTGGAATCTCTCAAAAAAGAAATCAATCCGCATGAGATTTTATTAGTGGCCGATGCAGCCTTAGGCCAAGAGGCTGTTAATGTGGCAAAGACCTTTCACGAACGACTCGATTTAACCGGAATAATTTTAACAAAAGTGGATGGAGATGCTCGAGGGGGAGCTGCTCTTTCAATGAAAAGAGTCACTGGAGCTCCAATAAAGTTTTTGGGAGTTGGTGAAAAAATCGATGAATTCGAGGTATTCCATCCCGATCGTCTTGCGTCAAGAATTCTCGGAATGGGCGATGTTGTTTCTCTGGTCGAAAAAGCTCAGGAAAACTTGGATGAGGAAGAGTCTGTTCGAGTGGCTGAAAAAATGCTCAAGGCAGAATTTGATTTTGATGATTTTCTCTCCCAAATGAAGCAAATGAAAAAAATGGGCTCTATGGGATCGATCGCAAAGATGCTTCCAGGCATGGGGAATGTCCAAGTCGGCGATAAGGAGGAAGCAGCGCTCGGCAAACATGAAGCGATTATTTTATCGATGACGAAGGAGGAAAGAAAATTACCTAGGATTCTCGGCGGTTCGAGACGGAAAAGAATTGCCGAAGGATCGGGTGTACAAATTCGGGATGTTAATCAATTGATCAAACAATTCACCCAGATGCAAAAAATGATGAAAAAGATGAAAGGTGGAAAAATGAAACAAATGATGAATTCTCTGAGCGGGGCAGGAAACATGTCTGACTTGAATGGTTTGGATCCCAAGCAGTTAGCAAAATTGACCAAACAATTTAAGAACTAGAGAAACACAAACTATTGAAGTAAAACCGAAAAAGATTGCTCAAGTTTTTGATGACATTTCTTGCCCGGACTTTCTTCCACAGCACTATTTAGATCAACTCCGTCGGGCTGTGCTTCATTCAAAGCATCCGCGATGTTTTCATGACCAAGCCCACCGGCTAATAGCCATTTTTTTTCAGGGTGTAATTTTTTCCATTCCTTAAATCGACTCCAATCCGAAGTTTTACCTGTGCCTCCAAATTGATGTGATGAATAAGCATCGATCAAAAAAGTGTCTGCAAATGGCAATAAAGAAATTGGAAATTCTTCTGCGGGAGATATGCGAGGAGCGAGCCATAGTTTCTCTTTACCAACTATTCTTGACCATTCCATGACCCTTGTCTTTTCAATGGAAATAGAAAAATGAAGCTGAAAAAAATCAAAACCCGAATCCTTCATTTTAAGTAATTCCTCAGGATCTGGATTTACTTCTACCGCAACGGTGTGAATTAATTCTCCTTTAAGATTTTCCATAATCTTGCGGAACGAGAAAGGAGGCAGACAGCGAGGTGATGCATGATGCAGAATAAAACCCAAATGCGTAGCTCCTAAACTGCATGCTTTTCGAGCATCTGTCTCCCGAGTTATTCCACACACCTTAATTTCCATGCTAGTTAAGCTTCATCGAGAAATGCAAATTTTTCAAGTATAGCATCAACCAAATCGTCGACACTCGGACTCTCGCTTTCCAAGCCAACTGAGAGGTTGTTTTCCCGAAGGGTTTTACTTGTTTCTGGACCAAAACTGCAAAGGAGAGGGCGTTTCGCGTTTTTATCCAACTTCATATCCTCCTCTTGCTCAACATAGGAAAGAGCAGTGGAAGAACTTGTAAATATAATCCCGTCTGCACCCGACTTCTTGTATGTATTCAAATCCCTGGCACTTACCACATCTGCAAAATCTGTTTCATACACCGATAAAACATCGACAATTGCGTGCCCGATTGTCTCGAGCATAGTAACAAGAACTTCACGGTTTCGATTTCCGCTCACGACTAGAACATTTGCACTGTCAAGTGACTCCGTGGCAATTAGACTCTGAGCCAAGTTTTCAGCAGTTGAGACTTCTGGTATCAATTCAACTTCAAGCTTATAATTTTCGAAGATTGCTGCAGTTGCTTCTCCCACGCACGCGATCCTCATTGGACCAAAACTCCGCAAATCACGGAAGGCTTTAAAAAAAAGACGCATAAATTCTCTTGCCCCGTTCGAACTTGTAAAAACCACCCACTCATAAGTGGCAATTCCAGTGAGAACTTCAGCTACTTGTTTGCGTTCTTCCGTTGGTAGAATTTTAATCAGTGGAAGTTCAAGGACCTCGGAGCCTAGTTCTTCGAGTTTGCTTCTAAGATTTCCATTTTGTTTGTTACAACGCGTAACAACAAATCTTTTTCCAAACAAAGGACGATTTTCGAACCAACTTTTTTCTCCGGCTAATCCCACTGCATTACCAATAAAAATAATTGAGTGAGTAGTAGATTTTTCGGAATTTGCTTCCTTTAAAAGCGTTCCAAGTGAACAAATAATATGCCGTTGGGTGGCAAGAGTCCCATGATTCACAATGGCCACAGGAATTTTCTCCGGTAAACCACTCGTCTCTAATTGACCAACGATTTCTTCAAGCTTGCTGATTCCCATGTTAATACAAAAGATTCCTCCCGATTCAGCAAATTTTGAAAAATCCACCCGCTGGGACTCCATCTCAATTCCTTCATGTCCGGTCAAAAAATAAATGGATGATCCAGATTCCTGATGAGAAAGAGGAATTCCCGCATACGCAGCACATGCAAATGAAGTTGATACACCGGGAACGATTTCATAAGGAACATCCTCCTTTTCAATCCTAGAAATTTCTCCAGCACACCTTTCGAAAATAAATGGGGTATCTCCTATGAGCCTTACTACCGAAAAACCTTCTTCAGCTTTAGAAACCAATATCTTCCCAATTTCCGATTGCTCCAAGGCTATACTGCCGGAACTTTTCCCAACATCGATGTGTTCACAATTCTCCTTGGTCCATTTATGAAGCTTTGAATTCGTCAAATGGTCATAAACCAAGACATCTGTGATGGATAAAAGTTCTCTTGCTTTAACAGTCAGTAAACCAAGATCTCCAGGACCACCACATACGAGATAAACTTTTCCGACTGTCTTACTCATTTTATCCTTCTCTTCAAGTCCTCGACCAATTCTTCTTCCGAAGACTCATTGAGATTGAATTGCAAAATACCAGTCTTCTCATGAAAGAAGTTCAAGAAGTTATGATTAAGGTATACGCCCAGAGCAACTTGACATCCACCTCCAAGACTATCGAGCAGTTTTCTTTCAAAACTTACTGCCTTTTCAGTCTCTGAATGTCCCAACATAGCAAAAACATCCTTATCGGAAATTCTGGTTTGTACTGCAATTGCACCTTGCCCAGGGGCAGGAACCATTTCGGAAGGAGCCAAAAGTTCGAATGTTAGACCAGGGAACTCGCTTATACCCAACCGATTAAGGCCAGCGGCAGCGATTACAGTGCCATCCGCTTGGTGATCTTCTGAAATCTTTCGCAAGCGAGTTTCTACATTTCCACGAAGTTCCATCCATTTAATTTCAGGAAAACGGCTATTTAACTGAGCCACCCTTCTGGGACTTCCCGAAGCCAGACTAACAGGAGTCTGAATATTATGCCTCAACACAAGTAAGTCCCGGGCGTCTTCGCGCTCCAAAAAAGCGGCTAGTGCTAAGCCATTAGGCATATCAGTGGGCATGTCCTTGGCACTGTGAACAGCCAAGTCGGCTCGATCTTCTAAAAGAGCATGCTCCAATTCCTTGGTAAAAAGTCCTTTTCCACCTTTATCTTGAAGCGACCAATCCACTTTTTGATCACCAGTTGTAGACATTGGTATTAATTGAACATCAATTTTCATTCTTTTTCTGATGGGTGCAGCTACAGTTTCTGCCTGACACATCGCAAGCGGACTCTTTCTTGTAGCCAATCTGCAAACCGAAGATGCTCTCATTGAATTGACCAGAGCTGTACTCTAAAATTAAAACCTAGGAATTTGATCCTCGGTTCCATACAGGTATGAGACAATCAGGAGTACGAGGCTTGTGCTCCCTTGATATTCTTTTTGGGAATCCAAGGCATCAACTCGCGCAATTTACGACCTGTTATTTCAATCGGATGATTTTCACCTTCTTCGAGCAACTGGTTGTACTTCGGTAACCCTGCTTGGTGTTCCTTAACCCATTCCTTAGCAAATTTACCAGATTGAATTTCCTTGAGAATCGATTTCATCGATTTCTTGACATTTCCGTTTATAACTCGAGGTCCCCTGGTTACATCTCCAAATTTTGCAGTTTCAGAAATCGAAAACCTCATCCCTGCGATACCCGATTCAATCATTAGATCCACAATCAACTTTAACTCATGCAGACATTCAAAATAAGCCATCTCGGGGGCGTATCCTGCTTCAACCAAGGTCTCAAATCCAGCTTGTACAAGAGCAGAGGCCCCTCCGCAAAGCACAGCTTGCTCTCCAAAAAGATCAGTTTCCGTCTCTTCTTTAAATGTAGTTTCTAAAATTCCGGCTTTTCCAGCTCCCACACCAGCAGCCCAAGCAAGAGCAATACTCTTTGAATCTTTTGATGAACCCTTAAGAATTGCGATTAAAGCGGGGACGCCCTTACCTTCTTTAAATTGAGAACGCACAACATGCCCAGGACCTTTCGGAGCAACCATAATGACGCTCACTCCTCGCGGCGGAGTTATGAGTCCGAAGTGAATTGCAAATCCATGAGTAAATAGAAGGGTTTTCCCCTTTTTGAGATTAGGTCTGATTTCATTTTCATAGACCTCGGCTTGTTTCATATCGGGAACACCAAGCATAATTACATCTGCTTTCTGAACTGCTTCCGCGACCTCGAAAACTTCAAATCCTTGTCTTTTGGCAACCCGTATGGATTTACTCCCTTTATAAAGTCCAATGATGACTTTGCATCCGCTATCCTTTAAATTGAGAGCATGAGCATGTCCCTGTGAACCGTATCCAATTACGGCAAGCGTTTTCTTTTTGATGGGCGTGATTTTCGCTTCTTTCTGAGTGTATACTTTTGCAGGCATAACCAATAGTTGGGTAGTAGTAGTTTAGTAGATGGTGAGAGTGTAAGTAATAATTTTTTTTGTGAAAAGTTAGTCGTTTTTCGTGCCTCTACGAAGGGAAACAGTACCGGTTCGGGCAAGTTCACTCACACCGAAGGACTCAAGCAAACTGAGAAATGCCCTAATTTTGTTTTCGTTACCTGTTACTTCAATAATCAGGCTCTTGGAAGCAACATCAAGAATCTTTCCACGAAAAACATCACAGATTTGAGTAATTTCGGCACGAGTTTGAGAATTGGCTTCAACTTTAAGGAGGACTAGTTCGCGTCCAACTCCTTCATCTCCCACGAAATTCTCGACCTTTATAACATCAATTAGTTTGTCAAGTTGCTTGATGCACTGGTCCAATGCTTTTTCGTCTCCGTTTAGAGAAGCCGTTATTCTAGAACGGCCATCCTGATGAGTGGGACCGACATTTAGAGTATCAATATTGAATCCTCGACCGCTGAACAATCCGGCGATCCGAGCCAAAACTCCAAACTTGTTTTCGACAAGAACGGAAATTATATGACGCATGAGTAAAAGAGAGGTGTTGTGTGGTGGACGGCACAGGATTCGAACCTGTGACCTACTGGGTGTAAACCAGTCGCTCTAACCAACTGAGCTAGCCGTCCTTAGTGTGTTTAAAGAAGACGATAACATTAGCGTAGATATGGATGGTGGCAAGATCGAATCACGGAAGTGAATTAACCTGAACTCGAATTTTTTTTGGGCCAAGTCGAGGAGCTGGATAAGAAATTTTTCTTTCTGGCTGGGTTGGTCTATCGTCATTCTTCGTTTCCGCATTTTTACTTGGTAAAGAGTAGGAATCCGGTGATTCCCGCGGTCCCAACCAATATTTTGAAGGAGGACTAGGCATGGTGCGAGAACCTGCAGAAGGCAGTCGAGCACCTGCCTGCGAGGCAGAACCTGCTCGTTGGACTGGAAAACCGGGCTCAGCTGGTCTTCCTTTACGGAATTGATAACGATTAACATCTCGGAGAGACATGTTATTTACTTTTTCCATCCATTCATCCATTCTTTGATTCAGGCTGGCATAGTATTCATCACGAAATTCGACTAATGATGCGGGAGGACTTTTATTTACACTAATCCCTTCTTTTATTCTTTCATCAATCAAAGGTAGTAAACCGCTTACATTTGCCGGTTGGCTTGAAATTTTAGGGAAATCTAATCTCTTTTTAATTAGTCCCTTAGAATCATTCGTTGTAAAACGTCTGCCACCAAAAGGAGAATACTTGCTTGGCCACTCTTCAATCTTAATCCGCCGACTAAATGCCTTGGATAATCGGTTCTGTGAAAATACTTTTCCAGAAACTACTGATAATCTTCCATCGATCACGCCCATTCTCTTGGTGAAATCGTTTGCTTTCTGCTGCCCATACAGACTGAAAAAAAAACAAAGCAGAAACCCCAAGAAAACGAAGGATATACTCGACAATCCACGAAACGACATGATTATAAGTGATATGAAAATGGAAGTTGTTTGCAAGTAAGTTCAGGCGTAATTTATGAAAACATATCTTTCTCTTATTGAACATGTTCTCGAACACGGAGTATACAGGGACGACCGCACAGGCACAGGAACAATTTCTGTTTTTGGCCACCAAGCAAGGTTTAGAATTGATCAATCTTTTCCACTTCTCACTACTAAAAAATTGCATTTAAGATCAATCATTCATGAACTTCTTTGGTTTCTAAAAGGCGATACCAATGTTAATTATCTTCATGAGAATCGAGTAAGTATATGGGATGAATGGGCAGATGAAAATGGAGATTTAGGAAGAGTGTATGGAGCTCAGTGGACGGGCTGGCAAAAGCCAGATGGTACAACCAAGAATCAAATTAGTGATGTAATTGCCTCGATCCGTAACAGTCCAGACAGCAGAAGGCATTTGGTCTGTGCATGGAATCCCGGTGAATTGGAACAAATGGCCCTTCCTCCTTGCCATGCTCTTTTTCAATTTTATGTAGCGAATGGAAAATTAAGCTGTCAATTGTACCAAAGAAGCGCAGATTTATTTCTTGGTGTACCCTTCAACATCGCTTCCTATGCTTTGCTTACGATGATGGTAGCGAAGATTTGCAACCTCCAAGCTTTCGAGTTTGTTCATACATTTGGAGATCTTCATTTATACGCAAATCATCGTGAGCAGGCTGAACTTCAGTTGTCGAGAGAACCTCGTTCTGGCCCTCAAATGAAAATTCACGGACTTCAGAAAGAAATCTCCGATTTCAATTATCAGGATTTTGAATTGTGCGAGTATAATCCTCACCCAGCAATCAAAGCACCGATTTCAATTTAATGGGGAAGATTATTTACAAAGCCATCGCTGCAATTGCTCAAAATCGAGCGATCGGAAAGAATGGTGATCTTCCTTGGCGACTACCGGGAGATTTGAAATGGTTTAAAAAAATTACTATGGGACACCCTGTTCTCATGGGAAGAAAAACTTGGGATTCGCTACCAGGTTGTCTTCCGGGAAGAAAAAATTTAGTCCTCAGTCGGAAAATGAACCAAGTTGATGGTATGGAAGTTCTAAATTCTTACGAAGACATTGATCAGTTTGTAGCGGAGGGAATAGTTTTTATTATTGGAGGCGAACAAATTTACACTCAAACGCTTTCATTATGCGAAGAACTCTACCTTACTGAAGTATCTCGTATGGTGCTCGATGCAGATGCGTACTTTCCTAGTTTTGATACCAAGTTCACCCCCGTTGAAACACTTGAAGAGAATGACGATTTTATTTTGCGAAGATGGTCGAAAAATTAATCTGAATTAATTCAATAGTAGGGACTAAGCATGAGGTAGACAATAGGACCAGTAATTGCAACATATAGCCATATAGGGAAAATTTTCTTAGAAAGTTTTTTATGTTTTTCGAACTGGTTGGTCAGGCTGTAAACAAAAGTCATAAGAATGAAGGGAAAGCTTGCAGCTGCCAAAAAGACATGGGTAATTAAAATGATGAAATAAACTGTCCTTTTCCAACCTTCACCCCCGTATTTAGTTTCCTCCGTGGTAAAGTGATAACAAACATAGGACAACAAAAAGACAACGGAGCAACCGAGAGCCAAAAGAATCCAAAAACGATGAGATTCAACTTTTCCGGCTTTTATCGAGAAAACTGCCAAGATTAAAAAGCTTGCAGCAAGTCCGTTCAAAAAAGCATGAAAAGGTGGTAAAAAAGATAAATCCACCCCATCGGGGAGAGGAATTTTGTATTGCCTCATAATTAAAACTAAACCGAGTACTGCAATTGATAAAACCCAGACAACAGGATTTAACTTTCGGGCTAAATCAGAATTTATCTGACGAATTCTAAACTCGGCTATTTGATTCATTCCATACTCATCAAGATCCAACCTTAAGGTCGAAAGGGATGAATGTTTCTTTGGGGTCATTCTCAAGCTTTATTTGAGCCCACAACCTGTAAGTTCCAGCCTTGGGAGGCATAAAACTAAATGAAAGAGAACCTGAGTGTGTATCGTTTTCAGAGCTAGGCAAAAAGGTTTCAGTGGGATGCAAATGCGCAAACCCTTTCAACTCCGGGTCGAAAGCAACCATATGGGCAAA
>MDTC01156003.1_pt1 | contig 10117 bp, 11 predicted proteins | sample 811181 | NCBI WGS metagenome assembly MDTC01 (sample SAMN05326644, study PRJNA326480) | marine metagenome | isolation source: seawater | place: Pacific Ocean: North | collected 2011
AATTAGCTACATAAAATTTAAGCATTGTCTAACAATACGTATATTATAGGTACATAATTATCTCCTCTACATATATAATTATTCTCCCCAAGTACCTATAATATTTGTTAGTTTAAATATGAATAATCAACCTCAAACATCACAGGCATTAGAACTCTCTATTGAGGAGCTGATTCAAGCTGCTGTTGATAATAGTGAGGGGGTCATAGCTAGCAATGGAGCATTTTCAACCAACACGGGAGAAAGAACTGGGAGAAGTCCTAATGATCGGTTTATAGTTCAAGAGCCGTTAACAGAAAATCTAATAGATTGGGGTGAGGTTAATAAGCCATTTAATGAAAATAACTTTGATGTCTTATGGAAAAAGGTCGAAACATATTTGTCAGAAAATAATAGATATTGCTCTCAAGTGCATGTTGGGTCTCATGAAGATCATTACTTGCCTGTAAAAATTACAACTGAAACTGCATGGCATTCTCTTTTTGCTAGATTAATATTTGTATGTACGGATGATTATAATCCTGCCAATAAGCAAGAATGGGAAATCATCAGTGCGGCAAATTTTGAATGTAATCCAGATACAGATGGAACAAATTCAGAAAGTTGTGTTGTTATAAATTTTGCTAAGAGAAAAGTTATTATTGCTGGTATGAAATATGCGGGCGAGATGAAAAAATCTATGTTTTCAGTGCAAAATTTTTTGCTTCCAGAAAAAGGCGTCTTGCCAATGCATTGTTCAGCAAATGTTAATGCAAGTGGGGATGTTGCTCTTTTCTTTGGTCTTTCAGGAACTGGGAAGACAACTTTATCAGCTGACCCTCAATGTTCCTTAATTGGTGATGATGAACATGGATGGAGTCCAGGCTCAGTTTTTAATTTTGAAGGCGGTTGTTATGCTAAAACTATTGATTTAACTCTTGAGAATGAGCCAGTAATTTATAAAGCTATCAAGCATGGGAGTGTCATAGAAAATGTATTCCTTAATGATTCAAATGAGCCAGACTATTCAAACACTTCTCTTTCTGAAAATGGGAGATGCTGTTATCCAAGATCTCATATTGAAGCCGCAATAGAAAGCAATGCTGCTTCAGAACCAAAGACAGTCATTTTTCTGACATGCGATCTTACTGGAGTAATTCCACCTGTGTCTATCCTATCTAAAGAAGCAGCCGCATATCACTTTTTAAGTGGGTATACTGCTAAGGTTGGCTCAACTGAGATGGGCTCTGATTCAGATATTGCCTCAACCTTCTCAACTTGTTTTGGAGCTCCTTTTTTTCCAAGGCCTGCAAATGTTTATGCTGATTTACTTATGCAAAGAGTAAAAAATTTCGGATCTAAGGTCTTTCTTGTTAATACTGGATGGACAGGAGGTCCATATGGAGTGGGTTCAAGATTTAAAATTCCAACTACAAGGAGAATTGTAAATGCAATTCAGGATGGTGAATTAGATAATGCTGCTACTGAAACTGTACATGGTTTAAATTTAAACGTTCCTACTAAAGTGGAGGGAGTAGATCCAAGTCTGCTTAACCCTATTAATACCTGGGAAGATAAGGAAGAATATAACAAATACCTTCATAAATTAGTTGCTCAATTCCAAGAAAACTTTAAGAAATTTAATGTTAAACCTGAAATAGTAAAAGCTGGACCAGGGTTTAATGACTAATGCATCACTAGCAAATAGACTTAAAGAATTAAAAAGCAATGGTTTTTTTAATGACTTAATCATAAAAAGGGGAATTGAAAAGGAATTCTTTAGAATTGATTCAGAAGGCTTTATTTCCAAGAAGCCTCACCCAGCATCTCTTGGGTCAGCATTAAAGAATAAGTATATTACAACTGATTTTTCTGAGGCTCAAGTTGAGTTAGTAACTCCAACTTTTGAGGATGTTGATGCTCTGTATGACTTCTTGTTTTCACTCCATGTTTATGTTGCAAATAATATTGATAATGAAATGTTATGGCCTTTCTCTATGCCCCCCAAGATTAAAGATGAATCAGAAATAAACTTAGGTTACTACCATCAAAGTGGAATTGGTTTATTAAAGCATGTTTATCGAAGAGGTTTAAAAGTTAGGTATGGCGCGACAATGCAGTGTGTATCTGGAATGCATTATAATTTTTCTTTGAAACAGGATTCATTTTCTGCATTAATTGAATCTTCTAGTCAAAAAAATATCAATGAGGCCTATCTGGGTATTATTAGAAACTTTAAAAGAATATATTGGTTTGTTCTATGTGAGTTTGGCCAAACAAATGTTGTAGATAAATCTTTCATAAAAAATAGGAGTCATGAACTTAAAGAACTAAATGAGAGTGACATGTATCTAAAGCATGCTACTTCATTAAGAATGAGTGAAATAGGATATCAAAGCAAAGCACAAAAAAATCTTGATATTAAATACAACAGCCTTAGTAGCTTTCTTAAAAAAATAAAAGATGCCATCACAATCCCTTATAAAGAGTTTCAAGAAAAGGGCCTAAAAGACTCTGAGGGAGAATATCATCAAATCTCTGATGGGGTTATTCAAATTGAAAATGAATATTATGATTCTATTAGGCCTAAGAGATCTGTTTCAAGTGATATGAGGCCTTATGATTTATTAAAGAATTTTGGAATAGAATATCTTGAAATAAGAGGAGTAGATATCTCGCCTTCTGATATCACTGGAATGTCTAAACACCATATAAGATTTCTAGACCTTATTCTTATCTATTGTTTAATATTACCAAGCCCAAAGATTGATGCGGAAGAGAAGAATGCTATAGATTTAAATGAATATAATTCGATTTATAAAGGCAGGGATATGAAGACAGAAATTTTTATAAGTGGTGCTAAAGTTAATATTAATCAAGCAAAAGAGAATATATTAGAGGACTTAAGAGGTGTTGCTGACCATATGACTGATAGCCAATTATTTCATGAGGCTATAAATCATGTTACAGCTCTATCAAAAGGAGCCCTGCCAGAAGAAACATTTCATGAAGATGGTATTAAAAAAGCAACGGCCAATCTTAATATACTAAAATCAGCTGAAGCAAAAAATATTGATAGTATAAAAAAAGAAGTGGCGCTATCATTAAAGGAATTAGACAAGATGACAAAAAGTTCAAAAGAAGAAATGGATGAATTTGTCAAAAACTATAATTTAGATCTTTAGGGGAAACAATATGAAAGCTTTGCAATGTGTCGAGCTAGGAATGCCAGATAAATTAGAGGTTAATGAGGTGCCTGATCCTCAAATACTTCCAGAACATGTTTTGATTGAAAATAAAGCAGCTAGTGTAAATTTTCCTGATGTATTGATGATTCAGGGACTATATCAATTTCAACCAGAATTACCATTCACACCTGGGGGAGAGTCTGCTGGAATCATCTCTGCTGTTGGTGATGGAGTTGAGAATCTTAAAGTCGGAGATAGAGTATTTGCAATGACAGGAATAGGTGCATTTTCAGAGAAAATTATTGCTCCACAGCATGCTGTAGTAAAAATTCCTGATTCTATGAATTTTGAAACAGCTGCTGCACTACCCATGACATATGGAACATCTTTATATGCTCTTAAGCAAAGAGCTGAACTAAAAGAAGGAGAGACTCTTTTGGTACTTGGAGCCGCTGGAGGAGTTGGTTTGGCTACCGTGGAGCTTGGAAAAGCAATGGGCGCCAAAGTTATTGCAGCAGCATCAACACAAGAAAAAGTAGATTTATGCAAAAAACATGGTGCTGATCAGGGTTTCATTTATCCAACTGGAAAACTTAATAGAGATCAACAAAAGGAGCTTTCTTCTAAAATAAAAGAGTTAACAGGAGGTATGGGGGCTAATGTTGTCTATGATCCTGTTGGTGATGATTATTCTGAACCTTGTATTAGAGCAACAGCCTGGGATGGAAGATATCTGGTTATTGGTTTTGCTGCAGGAGAGATTCCTAAAATACCTATTAATCTTGCTCTTTTAAAAGGTATGAAAATAGTTGGTGTCTTCTGGGGTGCTTGGGTTGGAATGTTTCCAGAAGAGAATAAGAAAAACTTTGAAGAACTTTTTCAACTTCATACTGATGGTAAAATAGATCCTGAGGTTTCTGATTCCTTTGACTTAGATGATGGTGCTCAAGCCATAGCACATTTAAAAGATAGAAAGGCAAAGGGTAAGGTAATTATTAAGATTTGAAATTATTAATTTACAAATTCAAGTCATTTTTTAAGCATGCATTCATTACTCTGGCCTCTTTATCGATAGTGTCTTGTGGCGGTGGTTCTTCTTCCAGTCCTGATCTAGTAGATGCTCCTGTTGCCCCACCTCAAACATACCCTAGTCACCCGTTAATTTGGGATACTGCAACTCCAGAAAGTGTTGGAATGGATTCATCTTATCTTGATTCTGCCTTAAATTATGCTTTTCAGGATGGTTCATATACTCAAGCGGTCGTTGTTATAAAAGATGGCAAGCTTATTTCTGAAAGATATAGAGGTATTAGTGACAATGAAGCAAATAATTTAGCATCTGCTTTTGGAGATAGTTCTGCTTTTTATAAGAGCCTATTCGGGCAACGAGATAAAGATAGCTATATTAGCTCATGGTCTACTGCAAAATCATTTACAAGCTTCTTAATAGGTATTGCTGTTGAATCTGGTTCAATAAACTCAATTGAAGATCCTGCTTCTGAATATATTTCAGAGTGGTCTATAGATGACAGATCTTCGATAACAATTAAAAACTTATTGGACATGAGGTCAGGTTTGATACCAATCTGCTATAACCCTGTGGCTGGAAATTTAGGCGAATGTTTAAATGTAGCTGATTCAAGCTCAGGTGGTAATATTGTTTTTGCTGATGATCAATTGACAAAGTGTATTAATAGAGGCTTAGCAGAAAGTGGGGTTATACAACCCTGGTACTCCGATACCGTGATTTATAATCGGGGTGACTTTAAATACTCAAATTGTGACACTCAAATTCTAGGAGAAATAATTTTTAGAGCCACCGGTCAAGATATTCAAACCTATGCAGATTATAATTTATTCTCTAAAATTGGGATTACGGCAGCCTGGTGGAGAGACTATGCAAATAATGGTCAATCTAATGGAAATTATCTAGCGTATTGCTGCTTAGATAGTACCGCTAGAGATTTTGCAAAATTTGGACATATGCTACTTCTTGGAGGTCTTTGGGAGGGTAGCAATCTAAAATATAGCTCCTATGTTGAATTAATTAAAAATCTTGATTCATATGGGCTTCAATTTTGGACAATATGTGCAAGACCACAGTCACAGTCTGAATGTGAAGAATCTATCGTCTCAACAATTGGATTTGATGGGCAATATATAATGATAGACTTCGATAGAAATATAATTTTAGTTAGGTCTAGTCTTTATGTTCCTATACAAAATTTATCTCAAGACAGAAAGATGAAGCTTGATCCTGCCGATCTGTCTCAATCTAATTGGGTGGCGACCGCACCGAATGCACTTGGGGTAAGTACATTTAATTCAAATATAAACATAAGCACCCTTTATGGGCTAATCTTAAACTCAGTAAATTAACTATAGTTTATTGATAAAGTCTGGGTAAACAGATTGATAAATATTTCTTAATTTTTTCGTTAGCAAGTCCAATTTGTGCTGCTTTTTCCTTATCATCGCCCGCAGTAAGAAGATCCATGCCTAAAAGCATTACCTCTTCTAGATCCATTCCCATGGATATCTGATTCGCATAGCATGCACAATATTCTAGCATTTTGCCTGTTGAAATATTTGGTGGCTGCTCACTCATACAGCCATTTAAAATCTCCATAATAATTTCTTTGTTATCTATCTCAGATTGGACAGAAGAAATTTGGAAAAGCAAAAAAACAAACAATAATTTAGATTTCATTTGGGCTCCTTTTCTTAAAGTTGAACTATTTTATGATGTAGAATTATTATATATATTGTATCATTTAGTGAATCTATCCTAGTCAAATTCGATAAAATAAATAGTGTGAATTAACTATAAATTCAAGTTAAAATTACTTCAATGTTACAGACTGATAAGTTAGAGAAAGTCTTTCGATGTCAAAGGGTGGTCTAAATACACCAGCAAAATCACCGTTTGGATTTAATAAAATAATATTATTAACATGATTGTCTAAGTGAGAATGGTCCATTGAGTCGTCGCTTGGCATAACGTTATTCACTGATAATTGTGTTGCAAGGCTCAAGAGCATTGGTCTAATATTAGAAACTCCTATAAAATCTTTATCATAACCTTTTGCGTATTTATCAACATTCTCAGGGGTGTCTCTTTCAGGATCAATAGAAACAAGCACCCACTGCTTATCATCTAATGGAAAATTTTTGTTTCTTAGAATGTTTATCAATTCTTTAATCTTGTACATGGTTGTAGGGCATTCATCAGGGCAATTTGTAAAACCAAAATACATCAACGTCCATTTGCCTTCTAAATCATCTTTTGTGAATTCAACTCCGTTCGCAGAATAAAAGCTGAAATTTGATATTTTTTTTGGCTCCTCGAACATAAAAAGGCCATTAACTAAAAGTTCGTTTGTGCTAAGAACTCTTGGTGTAGTAATTTTAAAATAAAAAAGCGTTAATACTATGAGTATAAATGATGCTATGAGAAGTATATTTTTTTTTATTGTCATGCGGTTGTAATTAAATAGTGATCTATCAATAAGGCTAAAAAAATCAGAAAAATGTAGTAGATAGAAAATTGGAAAGTTCTCATCGCATCTTCATCATTATTGCTAAAATAAAGATTAACAGAATAATATAAAAATAGAGCACTTAAAATTAGTGCAGAAAAAAGATAAATTTCTCCTGACATTAGCACTACATATGGAAGCACGCTTACTATGAATAAAATGATTGTATATAAGACGATTTGTAATTTTGTAAAGATGACTCCATGAGTTACAGGCAGCATAGGTATCGACTCTTTGGCATATTCATCTTTTCTATATATTGCTAGCGCCCAAAAATGAGGAGGTGTCCAAACAAAAATTATCAATACTAGTAATAGGGCATGCGGATCAATTGTATTGGATACAGATGACCAACCAAGTAGTGGCGGCGCAGCCCCAGCCAAGCCACCAATTACAATATTTTGAGGAGTTGCCCTCTTCAAATAGACAGTATAAATAAAAGCATATCCAACTAGGGAGGCTAAAGTTAAAACCATAGTAAGGGTATTTACAAGAAAATATAGAATTAAGGCTCCTGCAACGCCAATCACAAAAGCAAATACAGAAGCATGAGTTGCAGATAGTTCTCCTTGTGGAATCGGTCTTTGATCCGTCCTGCTCATAGATGCGTCTGCATTTCTATCAATTACTTGATTAACTGCGGCAGCTGATGCTGCACAAAAAGCAATTCCTGTTAACGCAATAAATAAATACCCAATAGAATTTACAGAATCTTCAGCCAGTAGCATCCCAACAAAAGCGCATATTAGCATCATATAAACTACATTTGGTTTACATAGCTGATAATAACTTTTTAAAAGTGTCATTTTTTCCAGGCTAAGTAATTGATGGTAAAGGTTGCCAGTAACAAACATGCGGCAACTAGGTTATGAGAAATTGCTACATATAGAGGCAATACATAAACAACATTAATTATTCCAAGTGTTATTTGAGTTAGCAGTAGTATGCCCAAGGTAGAAGCTAATGGTGCTGCATCAGAAAACCAAAGTCTTGACATTAATATTAAGAATATTAGTGTCAATAGCAAAGCTGAAACCCTATGAGAGTAATGAATGGCTACTCTTGCAGGATTGTCTAACAATCCATATAAGTAATTAGGGCCAACCTCTTGATTAAGATTAAATCCGTTTTTGAAATCCATCTCAGGTAAATAACTGCCCTGACAAGTCGGAAAGTCTGCACATGCTAAAGACGCATAATTAGTACTTGTCCAAACCCCTAGAAATATTTGGAAGATTAAAACTATGAGAGCTAATAAAGCTATGCCTTTCAAGTTTGAAATATTTATTTGGTTAAATATTTCAAAATTACGGGATTTAAGATAAATAAAATATAAAAGTGTTAACGTTGCGAAACCTCCAAAAAGATGAATAGTAACTATTATAGGAAGGAGTTTTAAGCTAACTGTTAAATATCCAAATAAACCTTGGCAACATATAAGTACAAGCAAAAATACTGACCACCTTTTAATTGATTTACTTTTGGTGTTGAGCGACAGAGCAACTAAAGCAATTGCAATAAGCCCAAGTGATGCAGCAAAAATTCTATGTACTTGCTCGGGTATTGCCTTATTAATGTCATATGTAGACATTGGGAATCTACTTTCAGCAAGAGCTATCTCCGCCTCGTCGTTTGGCCAAAAGACAAAACCATAACAGCCCGGCCAATCAGGGCATCCAAGACCAGCATCCACCAAGCGTGTCCAAGCGCCAAGTGCTATGACTACAAATGCCATACATATCCCAACAAAAGATAAGTTCTTAATATGATTCATTAAATTAGCACCTTTAAGTCTTTCAAAATTAATTTTGGATCTGTTCCAGGATTAAAGTACATAACAGCCCTGCCATATGGATCTATTACAAAAATTGGATTTTCCTCATTAAAATTTAATTTTGAATTTCTTTGAAGAACATTAAGCAATACGCCATTCTTATCCTCTACAACTTGTACTCTTGGATACTTAAGTTTTATTGCATTTAAATCGTCAGTGAGCATTACATTTGAATAAAAAATTACTCTTTTCAATTTATTAATATCTCTATTTAGCGCGACATTCAGATGCCTCATTAAATGAATTGAGTCAGCGCTTTTTTCAATGTTTGTTACATAAACTGATAGCACCCATTTCCCATCTTGAAACTCTATAAGATCGCCGCGACCCTGGCTGTTCTTAAATTCGTTAAAATTAAAGTAGCTTTTAAAAAATGCGCCGTTTTCTCTGGTTTTTCCTTCATAGCTACCTTCTTCATCAAAGGTCTGATTAAAATACAGCCAAGCACAAAGCAAAACTATAGGTGGAGTTAGTAAAATAATTGTTAAAAAGACTTTATTTCGCATTTCTTTTAAATCCATAAAAAACATACATTAAACATAATACAAAAAACATTGAAAACCATTGAACTGCATATCCATAATGTTTTGATGGCATCATGTTTGTAGGTGTAATTTTAATATATTCTAGGCTGTTTTTTAGTAATGGGTCAGCTAAAAGTATAAAGCTATAAATACTTTCCTCATATTCTTTTATCAGAAAGTCTGGGTTTTTTGTTTGTGAGACCTTTGGCCAGCTTTCTGTTATAAGATCATCAGACAAAACCAAACCAAGTTCAGGGGATTCTATGATTCCACTAACTTTTATAGTATTTTCTTGAAGGTCTATATTTGGCAGGATCTCTCTAGACCTGTTTCTTTTTATCCAACCTCTATCAACTAATATTAATTTATCAGAGCCCTGAATCTTTAAAGGTGTAAGAACCTTGTATCCTGCTATTCCACCATAAATTACATTATCAATGAATATTTGTTTAGAGTTATCCCAAGTGCCCTCTACGGAGACTCTATCCCATTTTTTTGATTCATCATTTAGATATCTTGGTTCTTTTTTAAGATTAGAATTAAATTCATTAATAATAACTGTTTTTGCTTGTCCTCTTTCAATTTGCCATAAGCCTAGTGAAAAAAATAATCCTGAAAAAAATATGAAAAAAATAGTAATTCTTTTTCCGGGTTTAAATTTATTTCTTTTCATATCTGTTAAAGTATATATGTTTTAGGATTCTCTATGATTACAACACTTATTTATATCGTTATACCTTTATTACTTCTTTCACTTGCTGGTGGTTTGTTCTTTCTCTTGATAGATAAAGGCGAAACAGGCAGGAAAAGAACAGTATACTTTTTGGGACTTAGGGTCTTTTTTGCAGCCTTGTTAATCATATTGGTAGCTATTGGTTTGTATACGGGAGAACTTGGAAACAATGTTCCTTTTCCTGAAGCTCCTAATTAAAGTATATAAACAAATAAAAACAACATTACCCAAACCACATCAACAAAATGCCAATACCAGGAGGCAGCCTCAAATCCAAAATGATTATGAGAATCAAAGTGGTCATGAAGCACAGATCTGCT